>FSUE01000431.1_pt1 | contig 22881 bp, 19 predicted proteins | sample 1637031 | NCBI WGS metagenome assembly FSUE01 (sample SAMEA3914819, study PRJEB12502) | metagenome | biome: forest; material: soil | place: Canada | collected 2010-06-26 | depth 0.3 m | reverse complement strand
GCGTTGAATCTGCTGCACGCCGTTCACCACCGCGGCGACGACCAGCTCGTCTGCTTCGTCACCCGTGAAATTTCCCACGCAGAGCGCGCTCACCTTCCAACCGCTAGCGCCCGACGACTCGTGCAACAGCGCGCCAGCGTTCAGCCGGTACTGCCCGCCAGTCGCCTTTCCGACCTGAATTCGCGTCTGATCCTGCTCAGGCCGGTACAGGGCGCTGACGATCTGCGCCTTCGTGCCGCCTGGCTCACGGATGGCCGCGAGCGCACTGACTTGCCAAGCGGCACTAGCGAACGCCACGTTGCGAAGCTCGTGCTGCCCGCCGTCCGAGTAGACGACCTTCGAGTAGTGGAGCTTGGGGTAATAGAGCGCGACGAAAACCTCGGCCTTGCCGTCACCGTCGACGTCGGCGCTGGCAGTCGCGGTCACGACCTCTTCCAGCGTCGCTTTGTCCGCATCGGCCGGGTCGTTGATCGGCTGAAAATAGTCGGCGCTGCCCTGGTCCGCATCACCGCGCGCGGCGCCGTCCGCGATGACACCGCCAGGCGACGCGAAGAAGAAGCGCGTCGACGTCGAGAGCTCGGCCGAGCCGGCTGGGTTGGTCAGGCTCCGCGCGTCCAGCCGATGGCCCGCCCAGAAGTTACATACGTTGCCGGACAGCGAATTTTGGAACGACTTTTTACGACCGATGTCCAGCACGCAGAAGTAAGCAACGCGCTCCCAGTAGTTGTTGGCAAACAAGTTCTGGCCCGAGCCTTCACGGGTTTTGCCACCCGGCCCGGTGCAGTTGCGCACGTAGTTGTTCTCGACCAGGTTGAAGGTGCTGCGCAGGCGATTGGCGTCCTCGGCCAGCGAAATGCCTTCAATCTCCTTCGGCTTGACCTGATTGACGGCGTCGACGATGTCGTTGTGAAAGATTAAATTGTGCGACCCGCCCTGCACGCTGATCGCCGCGGAGCCGAGGCACCAGCAGTCACCCTCGGGCTTCGTGCAGCAACCAGGCTCACTCGCCTCGCACTTGGCAGACGGTTGATTGACGATCCATTTGCCTTCGTCTGCCGCTTCGGGCGGTCGGCAGTCGCCAACGGCGTCGCCGATGTTTTTCAGCTTGTTGTTGTAGACGCGACCGCACTCGCCGCGCCAGTCGATGCCGCTCTGGATGTAGTTGTGGATCGTCAGCCCCTCGAGCGTCAGGTTGGTCTTTTCCTCGGAGCTGGCCGGTGCCAGACGAAACAGCACCGCGCGGCGACTCTTGGTCGCGCCCGCGACGATGCCGTCGAAAATCGGCGTCTCGCCGTCGGCCGCCCGAATGTGAACGTGCGCGCCAGGAGCGGTGCGGCTCCAGGTCACCGTTTGGCCGCGGTACTCACCGCCGCGCACGATGATGATGTAGTCGTGATTGGCAAGGTCGGTGAGCTTCTGTTGCGCGCCATCCAGGGTGGCCAGCGGCTTTTCTTGGGTGCCCGCCGCCTTGTCGCTGCCGCGCGGCGCCACGTAGAGCGTGAGCGGCGCGCGCTTGGCCGACACGTCGCCGCAGTACGGATCCCACTCGTCGTCGAGCGCGACCAGCTTTTCGCTGCGAAAGCGCCCGGTCGCCGGGAAGTAGTTGGCGACCGCCGCGGCCGCCGCCGGGTGCTTGGCTTTCGCGTGCTTCTTCTTCGACGAACGTGCCGGCGTTGGCTCGTTGTTGCACGCGACGAGCAAAAGCACACTCACACAGCCGACGAGCCCACGCCAATCCGTTACCTTCAGCATAGCGATCTGACCTCACCCATCGGGCCGGACCCTAGATGGTTTCGAGCCGCGGCGCTAGCGTGAGTCAGCCGCGCGCGGTGCCACGCACACGCGGTAAAAGCTCGACGAAATTGCAGGGTTTGGTGCGGCTGTCGAGCTGGGGCAAGATGATTTTTTCGAGCGCCAGCTTGACCGCACCGGTCGAGCCGGGCAGCGCGAACACCAGCGTGCCACCGCATAGCGCCGCCTCGGCCCGCGACTGAATCGTGGCGGCGCCGATGTCGGCGTACGACAGGTAGCGGAACAGCTCGCCGAAGCCCGGGATCCACTTGGTGACGAGCGGGGTGAAGGCCTCGGGCGTGACGTCACGTTGCGTGATGCCGGTGCCGCCGGTGGCGAGCACCACGTCGATGCCTTCATCCTCGACCAGCGCCGAGAAGATGTTCTGCAACACCACAAGGTCGTCGGCCACGATGTGCCGCTCGGCCACGACGTGGCCGGCGGCCTGAACGCTGTCGACGATCAGGCTCCCGCTTTTGTCGGTTTCGAGCGTGCGGGTATCACTGACGGTCAATACGGCGATGCGAAGTGGAGAAGGCGTGGACAAGACGGGCGAACGCTAGCATTTTTGCGGCGTGGCGCGCCGTGCGGAGACTTGGTCGATTTTGCTGCTGCTGCTGGCCAGCGGTTGCGGGCGCGCGCCGCCGGCACCGGTGTCCGACGTGGCCGTGCCTGCGCAGCACCCGCCAACCGCGCGCCCGTTGCCGCCGGCAATTGGCGTCCCGAGCGCAGACGGAGCCAGCGCGCCGGCCAGCGCGGCTGCACCGCCTAGCGTGTCGCCGCCGTTGGCGCGTCGACATTTCGCCGGCGGCGGTCCCGGCAGTGTGAGCGGCCGCGGCGGCATCGTCACTTCGAGCGAGGCACAGGCAACGCACGCCGGCGTCGCGATCCTCGAGCGCGGCGGCAACGCCGTCGATGCAGCGGTCGCGACCGCGTTCGCGCTCGCTGTCACCCATTCCAGCGCGGGTAACATCGGCGGTGGCGGTTTCATGTTGGTGCGCACTGGCGGCGCCGGGGCCACCACCACCGCGCTCGACTTCCGCGAGACGGCACCGGCAGCGCTCACGCGCGCCGGCTTCGATCGCATGCAGCTCGGTGGCGCGAAGGGCGGCGCCGCCGTCGGCGTTCCTGGCAGCGTGGCTGGGTTGTTGATGGCACACGAGCGCTTCGGCAAGCTGCCGCGAACCGACGTGCTCGCGCCGGCCGTGGCGCTGGCCCAAAAAGGCTGCCTGCTCGGGCGTCGCCAAGCCGAGCTGTTGGCGGCCAGCTTCGACGCCGTCAAAAAGGACGTCACCTTGGCCAAGCGCTTCGGCACGGCGCATGGCCCCAAGCCGCAGGGCGCGCGCGTCGTGCAGCCCGAGCTCGGGCTGGCATTGACGCGCATTCAAAAGGACGGCGCCGCCGGCTTCTACACCGGTCCCACCGCCGACGCGCTGACGCGCGCGCCCGGTTCGCTGATCCACCACGCCGACCTGGAAGCGTACCGAGCCATCGAGCGCCCAGCTTTGCGCTCGCGCTACCGCGGCCTCGGCATCGAGACCATGCCGCCGCCGTCGGCCGGCGGTGTCGCCGTGACGGAGATGCTCGGCCTGCTGGAGTTGCTCGGGGCGCCGCAGGCCCACGGCGCGGACGAGCTGCACCTATTTTTGGAGGCCTCGCGCCGTGCCCAGGCCGAACGGCGTTTCGGCGTCAGCGATCCGGACGCGCTCGCCCCCGCCGCGCTGCAAACTCAACTCGAGCGCTTCCTGGCTCCGCAAGCGCTGCTCGACCGCGCCCCGGTCGAGCGCGAGCACGCCACGCCGTCGGCCAAGCTCGCGCCGCTATTTCCGGGGGCGGTGGCAGAGTCGGAGCAGACGACGCACCTCAGCGTCGTCGATCGCGACGGCATGGTCGTCAGCCTGACGACCACGCTCTCGGCGTCGTTTGGCGCCAAGCTGACCGCGCCGGGCACTGGCATCGTGCTCAACAACTCGGTGGCCTCGTTCAGCCGCACCGGTGCGAATCAGCCAGCGCCTGGGCGCCGCACGGTCAGCTCGATGGCGCCGACGCTGGTGCTCGACGGCGAGCAAGTCGTGCTCGTGCTCGGAACGCCCGGCGGCGACACGATTCCGAGCACGATCGTGCAAGTCTTGCGCAACGTGGTCGACCACGACTTCGCGCTCGATCGAGCCGTCGCCGCTCCGCGCGTGCACCAAGGCTTTCTGCCCGACCGCGCGCGCTTCGAGACCAAGCGGCCGCTCGAGCCGGCGTTGGTCAGCGCGTTGAAGGCGCTCGGCCACGACATTTCGGGCTCACACCTGGCGATCGGCGACTCGAACGATCTGCTGCTCGAGGACGAGCAAGCGTACGGCGTGGCTGATCCGCGCGGCGGCGGCCTGGCCGAGGCCGCGGTCACGCCGTAGCCGCGCTGGCTTACGAGCAGCGATTGAGCGAAACCTGCGGCACCGAGGCGCAACCTTCACGCAACACACCGGGCTCGTTTCGCAGCAACATGTGGCGCACGCCGCTGCGTTCATCGGCGTGCTCGTCCGCGTCCACCGCGCTCGACGCTTCGCTCACGGCAGATGGCGTGGGTGCGATCGTGACGACGCGCTGCACGACTGGTGCAGACTCCGCCAACACGGGCGCAGGGTTTGCCGGGATCAAGATCGGTGCGGGCGTGGTCAACGCCTGCGTTTCGCTAGAGACGCGCAGGTGCGGCATCGACAACACGCCGACGTGAATCTCGGGCCCCTCGCTCGCCGGCGCTGGTTCCAGCTCCGGCACCATCGACGCAGGTGTGTCGACGTGGCTGGCCGTTTCGACCGGCGGCAGGACGCTCGGACCTAGTCCCTGGCCGGCAGCCGTCGGCATCACACTCGAGATGTGGTCGCGCTCGTCGCTATCGGTTTCAGGGCGCTGCGACGCGCGCGACCGATCGGACACCGGCGCGCCGCTGTGCGCCGCCAAGCGAGCCATCGCCGACAGCTGTCCGTCGGCGCTGGCCAAGCTCGACTCGGCGCGCGGGCTCAGGCTGGCAGCCCGCGGTGAGAAGCTCGGCACGTCGACGCGGATCACCATCGGCGCGCGGCTCGACGGCGGCGGCTCCGACAGCGGCGGCAGACCTTCGGCCGGCGGCAGCATGCCGGACAGACCGGCCGCGAACGGCTCGATCGTCGGGGCGATCGAGGTATGCAACGTGGTGCGATCGTAGTCGGGGATCACGCTGGGCATCGGCGGCAGCTCGCCCTGACCTTCGGCGGGCAACGCCACTTCCGAGCCCTCGGCCTTCATCACTTCCTGGCCGTTGGTGTCGGTGGTGGCGCGCGGTGCCGTACGCGGCCGTAAATCGCGCATGAAGCGCAGCTTGATCCACAGCTTGGAGGCGATCGGCAACACGAGGGCCCAAACCACGCTGAGCAGCAGCGGCGCGAGCAGCGCAGAAAATCCGGTATTGCCCGCTGACCAGGCGCTGGCGACCGAGCCGAGTAAGCTGACGATGACGATCGAGGCGGCCGCGGTCAGCGCGCTGGGCGGCAGCCGGTACGTAGTTTTGAACTCGGCGAATTCGTCTTCGCAGAGCGAGCACCATTCGTCGGCGCCGGTCTGGTGGTTCGGGCAGACGTGCCCGCCGCAAGCTTGGCAAAGGTTGCCGTAGCTGCCGCTACCGCACACCACGCACGCGAGCTTGTTGGGGACCTCCTTGTTCGCCTGCTCGGAGCCGGGGCGGATCGAGCCGGGCGGATCCGAGTCGGTCGGGATGAGCGAGCCGCGCGTGGGCGCGATGCTGCTCTTCATCGACCGCGGCGACAACGAACCGCGCGGGCGCAGCGAGGTTGGCACCTCGAGCCGCGGATCGGCGGCTTCGAGCTCCGCCTCGCCATGCGAGCGCGCCTTGCTGCGGTCACGCAGCGCGGCCAAATCGTGCCACATTGCCGCCAATTGCGGCTCGGAGATATCCAGGTACTGAGCGGCCTCGCTGGCAGCGACCAGCTGGATGCCTTCTTGGTCTTGGCGCCGACCGAGCTCGTAGGCGAGCAAATCAGCCAAGCGGAGCGTCTGCACCATCGCCGACAGCAGGCTGTCTTGCAGCGCGCGTGCGGGCTGATGATGCCAGGCGATCACCTTGGGCACCGGCTCGGGAATGTTCCACGCCGTGAGCACGTGAGCGCCCAGCGTCGCGTGGTCGAAGCCGAAGACGCGGCGCTCTTGCTCGTGGACGCTGTCGGGGTTGCCACCGAACTCGCGCAGCAGCGCCGGGTAGACCTCGCGCTCGGTGTCGAGCAGCATGATCTTGCCGATATCGTGGAGAAAGCCGCAGGTGAAGAGCTCGTCGTGCGGCAAGCCCAAATGCACGGCCAGGTAGCGACACAACGAACCGACGATCGCGGCATGCTCGAGCAGCTCCGCAGCCAGCGAGTTGCTGCTCTCGAACAAATCCAAGATCGCGGCCGTCGTGGCCACCTGGTTCAGGCGCCGGGTGCCGACCAGCACCGCGGCGTGCCGCACCGACGTGCAGCGGACCTTCAAGCCATAGCCTGCCGAGTTGACCAGGCGCAGCAAGCGGGCGGAGAGCGCAGGATCGCTCTCCAAGACCACCACCACCTGCTCGATGCGCGCGCTCGTCGTGCGGGTCAGCTCTTCGAGCCGCTTGGCCGCCACCGGGAACGGTTTGGCGCCAACGATGCGGGCCGCCGTCGCGGCCAGGCTCTTACTCGCTGCTTGTTCGGCCTCTTCGTCGCGACCGCCGAACCATTCGTTCTCGTCTTGACCAAAGTTGCCGGGTTGTAGCGAGGCTGACATCGCTTCTAGCTCTTCTCGATCTTGGGGACGAGGTTCACTCGGCCGCAGAGGTGGCAGCCTGGTCGCCGTTGGCCGGCTCCTTGGCGCGCGCCGCATCCGGCAGAGCGAAGAACTCACGGGTCGAGAAGCGCGTGCCCTCGAGGATCACCTGGGCGCCCTTGCGTGTCGCCGCGTTGACCACGATCGGTGCCAAGAGGTTGACGGTCGCGGGCTGGCCGGACAGCGCGCACAGCACGACCATGACGGCCAGCGTCTCTTCGCTGCCTTCGATGCCGGCTTCCTCAGCCGCGCCAGCGACCGGCACGTCCGGATACGCTTCGCCAAAGGCATGCGCAGAAACGACGGGGAATGCGAGCTCCGGCGTCGAAACCGACTGCAGCCAAGCGATGTAGCCGCTGCCATGGTGCGGAACCAGCGCAAAACGCTGCTCCGAGGGGAAGCCGATGACGCCCGCTGAGAAGGACAGCAACTCGTCTTCGTTGATGTCGAGGGTTCCGAAACGCTGGCTTTCGATGTTCATGTGAGATCCTGAAGAGGGGTTGGGGGTCGGTGGTGGCTTCCCGAGGGGATGGTTTTCGGGAGGCTTGGTTCAGGTCTTTGCAATCACGGTGCCAGCCGTTCTGTGCCGGCCGGATCGATGTAGGCTTCGCTCGCGCGAGTCGACACCGCTCCGTAACCGCAAGAACGGCCGGGGCCGGTCTTTCCTTAAGGGGCCGCGCAACGGCCCGCAAAACACCTAGATTCGCGGGCGCGGCGTCGTGCGGCGCTCGAGGCGCGCCCGAATCAGGTGCACGGCCTCGGCATGCAGCTGACAGACCCGGGATTCGGTAACCCCCAGCACTTCACCGATCTCACGCAGGCTGCACTCTTCTTGGTAGTGCAGGCCCAATACCAGTCGCAGTCGCTCCGGCAGCTGATCGATCGCGTTGGCGATCGAGTCGACGATTTCGGCGCGCGACGTCTGGAGCTCCGGCGACGGATCGTGATCGGCCGGCTCGGAGGCGGCGGACAGCTCGAGCCGCGCGAAACCAGCATCGGAAATCTCGGTCAGCAGCTCTTGGTAGGCGGGCAGCGAGAGCCCGAGCTCGCCGGCCATCTCGTCTTCGTTCGGCGTGCGCCCCAGGCGCTGCGTCAGCTCGGACGCCGCCTCGGTGATGCGCCGTGAAGCGCCGCGCAGCTTGCGCGACAACGGATCCAGCACCCGCAAATAGTCGAGGATGGCGCCGCGCACGCGGTACGAGGCGTAGGCCTCGAAATGCTCTTCTTCCATCTCGCCGGTGCGGCGTTGCAGTGCCTCGGCCATGCCGACCCAGCCGGCCGACAAGATGTCGTCGAAGGTGAGCGTCGACGGCAGGGTGCGGATCGTACGCATCGCGATGCGGCGCACCAGCGGCATGTACCGATCGTACAGCTCGCGATCTCCCTGCCCTTTCGAGGCTATTCGGCTGGGGGCCTGACTCACCAAAGACTCCAAACCTAACTCACGCTTCTGCCGGGAGGACGGCGTCTACGACTGCTTCGACCGACGCCTCACGGATGTCCTCGGGAACCCGAGGACCATTACAAAGGTAAGCGATCGGTATATTAGAGGGAAGCGCCGCGTGCATGACACCGCCAGCTTCGATGGTTTCGTCGAGCTTGGTGATGACGACCTCGGTCGGGGCGGGCACCTGGTACAGGTCGGCGACGCGCGTCACGTCGCTGGCACGGAGCCAAGCCGGCAAAACCAGCAGCGCGTGCTTCGCCAAGTCTTCCGTGATGCCGGAGAGGCAGTCTGGCAAGACCCAGTTGGAGGCCGGGGTCGAACGCCCTGCGGTGTCTACCAGCACGATATCCGCGGTAATTTCGGCCATTGCGCGGCGAAAGCTCGAGCGATCGGAGGCGATCTGAAACGGGATGCCCATCAGCGTGGCGTAGCGCTGCCACTGTTCGACCGCGCCCACCCGAAATGTATCCAAACTGATCACACCGACGCTACGTCCCAAATCAAGACGCGCACGAGCGGCCAGCTTGGCTAGCGTAGTAGTTTTGCCTGCCCCGGTCGGGCCCATGCACGCAATCAAGGTGCGCTGCGGGCTCTGCATCAGGCTGCCACTCACCGTGACCCGCTCCGCCAGTCGCCCGCGCAGGAACTCGGTCAGCGGCGCTTGGCCCTTCTTGGCGTGCTTGGCCGCGCCGTTGGCCAGCTCCTTGGCCAGGTTGCCTTCGATGCCGCGCGCGTGCAGCAAGGTCATCGCGCGCTCGCGCGGTGGACGCTGCTGGTTGAGCTCCTCGAGCATCGCGCGCAGACTGCTCAGCTCGCGTTCGACCTCGTTGCTGTCGAGGCCGAGCACGCTGCCGTACTTCGACTTCGTGCGCAGCGAGCGCTTCTCGCCGCTGGGCGGGTTGATCGCACCGCGGTCGCGCAACGGTAGCTCGACCGCGCTGGCTTGCGGCGAGGCAAACGGCCACTTCAGCCCTTGCGGCGGCGCGGCCGTGACCTCGACGTACTGTTGCCCGAGGCCTCCGGCGCGCCCATTCGTGACCCTTCGTGTGCCTTCGATCAGGGCGTTGGGCCCGAGCGTGGCTTTCACGGCGGAAAGGGCTTCCTGTAGATCGGCTCCTCGAAAACTCTGGTACGTCATGTCAGGCGGCTCCTGCGCTTGCGCGAGCGAAGTAGGTGGTGGCGGCGGTGGCGGGCGAAAATTCGATGGGGGTCAAAAACTTTTTCACGCGGCGGCCCTTCCGAGACCGACCGTTTCGAACGGCCGGATCGCGACGTCGGGCTCGAGCTCGCGGAAAGACAAGACGGCCAGCGACGGACAGCGCCGCTCGGCGAAGGCGCGCAGGTAGCGACGCACGTCGGGCGCCACCACCACACAGGCGGGCCGACCCGCTTGCGCCATGCGTTTGACGGCGGCTTCCAGCGCGAGGCCTAGCTGCCGGGCCAGCTCGGGGTCGAGCGCGCCGCCGGTTCCGGTGGCGATTTCGCGCAAAGAACGCCGGAACATCTCTTCGACTGGTGCATCCAACACCAGCGCCGAGAGCGTGCCGTCGTTGCCAGTAAACTGCGCGGTAATCTGCCGCGACAGGCGCTGCCGGGTCATCTCCGTCATCTGCTCCGGGTCGCGCGTGGACGGCGCGATCTCGGTCAAGGCCTCCAGGATCGAGCGAAGGTCTCGGATGGAGACACCTTCCTTGAGCAGGTTACGCATGACTCGCAGCACTTCACCGTTAGAGAGCAAGTTCGGGACCAAGTCCTCGACCAGCTTGGGCGTGGTGCGCTGGAAGACCTCGAACAGGTGCGAAAGCTCGGTCCGACCCAAGATGTTGTGGGCGTTCATGCGCACCACTTCGGACAGATGGGTCGCGATCACGGTCGTGTGATCCACCACGGTGTAGCCGAGCGCTTCGGCCAGCTCGCGGTCGCGGGTCGGGACCCAGCGCGCCGGCGTGCCGAAGGCGGGATCTTTGGTGACTTCGCCGTCGATCGGCGGTGCGCTGCCGGTGGCATCCATGGCCAAAAACCGTCCGGCGCGCGTCGTGCCGCGTGCGATCTCGGTGCCCAGCATCAAGAAGCGGTACACGCCCGGCGGCAGCTGCAGGTTGTCGCGAACGTGCACCGGCGGAATCACGATGCCCAGATCGAGCGCCATCTGCTTGCGCAGAGCGGCGATGCGATCCACCAAATTTCCGCCCATTTGTGGGTCGACGGCCTGGACCAGCTCGTAGCCGACCTCGAGCGCGAAGATGTCGAGCGGCAAGGCCGCGTCGATCTCTTCGCTCGAGCCCGGCTTCTTGATCGGCTCCTTGGCGGCAGTGACAGCAGCCTTGGAATCGGCTTCTTCTTTGCGGGCCGCCGCGCGCGCCGTGAGCCCGAGCGCACCGGCCAGCGCCAGGAACGGCAGCGCCGGCATGCCAGGCAACAGCGCGAACAGCGTCAACACGCCGGCAGTGGCTGCGACGGCTCGCCGACTGCCGAGCATCTGGCTGCGCAGGGCGCGACCGAGCTGGTCGCCGGTCGCCGAGCGGGTCACGACCACGCCGGCCGCGGTCGAGATCATCAGCGCCGGCATCTGCGACACCAGCGCATCACCGACCGACAGAATCGAGAAGGTTTCCGCGGCGCTGGCCAGCGTCATGCCGTTGGCCAAGCCGATCATCAGGCCACCGACCAAGTTGATGAACGTGATCAAAAGGCCGGCGATCGCGTCGCCCTTTACGAACTTGCTGGCACCGTCCATCGCGCCGAAAAAGTCGGCTTCGCGCTCGAGATCCTTGCGGCGCTGGCGCGCGATGTCGGCCGTGATGTTACCGGAGTTCAGATCGGCGTCGATCGCCATCTGTTTGCCAGGCATACCGTCAAGGGCGAAACGCGCGGCGACTTCCGCTACGCGACCGGCGCCTTTCGTGATCACGACGAAGTTGATCACGACCAAAATCAAGAAGATAACCAGGCCGACGACGACGTTGCCGCCAACGATGATCCGCCCGAACGTCTCGACTACCCGCCCGGCAGCGCCATGACCCTCGTGGCCTTTGAGCAGAATCAGCCGCGTGGTAGCGACGTTCAGGCTCAAGCGCAGCAGCGTGGCGACGAGGATGACCGCAGGAAACGCGCTGAACTGCAGCGCGTTCTCCATGAACAGGCCGATCAGAAACACGCCGATCGACACCGCCAAGCTGAACGCCAGCATGGCGTCGACCAGCACGCCGGGCAGCGGGATCACCATCATCAGCACGATGCCGACGATGCCGAGCGCGATCGCGAGCTCCGCGCCGTGGCTGCGGTCACTCGAAGAGGGCGTGGGGGCCTGGCTCACGCAGCCTCGGGGTGCGAGAAGCGTGCCAGCCTGTTCAGTGCTTTGTGGCCCGAAACACCGAAAAAACGCCGGGCTTTTCTGGGCCGCACCGCCCGCCTACCCTGAGTGATGTCGCCGCACAGCCAAACGGCTGGCACTTTACCGAGTCTCGGAATGACACCACGTCAACGCTTTGACACCGTCTTGATCGCGTGCGGCATCGGGCTGCTCTGCTCCTCTGCACACGCCTTGCCGCAGCTCGAGCGCGTGTTCGACACGCCGTGTCGGGCGCTGGCGCTCGATCGCGAACCGTACGTCGCGGCGCTGGGTGACGACGCCGTCACCGTAACCGACAAGCGCGGCACTCATCAGGAACCTTTGCCCGCAGCGTTGCGCGGCGCGGGCCTCGAGCTCGGCGTCTTCTTCGGTCGTGACTACCGCGTGCGCATCGCCGGCACCGCCCACACCCAACAGGGTGACGAAGTTCGCTACTATCGCTCGTTGCCAGCCGGGCTGAAGCCAGCGCTCGACGAGCTGGGTCCGCTCGGTCATCGCGGCCCGCTGGGCTTGATCGCGCTGCTTGGCACGGCCGATCCGGAGATCGTTTGCCGGCCCGGGGAGAGCTGTTTGATCAAGCGTGTCAGCGGCTGGACGAAGGCTTCGGCGCCGGCCGGCCTGTCACGCGTCGGGCTCTCGCTCGGCAGCGGCTGGGCGATCGCCGGCTCGAGCTTTTTCAACCTGAGCAAAGACTGGCTGGCGGTTTCGGCGCCGGGCCCGTGGCAGAAAGCCGATGACGCGTTGGTGCGCGGCGGCGAGGCTTGCGTGGTCGAGCACGACGCGAGCCGCCTTCATCATTTCGACGGCAAGGCGTGGCACAGCTCGGCGGCACCGGTCGCCGGCCCGCGCTCGCTGTGGGGTAGCGAAGAAAGCCTGTGGATCGGCGGCGACGGCGGCGCCGTCGTCTTCAGCGACGGCGCATTTCGGAAAATCGAAGGCGTAACCGACGTCGCACAGGTACTGGGCCGCAGCACCGACGACGTCTGGCTGTGCAGCAGCCAAGGTGTGTTTCGCACCGTCGCGGCACGCTGAACGGCTCACGCGCAGTTGCCGTGACCCGAAATCGCCGCGTTGGTTACTGGCTTTTCATGTTCGTCCGCGGGACGCCCTCAGCCGCCCTCATGTGCTTGTTCGGCTGGGCCATTTGCGGCTGTTCGGAGGACGGATCCGCCGGGCCGGGTGGCTCGGGCGCGGGCGGTACCGGCACAAGCGGTACTGGCACAAGCGGTTCCGGCGTGTCAGCGGGCCTTGGCTCGAGCAGCGGCGGCGCCGACGCGGGAGCTCCGGGCGCAGGCGCCCCCAGCGGCGCGGGAACTGTGACGGGTGGGGCCGCTCCAGAGGGCGGCGGCAGCAGCACCGCCGGTGCGAGCGGCTCCGCGGGCGCAGCGCCGCACCTACCAGTCGGCCAATGCGACGCCCTGCCGGCGCCAGGCATGTGGCAAGACGTAACCCCACCCGGCAAATCTACGAAGCCCGCCGTCAACGGCACGGTCGGGGCCGCGATCATCGTCGATCCCTTCGATTCGCGCAGGGTGTGGCTCGGCACCGGCGGCGAGAACGACGAAATCTGGCGCTCCGACGATTGCGGCGCCAACTGGAAGCAAGTCAACACCGGCCCAGGCAGCATCGGCGACGGCAAGACGTTCGGGGGTGTCGGCGACGGCGCGCAGTGGAGCATGCAAGTCGATCCGGTAGCGCCGGGCGTGCTCTACGCCACGTCCGGCTACGGCGCGCAAAGCTTGTGGAAGACGACTGACGCTGGGCAGAGCTGGACCGACATTCTGAAAGGCAGCGAGTACGACACTAACGCCGACTATCACTTCGTCAACAACGTGTCGCTCGATCCGACCGACCACCTGCACGTCGTGGTCTCGACGCATGGCGGCTGCACGGCACCGTACGGCCCGAGCTGCATCGGTGAAACCAAAGACGGTGGCACGACGTGGCGCGTGGTAAAGGCCCCGGAAGGCTGGTTCGAAGGCGGCGGGCTGGTGCTCGTGAAGGGCGGGCTCTGGATCTGGTGCGGCTCGACCATGATGGTGACGACCGATGCTGGCGCCACTTGGAAGGCCGACGCGCTGACCGGCGGTGGGTCGTGCGAGGCCGAGTACACGATCCGCGGTTTCGTGCCGGCTGCCAACGGCAAGTATTACCTCGGTAGTCGCAACGGCGTGTTGCGCAGTGCCGACGGCGAAAAATGGCAGCACATCGCGGGCACCAGCGGCACCCTGGTGATGATCGCGCAAGGCTCCAAGCAAGTCTTCGCGGCCGACCAATGGCACCCGTCGATCAAAGCCGCCCGGCTCGACGCCGACACCACCTGGACCGACGTGTCCGCGCCGGCGCAGATCGCGCAAGGCAGCGACGGCGGAGTTCCGTTCCTGGCTTTCGACGATGACCACGCCATCCTCTACGCCTCCATGTTCTCCGGCGGCGTCGCGCGTATGGTCGTGGCTACTCCGTAAACTTGGCTTCGACGGCCGCCTTCTGATTACGGACGAACTCGCGGACACGCCCCAAAAGTTGCGGCTGCGTGATCGGCACGTGGTCCGGATTTTCGAACGACACGATGCCGGCCTCGATCGTGCCGTCGGCGGCGCGCGTGAGATGGATCTCGAACACGGCATACACCTTGTCCGTGATGTCCCGCGGCTGTGCGTCCACATAGACCTTGCCGTCCTTCGGATCTCTGCGGAGGTTGCCAACTTGGACCGTGATGTTCGCCATATCCGCCATCCACGCGCGCAGAACCGCGGGGTGTCAAGCGACCAGGCCGAAAGCCGTCGACGATGCCGTCACCCCACGTTAACGTGAAATGACTTGGCAGCCCCCGAGATTGCCGAGGGATTTCCCGGTCAGCGCATCGTGGTGCTGCCGCGATCGGTGATCGCGCCGGCGGAGCCGCAGCCGCTCCTGGGCGCGATGATTCCGACCGACATCGGCTACTTTCCGAAGGCTGCCGGCCACGCGCGCGAACGCATGGACGGCATCGATTCAAGCCGTGCTGATTTACTGCGTGATTGGCAACGGTTGGTGCCGCACGCCCAGCAGCGAGCTGTGCCGCTCATCCAACTGCAAGCGCACCATCGTGGACACCCCATCGAGCACACCGGCGGCTCAATGGAAAGCCCGCTCTTCTGAGTGCCCTACGAAGGTCGGCTCGCCCTGCGCGCCCAGCTGGGCGCGGCGCGCGCGTGCCATGCGCGAGCCGCGCCACAAACCTCGGCCTCCCAAACAAACGGGCCCGACGACTACTCACGGACCATCGGGCACGGGCACGTTTACGGGCACGCGCGAGCGGTCCCCATTTAGGGACACGCCTTAGCCCAATCGCCGATGCTGTCGCCGAACGCCGTCGGCGTGGTATGGCGGTGCGGTGATTTTCGAGCCTCTCAGCCACGAGTACGGCGGCTACATCTTCGATTGCGACGGCACGCTGGCAGATTCGATGGTTGTCCATTATCGGGCCTGGCTGGCAGCGTTGGCGGCGCACGGTGCGACGTTCGACTTCAACTGGGACCTGTTCATCAGCCGCGCCGGCATGACGTTACCGAACACCGTCCGCGAGCTGAACGCGCAGTTCGGACTGGCGCTCGATCCGGAAGCGGTGACGAGCAGCCAGCGCTTGGAGTACGAGCGCTACCTGTCGACCGTGCAGCCGATCGCCGAGGTCGTGGAGTTTGCGCTGCGAGTCGCGGCTTCGCGACCGGTCAGCGTCGCGTCGGGCGGCGAACGCAAAGTCGTCCGCCGCACGCTCGAGCTGATTGGGCTGGGACAAATCTTCCCAGTAGTGATCACGGCCGAAGACGTTACCCACGGTAAACCGGCCCCAGACATGTTCTTGCTGGCAGCCGAGCGGATGGGCGTGACGCCGGCTGACTGCGTGGTGTTCGAAGACAGTGTGCTCGGCATCGAGGCCGCCAAACGCGCCGGAATGGCTTCGGTGCTGGTGCGCCCGCCGAACGTTCGTTAACGTCCGGTGCGATGCCGATACGCAGGCCTCGGGGCTACTACGGGGAGGATCACACCACCCTCGGGTCCGACATTCTGGCGGTGCTGAAGATCCTCAAGCTACCCGAGCAGGTGCTGGGCAAAGAGGAGGCCGATCGCTTGAAAGCCGTGCAGCCCGACGGCTGGTACCCAATCGAGCAATTGCTCGGATTGATGGAAATCTTGGAGGCGCATGTCGGCCCCTACGGCTTGATGCAGATGGGGCGCAAGCTGTTTCAGATGTCGCACAAGGACCGCGTGGTCTTGGTCGCCAAGAGCGCCAAGGACATTTTGTACGGCATCGACGGCATGTACCACCACGCCAATCGCGGGCGCGGTATCGGCGGCTGGCGTGTCTTGAAGTTCGAGGCCGGCTTGGCTGAGCTGGAAAAGAACACCGCCCACCATTGCATCATGGAGCAAGGCATCATCACCGAGGCCCTGCTGACCGTCGGCTGCGCCTGCAACGTGACCCAAACTCGGTGTTTCCGCGACGGCGCCGACACCTGCATTTACCAAATCACCAGCGCCTTCGTCGACAGCCGCTGGTCGGGCGACATCCCCAAACGCTAGAGCAGCTACGGCCCGGTCGGCGTTTGGCTGACGGCTTCGGCGCCTTGCTGCACCTGAGTGAGCCAGGCGTCGCGGCCGGTGACTTTGAGAAAGACCAACACCGCGGCACCGAGCGCCGTGTACGCGACGAAGAAGTAGATGCCGAAGCGCAGCCCTTCGTCGGGCAGCGGCACCACCGATTTATAGCCGAAAAACACCATCGAAACGCTGGCGATGCTCGGCCAAACCACGTGCCGGAGCACGCTGTGCTCGGCGCGCGCTGCGGTCGCGTAATACTTGATCACGCCCAAGCTCGCGAGCACGTACATCGCGATCAAACCGAAGGTGAGCGTGAACGCCCAAACCGGCAACGCCAGCTCCGGCTTGATCGACACCACCAACAACGCGCTGATCAACTGACAACCGAGCATGAGGTGAATCGCGTTATCGGGAGTCTTTCTGATCGGGTGCACCTTCGCCAAAGCCTTGGGCAGGCTGCCCGAGCAGGCCATGCCGTACCAAGTGCGGGTGCCGCCGTTGAAACAGGCGGCCGTCGCCGCCAACGCCGAGTTGAGCATCGCCAGCGGGCCCAACACCCAGAACCCGCCCCAAACACGCTTGGCTAGGCTGAACACCGGGAAAGCCAGCGAGGTTTTGATGCTGGCCACGTTGTCAGTGCCGATGCCGATCAGGTAACCCCAAACCGTCAGCACCAAGAACACGATCATCACCAGCACCGAACCCAGCAGCGCGCGCGGCACGTTGCGCTTCGGATCCTTGCTCTCTTCGGCCAACGGCGCGACTGCTTCCCAGCCGCTGTAGGCGAAAATCGAGAAAACGACGGCCAAGAAAAGCGAGCCGCCGGCCGGCACCTTGCTCGGATCGAACGGCGTGAAGTTGAAGCCGCCCGGGCCAGGGTGCAAAAGGCCGGAGATCGCCAGCGCGACCATGATCACCATCTCGGTCAAACCAGTGACCAACAGCACGCGCTCCGAAACTTGCACGCCGCGGTACGCCGTGAGCGCGACGCCGCCGACACCCACTACCGTCCACAGCCAAACCGGCACCGTGATTCCATATTCGGCGGCCACGCACGGCGTGAGCACGGTGCTGGCCATGTACGAAAACACCAAAGTGGGCGCCAGCGGCAGCCACAAGCTCACGTACCACCCCGCGAAAAACCCTGCCCGCGGATGCAGCGAACGGGCAATCCACGTGTACCAGCCGCCCGCCGACGGGAACACGCGCGCCAGCTCATTCACCGAAAGCGCCAGCGGCAGCAACATGGCACCTGCCACCAAATACGCGACCGGCGCCGCCAACCCCGCCAGCCCGACCGTGAACACGAACGTCGACAAGATCGCGAACGCCGGTGCAATCGTCGCGATGCCCTGCATCAAGACGCCGATCAACCCAATACTGTTAGCTTGCAGCTTGCTCGGCGTCGCGTCGACTTCAGCCATATGCGTCTACGTACATGGCACTAGCCCGTTTCCACCATTTCCTGCAATGGATCTCGGGGCTGCCACCCCGCAGCCCAAATCGCAGAAACTTTCGTGGCGGCAAAAGGCCAATCCGTGCGGCGCCGAGCCCGCACCCATCATTCGAGCTGGCGGCCGTGATTCGATCGCGCCGTCGTGGCCGCGAGAATTTCACAGGGAGTATGGGAGGACGGGAGGTCCGCGAGGCGAGAATTTTTGGGTTTCGAGTCTAAAAGCGATGGACCGAGACTGCGCAGTCTGTCGTGCGGTGCATCGCGAATCGAACAACAAAAACCTCGCGTACCTCCCGTCCTCCCACCCTCCCTGTGAAAATTCAGGGTTCTCGGATCGAGCGCTGCGCAAGGCTGAGACCCGAAGGCCTGCCGTTAGGCGCGGACGGTGCGGCCGCGGTTGCGGAGGCGGTAGACGAAGGCGAGCACTTCGGCGACGGCGGCGTAAAAATCGCCGGGAATGGTGCGACCGACGCGGCACTTTTCCGCCAAGCCGCGGGCGAGCGGAATGTTTTCGACCAGCGGCACGCCAGCCTCTTTGGCCAGCCGTTTGATGTGCTGAGCGACCTCGTCGTAGCCCTTGGCGACCACGATCGGTGCGCCCTCCGACGGATGGTAGCGGAGCGCGACCGCGACGTGGGTCGGGTTGGTGACCACGACCGTGGCCTCTTTGATGGCTTTTCGAATGCCGCGCTTCAACAGCTCACGCGCGCGCTGGCGCTGGCGATTTTTGATCTGCGGGCTGCCCTCTTGCTGCTTGTTCTCGTCCTTCAGCTCCTGCCGACTCATCTTGATCGACTTCTCGTGCTTCCACCACGATTGCGCGTAGTCGACGATCGCCAACATACCGAGCGCGAAGGTGCACCAAGCAGCGACCTTGAACGCCACGGCGGCGATCTGCACGGCCGCCATCGTCAGCGTGCCGCGTGACGCCACCGCCAAGCGCGGAAACTCCTGTACCAGCACCCAATACGCGACCAGGCCCACCAGACCGACGCGCAACATCGACAGCAAGACGTTGACGAGGCCTTCTTTGGGGCTGAGCAGCTTCTGCAGCTTGCCCATCGGCTCCAAGCGTTCGAACTTGGGCTCCAGCGTCTCGAAGCTGGGGTGAAACCCGGCTTGGGCAAAACCTGCAGCGACCCCGGCCGCGCACGCGAACAGCCCAATCGGCATGCACGCCAACAGCAGCACCTTCAGCGACTGCTCGAGGATCGCCGTCAGGTCCCCACGCACCAGCTGCTGCGGGTCTTGGAAGCACAGCAGGCTGAACTCGCGCAGCGCGCTGGCCAAATCCCCCCAAGTTCCGTTCATCACCAGCAGCACGGCCACGGTCGCCGCCACCGCGCCGGCGTCCTTGGCGCGCGCAAACTGGCCTTCGTCGCGCGCTTTCTTGCGTTTATCTGGGGATGGGTCCTCGGTTTTCTCGCTGTCGTCTTCGTCCGACATGCGTCAAGGCTCCTTCACTGCGAGCACCAGCTGCTCGATGCGCTCACCAGCACGCGACATTTCGGCGACCACGTCGTAGCCGATGTCAGGCAACGTCAAGATCAACAGCAGCGCGCCCACCGCCGTGGTGACCGCGAAGCCGATCGAGAAGATCTGAATCGCCGGCGCGGCACGCGATACGAATGCGAGCGCGATCTGCGTCACCAGCAATACCGCGATCGTCGGGATCGCCAGGCGAATGCCGGTGCAAATCGCGTTGTTGGTCAAAACCAGAACCAGCTCGCTCAGGTTGCTGACAGAGTGGATTGAACCGGCCGGAACCACGCGAAAGCTGCTGATCACGGCGCCGATCACCACGCGGTGCAGGCCGACCAGAATACCCAGCAAGATCGCCATGTTGCGCAGAATACCGGTGATCGCATTTTGGTTACCATGCGACATCGGATCGAAGATTTGCGCGACGCCGAGGCCCATCATCGGCGCCACCTCCTCGCCCGCGACTTCGATCGACGCGACGATCAAGCGCGGCACGAGCCCGATCGCCAGGCCCAGCACCAGCTCATTACCGGCCGCGAACGCCAAGCCGAGCACCGGGCCCTCACTGATCGGCACTTGGCCAATTTCGCCATGCGCGGCCAACGTCAACAGCAGGACCAGCGCAACCTTCACGCGATTGGGCGCCTGGCTGAAGCCCAACGGCGCGACCAAAATCATGCCCGTGATGCGGATCGCTTCGAGCGCGATCAGCGCGGCTTCGTTCTGGAGCAAGAGCTCGAGACCGGGCATGGCTCAGACCTCCGTCAACGCGTGACGTCCGCGATGTTCTGAATCGCGCGCGTCGTGTACTCGACCAGCTGATTCATGCTCCATGAGCCGAGCAGCGCGAACGTCAAGCCAACCGCCAACAGCTTGCTGACGAAGCTGATCGACGCTTCGTTGACCTGGGTTGCCGCCTGCAGGATACCGACAATCAACCCGGCGATCAGCGCCGCAAACAGCGCCGGCCCCGAGATCAAACAGGTAATGAAGATCGCGTTGCGAAACAGCTCCACCGCCCCGTCAGTAGTCATCGCCCGACCCCGTGCATATGGGAATTAAACAGGGAGACGGGGAGGCAGGGAGATTTTTTGGGATGGTGGACTGGCGGCGCAGACGCGGGCTGTTCAGCACGGGACATCTTTGGGGAAGACCCCAAATCCAATCCTCCCCCACTCCCCGTCTCCCTGTTCGCTCGTGCGTGCGCGTGGGTCACGTGTAGCTCCGTAGGATCGAGCCGGCGACCAGGTTCCAGCCGTCGACCAGCACGAAGAGCATCAATTTCAGCACCAGCGAGATGGTCGCCGGCGGCACCATCATCATGCCCATGCTCATCAGCAACGACGCCACCGCCAAGTCGACGATCAGGAACGGCAGCAGAATGATCACGCCCATTTGAAAAGCCGTCGTCAGCTCGGAGATCACGAACGCAGGCATCGCGAAGCGCAGCGGCACGTCATCGGGCCCCTGCGGCAACGCGGTGGCGGTCGCGTCGTAAAACAACTTCAGATCGGCCTCGCGGGTCTGGCGCAGCATGAAGCGCTTCAACGGCACCGTGCCGGCTTCGAACGCCTGAATGTCGGTGATCTTGCCGGCCATGTACGGATCGATGGCGACGGTTTTGATCTGGTCGACGACTGGCGACATCGTGAACAGCGTCAGAAACAACGACAAGCCGATGATCACCTGGCTCGGCGGGCTCGACTGAGCGCCCACGCCTTGGCGAACGAACGACAAGACGACGATCGTCCGCACGAACGACGTCGTGGTCAGGATGATCGCCGGCAGTAGCGACAGCAGCGTGAGGACGAGTAGGACCTTCAGCGGCGGCGCCAACGCCGACTGCTCGAGCAGCGCCGGCGCGTTACCGAGCGCGATCGTCGGTGCGCTCGGCGTCATGGCCGAGGTCCACCCAAGCGACGGATCAGACCCTGGGCCTGGCCCTCGACGTCGAGCATGCGGACGTTGGAAGCGACCGATTTTCCGCCGACGACATCGTGCGTCTCGGCCGCCAAAATCGACGCCGCGTCGGGTTCGCGGGCCGGCTCGCGCTTGTTGAATGCGGTCCGCAGCAGGTCAGCGAAGCCGCGGCTTTGCGCCGGTTCGGGTGTGGCGGCGCGCACGGCCAGCGCGGCCGACCGGGCGCGGTTTTCCGGGCTCGCGCGGCGCGCCGGTTCGCGTTCACGCTCGCGCTCGCCTTCGAGCTCGGCGTCGACGTCGTCGATGAACGCCAGCCGCTTGACCGACGAATCGGTGACGCCCAACACCATCATCCGGCCCGCCACCGAGACCACGACGGCGTGTGCCTTGGGACCAATCCGGGTCGAGGACACGACCGAAATTCCGCGCGGCATGGCGGCGCGCTTGGCCTCGCGCGGGCCGCGCCGCTTCAAGTACAGCGCCGCGCCGCCGAGCGAGCCGACGACGAGCAACAGGCCAATCACGCGGCCCAGCGACGGAATCGACGAGCGCCCGCTAGCCACCGGCTTGGGCGTCGGGCGTGCGGCCAGCCAGCTGGGCCCCTTCCCCGGCTTGGCGGCTGGCGCCGCAACTGGCGGTGCTACGACGACCGGCGCGGCCGCCGCGGCGACGTCTTCCGCTGTCGGCGGTCCGATGGGTGCGAGCGGCTGCGCCAACGTGGGCGTGGCGATCGATAGACCGACCGCAACCAGCCCAGCGTGGAAAGCTTGGCGCAGGGGTGTCATTCCTTTGAACCTCGCGCGCCGCGTTCGTCGCCAACCAGGACCTCGGTCAGCCGAATTCCGTAGCGCTCGCCGACCACGACGGCTTCGCCGCGAGCGATCAGGCGGTTGTTCACGTACACGTCGAGCGGCTCGCCATTGGCCTTCGAGAGCTCCAGAATCGAGCCTGGTCCCAGCCGCAAAACCTCGCCAATCTTCGCGGTTTTACGGCCCAATTCGATGGTGACCTCGACCGGCACGTCCATCACGAAAGACAGCGTGTCGCCGCCTCCGCGGGCGGGTGTGAGGTCAGCCGGCGGCGCCGATAGCGGCGTCACGGAACGCGGATCGGGTTGATTGTCGTGTCCCTTGTCGACCGGGCCACGCGCGTTCGGTTCGTTCATACCGACGCTTATTTCAATCTTCGTGCCGACCGCGAATCTCGACCGAAACCTGTCCGCGCGAGATCACCGGCGCGCCACGGAACTTTTCGATGCCACCGATGCGCACGATCACCGGGTCGTCGACCGCCGTCGCCAGGCGCAGCACTTGACCGACTTCCAGCGACAGCACCCGGCGCAACCCGAGGCGTACCCGCCCGAGCTCGGCCGTGACTTCGACCGGCACCTCGCACAGCGCCTCGGCCATACGCGGGTCGTTCGACTCCTCGCCTTCGTCGTCTTGGTCTTTGGAGGCGCTCTCGAGCGCTTCGGCGCCCATCGCGATCGAGATCCGCGCGTCGCCGGGGATGCCCTCGAAGGCGCACTCGGCGCGCAGGCCATCGGCAAAGTTCGCGTCGCGCTCGTCGCCGGCCGGAATGCTGCGCGCGGAGGTGGCGCGCAGCAGGATGCCGACTTCCTGCTTGACGGCTTCGGCGAAGTCCTCGGCCAAGCGGCGCGCCAGCTTTCCGACCAGCGCCGCCTGCGCCAACGTCAAATCGGCGCCGATCCCGCTGCTCGCGTTCTTCTCGCTGCCGCCGAGCGCGCCTTCCAGCATCACGCTGAGCGCCTCGGGGCCGAGGCTCAAACAAGCCCAGGCTGGGCCGTCTTCGGCCTCCAGTAAAATCTCGAAAACCGGGCCGCGCTCGACGACGCGCTCGGCGCCTAGGTCGACGATGCACACCGGCTCGGGGACAAGCCGCGCTCGGCGCTTGACCAGGAACGGTAACGTCTTACGGGCGCCGCGCGCAAAGCGCTGGGCCACGTGACTCATCGCGTACATGGCACCCTTCAGGTGCCGCTCGCGCCCCGTGAGGTCGACTCGCCTCAGG
>FSUE01000181.1_pt1 | contig 22985 bp, 15 predicted proteins | sample 1637031 | NCBI WGS metagenome assembly FSUE01 (sample SAMEA3914819, study PRJEB12502) | metagenome | biome: forest; material: soil | place: Canada | collected 2010-06-26 | depth 0.3 m | reverse complement strand
GACGGCAAGCGCGGCTTCGAGTTTTACGTCGGCGGCGGCCTCGGCTCGGTGCCGTACCCGGCCGCGCTGGTGTCGGATTTCATCCCCGAAGAAGAGCTTTTGCCGATGTGCCAAGCCGTGGCGCGCGTGTTCGCGCGGCTCGGTGAGCGCGAGAACCGCTCCAAGGCGCGCATCAAATTCTTGGTCAAGAAGCTCGGGCTCGAAGAGTTCAAGCGCTTGGTGTTCGAAGAGCGCACCAAGCTGCGCACGGACGAGCGCTGGACGGCGTTCTTGGCCGAGCTGCACGCCACCGACGAGTCGCCGCTCAAGCCGCCGAGTGAGCTTTCTGCCGCGCGCCCGGCCGGCTTCGACGGCTGGGCCAAGACCAACGTGCTGCCGCAGAGCCAATCCGGCTACTCCACGGCCAAGATCAACCTGCCGCTCGGTGACTTCTCGCCGCAGCAGGGTCGCGCCGTTGCCAACATGATGCGCAAGTACACCGGCGACTCGCTGCGCACGACCGTCGACCAGAACTTGATGTTCCGCTGGGTGGCGAACGGCGACCTGCCGGCGCTGTACTCGGAGCTGTTGGCAGTCGGGCTGGCCGAAGCCGGCGCCGACACCATCACCGACATCACGTCGTGCCCCGGCACCGACACGTGCAAGCTCGGCATCTCGTCGTCGCGCGGGTTGGCCGGCGAGCTGCGCCGGCAGCTGAAGGTGCTGGAGCCCGAGCTGGATCCGGCGACCAAGGCGCTGCACATCAAGACCAGCGGCTGCTTCAACAGCTGCGCTCAGCACCACGTCGCCGACATCGGCTTTCTGGGCGTGAGCCGCAACGTCAACGGCCGGCGCGTGCCGCACTTTCAGCTGGTGGTCGGCGGCGAGCTGACCAACAACGCCGCGAATTACGGCTTGGCAATCGGCGCGATTCCGTCGAAAAACGTGCCAAAGGCCGTCAAAATGGTCACGGACTTCTACGTCCGCGACAAGCAGCCGGGCGAAACCTTCAAAGGCTTCATCGACCGCGTCGGCAAGAAGCCGATCCGCAAGATCGTCGACGAGCTGAACCAGGTGCCGAGCTACGAGCAGGACCCCAGCTTCTATTCGGACTGGGGTGACCCACGCGAATACACGATCGGTGACCAGGGCGTCGGCGAGTGCGCCGGCGAGGTCGTGCCGCTGGTCGAGATGGGCCTGGCCGCCAGCGAGCGCGAGGTGTTCGAAGCGCAGATCTTGCTCGACGAAGGCAAGCCGAGCGAAGCCGCATCACGCGCGTTCAGCGCGATGCTGGTGGCAGCGCGCGCATTGACGCGGCAAAAGAACGAGAACCTGAGCGACCAACCCGACGAGGTCATCAGCGAGTTCAAGCGGCTGTTCGTCGACACCAAGCTGTTTTGGGATCAGTACGCGCACGGCAAGTTCGCGCAGTACTTCTTCAAGGCCCACGAAGAGCCGGTCAAAGATCCGTCGAAAGAGACCGCGCACATGCTGGTCGAAGAAGCCCAGCTGTTCGTCGACGCGGCGTACCAGTGTTACACGAAGACGGGCAATTTGGCCGGAACGGCGGCGTAGGGCGAGCTCAGATGAAATCGGAAAAGCTTCAGATCAAGTTCTTCGCCAAGCCGAACGCCGCCTTCGAGCTCGAGGCCGTCGTGCCGGTGTTTCATCGCTTCATCCGCGAGCACGCCTTCGACGAGCTGATGATCGACGTCGCGGACTACAAGCATGTGAAGAACGGGCCCGGGGTCGTGCTGGTCGGCGATGCCAACGACTACTACCTCGACGAAGGCGAAGGGCGGCCAGGACTACTGTTCAGCCGCAAGCGTCACGGTTCGGCGCCCGAGGGTCGGCTGCGCGAGGGCTTCGCTCGCGCGCTCAAAGCCTGCACGTTGCTCGAGGCGGCTCCCGAGCTGGGCGGCAAGCTAGTGTTCGCCACCGACGAAATCCTGATCCGTTTGCCGGATCGGCTGCGCGCGCCGAATGACGACGCGAGCTTCGCCGAGGTTTCGAGCGAGGTGTCCCCGCTGCTCGACAAGCTGTACGGCGCGGGCGCGTTCAGCATCGAGCGCGGGCCTGCGGCTCCGGAGCCGCTTTCGCTGAGAGTGAAAGCCAAAGGCTCGCCAGCGCTGTCTGCATTGCTGGCAACGCTCGGCGGCTAACGCTCCTGAGCACCACCCGCCAAGGTCGCGTTTTAGTGAGGCTTTCGCGAGGACCAAGCGACGACCAGTCGCCTCTCCTGAACGTACTTGAGTACGTGAGCATCGGACCGCAGCGAAAACGAAGCTAAAACGTGAAATCGGCGGGTGTGGCTGCCGGTCGGCAATCCGTGTTAGGGATGATTATGCCGGTTGACGGGCTACGGGCTTGGGGGGCCAAGCTAAGGACTGCCGTGCGCGCGCGCAGTGTTGCGGCCTTGGCGTTGTGCTTCTTGGCCGCGTGCGGTTCGGGTGATGGCCGCAAACGCGCCGTCGAATGCCAGACCGACGACGACTGCGACCCGTCGACGCTGGGTGTTTGCGACACGGTTTCGTGCGTCGCCAACAGCTGTCAGCTCGACACCTTGCCGGATGGTCATCGCTGCAACGACGAAGATCCGTTGACCGGGCAGGACAGCTGCTTGTCCGGTATTTGTGCCGGCGTGGTGCTGAGCTGCGACGACGATCTGGGGCCGTGCCTGAAAGCCGTCCACGATCCGGTGACCGACGAGTGCACGGTGGAGCCGGTCGACGACGGCGAGCCGTGTGACGACGACGACGCCTGCACTCAGCTCGATTCCTGCCAGGCCGGCGCCTGCGTCGGGGGCGAAGCCAAGACCTGCGCCGCCGCTGACGACTGTCACGTCGATGGCGAGTGTGACCCGAAAACGGGCGACTGCAGCGACGTCAAAGCCGAAGACGGCTCGGCCTGCGACGACGCGCAAGCTTGCACCACGGCCGACGCGTGCGTGGACGGCGCCTGCACGGGCGAGGCCGTGGTGTGCGACGACGGGCTGGCCTGCTCGGCTGACAGCTGCGACGAGGCCAGCGGCGCGTGCGCGGCCGATAAGTCGAAATGCACCTGTGTCGTCGACGCCGACTGCGACGACGGCAACGCCTGCAACGGCCAAGAGGTCTGCGGCGCCGACGACAAGCTGTGCAAGTTGGGGCCGGCGGTGGTTTGCCCGTCCAGCGCGGACCCGTGCCTGAAAAACGTTTGCGTGGCCGAAACCGGCGCGTGCCAGCCGGAGCCGGTCAAGGACGGCTCGGTCTGCGATGACGCCAACACTTGCACGGCGCGCGATAGGTGCCAGTCCGGTGCGTGCGTCGGCTTCGACGCCGTGGTGTGCGCGCCGCTCAGCCAATGTCACGTCGCCGGCACGTGTGACCCGGTGACGGGCGCGTGCTCGAACCCCGAGAAAGCCGACAACAGCAACTGCAACGACGGTAACGCCTGCACCGTCACCGACAAGTGCCAGGCCGGCGAGTGCGTGGGCGCGGCGCCGGTCATGTGTACGGCGAGCGATCAATGTCACGACGTCGGCGTGTGCGACAGCACGACCGGCATCTGCTCCAAGCCTGCCAAGCAAAACGGCGTCCAGTGCAATGACGCCAATCCGTGCACGCTCGGCGACGCTTGCCAAAACGGCGTCTGCGCGCCGAGTGGTCAAAAAGTGTGCGTGGCTACCGACGGCTGTCACGCCGCTGGCACCTGCGACCCTGTGAACAACGGCAACTGCAGCAATCCGCTCAAGCCCGACGGCTCACCCTGTAGCGATGCCAAGACCTGCACCAGCGGCGACGTTTGCAGCAACGGCACCTGCGCCGGCGCGGCCATCGCATGCAATGACGGCATCGCTTGCACCATCGACAATTGCATCGAGCAGCTGGGCGGGTGTACCTCGACCACCACCACGGCTTGCAAGTGCGCAACCAGCGCCGACTGCGACGATGGGAACGCGTGCAACGGCGTCGAGACCTGCAACTTGCAAACGTTCCAGTGTCAGCCTGGCACGCAGGTCGATTGCTCGGCGGCGGGTGACGCCTGCAACGCGGGGACCTGTAGCCCGGCCACCGGCCAATGCGTGAGGAGCCCCAAGCTGGACGGTAGCCCGTGCAACGACGGTGACCTGTGCACCACGGCCTCGAGCTGTCAGGCGGGCGCTTGCAAGGGCTCGAACCCGGTCGTCTGCGTCGCGAGCGATCAATGCCACGACGCCGGGACGTGCAACTCGGGGACTGGCGTGTGTAGTAACCCAGTCAAGGCCAACGGCACCGGCTGCAACGATAGCAACGCCTGCACCAAAACCGATTCGTGCCAAGCCGGCGTCTGCACCGGTTCGAATGCCACGGTATGTGCCGCCAGCGACCAATGTCACGGCGCCGGCGCGTGCGACGCCTCGAGCGGTCTATGCAGTAACCCCGCCAAACCCAACAATTCTGCCTGCGACGACGGCAGCTTGTGCACCAAGACCGACACGTGTCAGGGCGGTGTCTGCGCCGGCGCGAGCCCGATCACCTGTACCGCGAGTGATCAGTGTCACAGCGCTGGTACCTGTGATGGCACCACCGGCACTTGCTCCAACCCGGTCAAGACGGACGGCACCGGCTGCACGGACAACAACGCCTGCACGAAGACCGACACGTGCAAAGCCGGCGTATGCACGGCTGGCAGTGCGGTAGTCTGCACGGCCAGCGATCAGTGCCACACGGCCGGTACTTGCGATACTTCGAGCGGGAGCTGTTCGAACCCGACCAAGACGGACGGGACGGCATGCGACGACAGCAACGCGTGCACGAAGACCGATACCTGTCAGGCCGGCGCGTGCAAGAGCGCGAGCACGGTTACGTGCTCGGCCAGCGATCCATGCCACACCGCGGGTACCTGCGATACTACGACCGGCAATTGCTCCAATCCGACCAAAACGGACGGCACGTTGTGCAACGACGGCAAGACCTGCACGACTGGCGACAAGTGCACGACCGGCGTGTGCGGCGGCGGCGCGCTCGGGTGTGCCGATACGCTGGGTTGCAGCGTCGACAGCTGCGTGGAGCCGACCGGCTGCAGCCACGATCTGAGCAAGTGCAGCTGCACGATGGATGCCGATTGCAATACGGATCCGTGCGTCAAGGGCCGCACCTGCGATACGAACGCCGGCAAGTGCACCGGCGGTACGCCGGTCGACTGCTCGGCGCTGAGCGACGGCTGCAATTCCGGTAAGTGCGACGCTACCGGGGTCTGCAAGGCCGTGCCGGTCAGCGACGGCATCACCTGCGACGACAAGAACCTGTGCACGCTGACCGACGTTTGTGCGGCCGGTAAGTGTGTCGGCAAGGCGGTTGGGTGCACGGCCAGTGACCAATGCCACAGCGTTGGCAGCTGCGACCCGATGACGGGCAATTGCTCGAACCCCGGCAAGCCCGACGGTAGTGGCTGCAGCGACGGCAATGCGTGCACCAAGACCGATACGTGTAAGGCCGGCGTCTGTGCGCCCGGCAGCGCGGTCCTGTGCACCGCCAGCGACCAGTGCCACGGCATCGGCGTGTGTGACACGACCAGCGGTAACTGCTCCAACCCGGTCAAAGCCGGCACTTGCGACGACGGCAACAAGTGCACGCAAACCGACACCTGCAGCACGCTTGGCGTGTGCGTCGGCAGCAATCCGGTCGTGTGTAGTACGAGCGACCAGTGCCACAGCCAGGGTGTCTGTGACACGACCAGCGGCAACTGCTCGAACCCGGCCAAGGTCGACGGCACCAAGTGCAACGACACCGACGCGTGTACCGCGAACGAGGTGTGCACCAACGGCACCTGCGGTGGCGGCGGTGCTGTCGTGTGCCCGCCGCCGGCCAGCACTTGTCAGACCAACACGTGCGACTCGGTCAACGGCTGCGTGCTGGCCAACAAGAAGGACAGAACGCTGTGCGACGACGGCAGCCAGTGCTCATTGGTCGACCGTTGCACCAACGGCGTCTGCCTGGCCTCGGTCAACCGCGACAACTTCCCCGGCGACTGGACGGATGACCCGGGTGCTCCGACGATCCCGGGCGTACCGAGGCCGAGCTCGACCGGGCCGACCAGCGTGGACATCTTCACCGACAAAGCGGAGAGCGTGCACGTCGTCGGAACGTACGTGGGCAACATCGCTTTCAACGACAAAGAAGGCACGCCCGCGCCGCAGACGCTGGCGCTCCGCGCCGGTCAGCAAATCGGCATCTACTGGGAGAAGTACGGGCTCGATGGCACGCCCAGTGTGCCGGGTAACCTGGGCGGAGTGAACGCAGACGGCACGTTGACCGTCAGCCATGCGACCGTTCACCCGGACGGCAGCTTCACGCTACTGGGGACGATTCTGGGTAACGGCACGTTCGGGCTGAACGGCAAGACGGTGCCGCTCGACGCCACCAAGGGTCCGTTCGTGTTCGTCGTCCACTACCTGGACACCGGCGAGCTCGATTGGCTGGCGCATTTCGTGCCACAGAGTCAGAGCGCGTTCACCGCCGATTCGATCGCCGCGTTCGACGACGGCTCGGTGATCGCGATCGGGGCCAACGTCGGCAACATCGACTTCTTCGATGGCGGTGGGAAACAGATTGTTACCGCCGGGATCAAGCCCGGGATTTGGGCGGCACGCCTGGGCACGAAGGGCGCCGCGCAATGGGCCGGCACCGTGGTCGTGCGCGGCTCGACGGCTGCTGCGCAAGCCGTGACCACGCACGAAGACGGCAGCGCTTCCTTGACCGGCGGGTTTACCGGCACAGCCGGCCTCGGGCCGAACGGTGAGATTCCGGTCAGCACGGGCGTGGGCGAAAAGGGCCGCGACGTTTGGTTCGAGAAGCTCAGCAAAGACGGCAAGATCTTGTGGGGCGGCCGCGTCGGTGGGTCGGGCTCGGACATACCTGGCGACGTTGCGCGCGTGAAAGGCGGTGGCCTGCTGTTGCTCGCGAACACGGTGGGCACGACACCGAACGCCAGCGACTCGAAGACTACGCAACAGCTGTTGCACGCGACGCCCGCTGGATTGCAGGCTCACGTGCTCAGCATCGATTCAGACGGCGTGATGGTCAGCGACGGCTTGATTGCCAATGCCGACGTCGGTGCCACGCGCGGCTGGCAGCTGAAGCTCGACGCGCAAGATTTCTACGCCGTAGCCGGCACCTTCGCCTCCAGCACGGAGTTCTGGAGCAAGGTCGGCTTTGGCTCCGGCGTGCCGCAAACCACGCCGATCGTGATCAAGAGCGCGTTGGCGCAGCCGGGGCCGACGACGCTGTTCTTGGCGCGGGTGGATGCGTCATCGAGCTTCCGTTGGGCGGTGCCGGCCGGCGGTGACAACAGCGGTATGATCAGCGCCGCGGCGTGGGACGTCGTGCTCGCCGCCGATCCGTCGCACTCGGCCACGATCGCTGGGATCTTCAATAACAACGCGACGTTCGGCGATGCGAAGCCGGAGGATTTGCAAGCGCTGCTCGACCCCAACGGCGGGCTCAGCACGCTCGGCAGCCCCTTCGTCGTGCACCTGAACTCGCAGCAAAAATACGACTATTGCCCGTGAGCCGCCGCGCGTCGCCGCCGCACGGCGCCGAGCAGCATGGCCACCAGCCACGCGTACTGGCGGGAGCAACACACAGGCCGACGGCGAACAGACACGGCAACACACGACGCATCGGCACCTCCGGGACGCTCAGGCTACCACGGCGTCGCCGAGCCGCAGCGTGCCACAACCGTCGTGGATCAGGTTCATGCCGAACGACACCTTGCTATCATCGAGCCGGTAGTGGGAGAGGGTGCGCAGCGGTTCTGGGCTGGTTTGGCCGGTGTTCGGATCGACGGTTATGACGATGCAGCGGTCGCAACGCTTGGCACCGCGAAACGCGATGCCACCGATGCTGAGCTCGGCGAAGCCGTCTTCCGCGTACGGCTCACAGCCGGAGATCACCAAATTGGGCCGAAAGCGCCGCATCTCGACCGGCGCGGCCAAGCGTCGATTCAGGTCGTTCAGCGACGCTTCGGAGATCAGCAGCAGCGGATAGCCGTCGGCGAAGCTCACGATGTCGCCCGGCCGCGCGCGCTTCGGATTGACCTGGCGTCGCTCCGAATCCGGCATGTACACCAGGCTGACCTCGTCATTCAAAAATTCGGAGAACCAACGGCTGCCTTCCGGGTGGCAGAGCGCATTGCCGAAATCATCCCAGACTTGGTACACGCGGCGTTCGAGCCCGGCGCCGAGCGCAGGTTGCCGCGGCAACGCCAAGCCTGGCTTGCCCGGCGTCGAAACCACGAGCGACTCCTGCTCGAAAGCGGTCCGCACCAAGCACAGCCGAGGCACCTCGCGCTGGCTGACGAAGGTGCCCGTGCGATCGACCAACATGTAGCGGCGGTCGTCGGCCAGGCCTCGTTCGACGACGTCGGCCGCGTCGAGCGCGATGCCTGCGCAGGCCTTGATTGGGTACACGAAGAGCCCAGTCAGCTTCACGCAGCGGACTATAAAGTGGTTTGTTTTCGACGCCTGGCCCGCAGCTAGCGAACTGGAGGGCCGGGACCCGAGGCAACGGGCCACGGCGCGTAGCCTCGCGATAAAGCTCTGAAAATCGCGGCGGTGCGTGGCGGTGTCGCGCACGCGCATGTGTTCATGACGGAAACATTCGCTCTCGCGGGCTCGCGAGTGGTCACTGGACAGCTCGCGCGTGGCTCAAGCCGGTTGAACTTGCGAGTCAACCAGGGTTACGGACAAGGCATGGCTGTCTCCGATTCCGTGCGTCCGCTTCCGCCGCTCAGCGCCCCGCCGATGCGCGGCTCGATTTCGAGCGAGGCTCCGCGCTCGGGTTTTGCACCGGCCGACGTGCCACGCTTCGATGCCGACGCCAATGAAGGCTCGGAGCCGCGCCCGCTCGGCAACTTCGCGCCCGACAGCGCGATCGACGAGCAGATCGCGGACCTAGAGCGCTGGGCGCTCGGCAACTTGGCGCGCGAGCGGCGCGAGAAGATGCGCTTTTGGGTGCTGCGCGGCATCGCGTTCATGGGCGGCGCTGGCGCGGCCGTCGTGGCTGGCTTTGGCGTGTCGAAGGCGGCGATCGTTTTGTCGGGACTGGCCGCGCTGGCGGTGGCGGTCGATGCGGCCTGGCCGTCGGGCGCCTTCAAAAATTCGCACCAGCGTGCCGTCTACGATCTGCGCGAGCTGCAAAATACGTTGAAGCTGCGCTGGGACAAAGTGCGGCTCGCGCATCCGGATCCGCACGCCCGCGAGCGCGTCGCGCACGCGCTGGCCTTGCTCGACTCGGTGCAGAGCAAGCGCGAAGAAATCGGCAAATACTTGGGCAACGCCGAGCCGAGCCCGGGCGTACAACGCCGTTAGTCCGCAGCTTGGGCGTTCAGCGGCCCGCTTCGACCTCGGCCAGGAACTGCGCCAGCGTGGGACCGCTGATGTTGTAGTAGTTGCCTTGGCGGCCCATGCTGGTGGTCGCGCAAAAGATCACCGGCGTGTTGCTGGGGCACGCATACTTCTTACAGCCGACGTTGCTCAGCTGATCCGTACCCCACGCGGTGGTGTCGCTGGCGCACCCGTCGAGCGAAAGCACGCGCTCGAGCGACGCGCTACTTTCGCTGATCGGCACGAACTCCAACATGTCGTGCATGAAGAGCGCGGCGATTGGTGCGTTGCAGGTCGGCAGCTCGAGCGGCAGCGCGGCGACGATTGAGAGCTGCCCGCGCAGGGACAAGTCGGGGCCGAAGCGCCGCGTCGGGTCGACCGCCGCGAAGTAGCAGCCCAGCATGTTGACCACCGTGCCACCAGACTGGCCGCCGCCAGCGACGAGCTCGTCGTTCTTGTCGACACAAAAGTCATTTTCGACCTGCTGCGCGACGAGCGCGAAGTATTCCCACTCGGTCGATTTCGTGCCGGTGTTGTCGGCGCAGCCCAGCTCGTTGATGACGCTGGGCGGCGCAAACAGGCTCACATAGATGCTGTCGTGGTCGGCTCCCGCAACCGCGTCGAAACGCCGGTCGCCCGGACCACCGCCGCAGGTGGGCGCCGTGACGAAAACCGTCCGGTACGGGCGCGCCGGGTCGTACCCGAACGGTAGCTGAACCGTGTAGCCGCGGTCGTGGGCGACCGCCTGATAGCTCGGATCCAAGGTTGCCCCGCTGAGGTGAACCGAAGACGCGATCGCTGGCGGTGTCCCGGGATCTGGTCTCGCCACCTTGCGGCAGCCAGCGCTCGGCCAGGGCTGAGCGTCCGCGGGTTGACCGGCCGCGCCGAGCCCTGATGGTTTGCCTGCGGCGGCGCTGCCCGCGCTCGCTCCGCTTGCCGAGGGCGAACCGCCGTCGCTGCTGCTGCCGCCGTTCGTCAGCGAGGAATCACCGCTTGCGGCCGGCGCGCCCGCGCGTTCGTGCGCCGCCTGGTCGTTGCCCTCCGTCTGGCCACAGCCAGCCAGAGCGAACGCGCACAACCCCCCCAACGCTGCCAGCTTTGCCGCCCATCCCGAGCTCTGCACCTGGAATTGGTGTCCACCGCGCCTGAGTCGCATGCGGTTTTCCATCGATCCTGCGCTAGTCGCGCGCCGCTTGCCGCAGTCGATCGAGCGTCATGGCGACGATGATGATGGCACCGGTCAGGATTTCTTGAATCCAATTCGGCATGCCGACGTGGGTGCAGCCAGCCTTAATCACGGTCAACAGCAGCGCCCCGATCAGCGTGCCGGCGACTGAGCCTTGGCCGCCCGAGAGCGAGCCGCCACCGATCACGACCGCGGCGATGGCTTCCAGCTCGAGCCCCACCGAGTCGGTCGGATCGCCGACGGTCAGCGTCGAAAACTCGAGGATGCCGGCCAACCCCGCCAAAAGGCCACCCAGCGCGTAAATCGCGAGCCTGACTTTGGCCACCGGCACGCCGCACAGCCGCGCGGTGAGCTCGTTCGAGCCGACCGCGACCGCGTGCCGGCCGAGCTTGGTGTAGCTGAGCATCAGCGCGAACACGACCGCCGCCGCCAACGCCAACCAAACGCCGTACGGCACCAGCCGCTCGCCTGGCAACACCGCCATCCAGTTGTCGAGCCCACGCGCCGGCGCGTCGATCTTCTGCTCGTCGGCCAGGCCTTTGGCGATGCCGCGCAGGGCGCTCATCGTGCCGAGCGTGGCGATGAACGGCGCGATGCGCAGGCCGACGACCAAAATGCCGTTCAAGGCGCCGGCGCACGCTCCGAGCAAAAGCGCGGTCGCGACGGCGCTGGTCGGGCTGGCACCAGCTTGTAAGCACTTGGCCACGATCACGGTCGTCAGCGCTACCGTGGAGCCGACGGAGAGATCGATGCCGCCGTGAATGATGATCAGCGCCATACCGATGGCCGCGATCGACACGACCACCGTCTGGCGCAGCATGGTGATCAGGTTCAGCGTGCGCAAAAAGGTGTCGGGCGTCAGCGCCGAGAACAGGCCGTACACGCAAAGCAGCGCACAAAGCGGGCCGAACCACGGCTTCTTCAGCCAGCCGCCGAGCAGGGTCGTCATCCGGTCGCCTCCAACAGCAGTGCATGCTCGGTCAGCTCGCGCGCCGGCCGAGCCGGACCCAAGCGACCGCGCACCATGACCGCGATGCGATCGCAAATGCCGACCAGCTCGGGCATGTAGCTCGACACCATCAGCACGGCTTTGCCGCGCGCGGCCAGCTCGTCGATCAATCGATAGATGTCGGCGCGGCTGCCGACGTCGATGCCGCGCGTCGGTTCGTCGAGCAGCAAGACATCGACGTCTTGCTCGAGCAGGCGGGCCAGCGCCACCTTTTGCTGATTGCCGCCCGATAGCGCTCGAGCACGCTGCTCGGGCCCGCGGCAGCGCACGCCGAGCTTTTCGATCCATCGCGTGGCTGCCAGCCGACTGCGCGCCGGCAGCGCCAGCCCCCACGGCCCCAGGCTACCGGTGCCGGACAGCGTGATGTTCTCGGCGAGCGACAAGCTCTCGGCCAAGCCCTCGCCCTTGCGGTCCTCGGACAGCAGCCCGACCTTGTGTGCCGACAGCGCGACGGGCGCCGCGGCAACGGCTTGCCCACGCACTAGCACCTGGCCTGAAGCCCGCGGAGCGAGCCCATAAATGGCTCGCAACAGCTCGGTTCGGCCGGAGCCGACCAAGCCCGCAATGCCGACGACCTCGCCGCGCCGCAGGCTCAGGCTGGCGGCTTTCGGCAGCCGCCGGCCCGACAGCTCGCGCAGCTCGAGCGCGACGTCGCCCGGCGTGCGCGCGGAGCGGGGGAACAGCTCGGTCACGGTGCGCCCCGCCATCAAGCTGACCAGCTCGTTGCGCGTGGTTTCCGCGACGCGGCCAGCAGCCACCGAGCAGCCGTCGCGTAGCACCGTGTAGTCGCTGGCAATCCGCTCCACCTCTTCCAAAAAATGCGAAATGTAGAGCACCGTCACGCCGTCGCTCGACAGCCGACGCACGATCTCGAACAGGCGCTCGGTGTCGGCGCCGGTCAGGGCGCTGCTCGGCTCGTCCAAGATCAGCACCTTGCAGTCGGCGTTCGATAGCGCGCGCGCGATGCTGACCAGCTGCCGATCGGCGGGTGACAGCCGTCGCAGCGGTGTCTCCAGCCCGAACGAGCTGGCAACGCCCACCTGCTCGAGCGCGCGCCGCGCGATGGCCGCGCCGCGCGTGGCGTCGAGCCACAGCCCGCGCACCGGCTCGCTACCGAGCAAGATGTTCTCGCGCACGCTCAAATCGGCGCAAAATAGCGGTTCCTGGTAAACGATCGAAACGCCGGCACGGCGCGCGGCTTCGGGGCTGGTCGGGCGGAAGGGGGCGCCGTCGAGCCTGAGCTCACCGGCATCGGCCTGCTCGGCGCCGGACAGGAGCTTCATCAGCGTGCTCTTGCCCGCGCCGTTTTCGCCCAGCACGGCGTGCACGGCGCCGACCGACGCCGAAAGGCTCACGCCAGCCAGCGCCTGCGCCGGACCGAACGACTTTTTTAGGTCGCGAAGCTCGAGCCGCATCACGGGGCAGCGCCCAGCCACTCGGCGAGCGGCGGGGAGAGTAGCGCCTTCATCTCGGGCTGATCCATGTTCGCCTTGTCGACGAGCGAAGCGCCGGTATCGATCCGGCTCTCGACCTTTTCATGCTTGAGGAACGAAACCAGCGTCTTTACTGCCAGGTAGCCCATGTTGAACGGGTTCTGCAGCACCAGGCCGTCGAGCTTGCCGGCGCGAATGGCGTCGACCAGCTTGGCTGACGAATCGAAGCCGATGAAGCGCAGCTTGCCGGCCAGGCCGGCCTTTTCGAGCGCGAGCAACATGCCGAACGTGGTCGACTCGTTCGGACAGAACGCGCCTTGCAGCTGGCCTTTGGCCGCGTTTTGCGCGAGCAGCAGGTTTTCGCTGGCGGCGAACGCGCTCTCGGTCGTGGCGCCGCCGTATTGGTTGTCGGACAGCACTTTGATGTCCGGAAACTTGCGGATGGCTGCCAAGAAGCCTTCTTCGCGGTTGTGCGTGCTGGCCGAGCCCTCTTGGTAACGCAGCACGATCACGTTGCCTTTGCCGCCCAGCAGCGCCCCGAGCTTTTCGCCTGCCAGTCGCCCCGCGGCCAGGTTGTCGGTCGCGACGAAGCTCGCGTGATCGCTGCCCTTGAGATCGGAGTCGAAGATCACGACTGGTACCCCCGATTTCACGGCGGCCTTGACCGGAGCGACGAGCGCCGAGTCATTCAAAGGCGCCAGCACCAGGCCAGCCAAGCCTTGCGCCGTGAAGCTCTGCACCAAGTCGACCTGCGACTTGAGGTCGTCTTCTTTCAGCGGCCCTTTCCAAATCACCTCGACGTTCAGCTCTTTGCCGGCCTTGACGGCGCCGGCGTGCACGGCCTTCCAGAACTCGTGCGTCGTACCTTTGGGGATGACGGCAAGGCGCAGCTTCTTTTCGGAGCTCGCCGCCGAGCCGCTGCCGGCGGCGCCGGTGCCCTCGCTCTTTTTGCAGCCCAGGGGGGCCACCGCCAACACGCTCAAGCTCCTGAGTAGATCGCGGCGCTGCACGGCGTGGATGGTAGTCTTGGACCGGCACGCCAAGGAAGTGCCCTTTAAGCCGCCGCGGGTTGCTGCGCCGCCGCACAAAGGTTAGAAAATTCGTAATTTGGTGACCGACGTAGTCCAACCCGGGCAGGTTTTAGCCGGCAAATATCGGGTCGAGCGTGTGCTCGGACAAGGTGGGATGGGCGTCGTCGTGGCCGCGACCCATTTACAGCTCGGCCAGCTGTTTGCGCTGAAGTTCTTGCTCCCCCACATGTGCGAGCACGGCGAGGCGGTCGAGCGTTTTGCGCGCGAGGCACGCGCCGCGGTGCAGATCCAGAGCGAGCACGTGGCGCGCGTGACCGACGTCGGAACGCTCGAGTCCGGCGCTCCGTACATGGTGATGGAGTACCTGCTGGGTTCCGACTTGTCGGAGGTGCTTCAAAGTCGCGGTCCGCTGGCGGTTGCCGAAGCCGTCGGCTTCCTGCTTCAGGCCTGCGAGGCGATCGCCGAGGCGCATGCGCTCGGCATCGTCCACCGCGACTTGAAGCCGGCCAACATGTTCCTCACGCGGCGCCGTGATGGTTCGCCGCTGGTCAAGGTGCTCGATTTTGGCATCTCGAAGGCGCTGCAAGACACGTTGAGCTCGCCGAGCGTGACGAGCACGAGCATGGTGATGGGCTCGCCCATCTATATGTCGCCCGAGCAAGTGCGCAGCTCGAAATCGGTCGACGCGCGCAGCGACGTTTGGTCGCTGGGCGTGATTTTGCAAGAGCTGCTGACCGGTGCGCCGACTTACGAAGCCGAAACGGCGTCGGCCTTGATGGCGATGATCGCCGCCGATCCGCCTACGCCGCTGCGCCAGCGCCGTCCGGATGCGCCGGTCGAGCTCGAGGCTGCGATTTTACGTTGTCTCGAGAAGGATCGTGAGCGACGCATGCCGAACGTCGCCGAGCTGGCGCGCGCGATCGCGCCGTTCGGCGCCGCCGATGCCCGCGCGTCGGTCGAGCGTATCTCGCGGGTTTTGGGCGGTGTCGGGTCGTCCGGCACGGTGTTCGAGACGGTCTACGATCACGCTGTTTCCGGCTTTTCTGCGAGCGGCGGAACGGCCGACGCTTGGGAGCAGACGCAACCGCGCCCGCGCCGCGGCAAAGGCGTGTTGGTGGCCGTCCTGGCGGGGCTTGGCGCCGGCGCCGCCGGCTTGCTCGGCGTGCTTTTGTGGGGCGCACACCCGGCGGTACCAGCGGCCAATCCGGCTCAGCAAAAAACGACCGAGCTCGGCTTGCCGACAGCAGCGGCGCCGGCCGCGCCGCCAACGGCGGGTGTCGTCGAAGTGACGGCGCCGAGCTCCGTACCGGTTGCTGCAGCGCTGGCGGCCGCGCCTGCGAGCGCTCTACCCCCAACGGAAGCGAGCACTGTCGCGAAAGTAAAGAGCCCACCCGTACGACCGAAGAACAAGGCTGGGGCCGCGCATCATGCTGCGGGCGAAGTCGACCTATTCGACGATAACAAGTAGCTCTGCTGAGCCCGGCGGCGCAGACGCGTGGTAACTTCGCGCCATGGTCAGGCTTGGCGCGAACGGTGGGCGTGGACTCTTTTGGGGCACGACTGCGCTGCTCGGCAGCGCGTGTTGGGCGGGCCCGGCGCGCGCCGAAAACACGGCGGATCCGGCGGGCGCGCGCGTGCTGTTCGCCGAAGGCCGCAAGCTGATGGCCGAGAAGCACTACGACCAGGCTTGCCCGAAGCTCGAAGAGAGCTTGCGACTCGATAGCGGCATCGGCACGATGTTCAATTTAGCGGACTGCTGGGAGCACAGTGGGCGTACCGCCAGCGCCTGGGGCATGTTTCTCGACGCAGCCTCGGCCGCGCGCGCCGCCAATCAAAACGAACGCATGAAGGTCGCCAAGGACCGCGCGGCCAAGCTCGAACCGAAGCTTTCGCGGCTAACGATCCGCGGCGCAGCGACCGAGCCAGGGCTGGAAGTGCGCCGCGATGGACAGCTCGTCGGCCAGGCCGCGTTCGACACCGCGGTGCCGGTTGATCCCGGTTCGCACCGCGTCGACGTCACCGCCACCGGCAAGAAGCCGTTTTCGACCAACGTCGAGGTCGGCGTCTCGGCGTCGGCAACCGTACAAATTCCCAAGCTCGAGGACGCCGAGGTGTCGGCGCCCACCCGAGCCGCCGGCGACCGCGCGCCGAGCGCCATCACGGCATCGGCGAACAGCGCGCCAACCGATGTCGGACCGAGCAAGCACCCGAGCCGAGTACTGCCGTACACGTTGGCCGGCGTTGGCGTAGTCGGTCTTGGAGTCGGCACGGCTTTCCTGATCAAGTCGCGCGCCGGTAACAGTGATGCCTTGGAGATCTGTCCGGCGGGCGGCGCCTGCACGCAACCGGACATCGATCGACACGACGGCTTGGTGCGCGATGCCAAGAGCGATCAGCTGGTCGCGATCGTCGGGGCGAGTGTCGGCGCGGCCAGTCTCATCGCAGCCGGCATCTTGCTCATCACCGAGCGCCCGGCCGCCGCCCAGGCCGCCCGCGCCTGGCGACTCGATTTCGACGCCGGACCAGCCGGCGGCGGCGTGATCGCGAGAGGCAGCTTCTGATGGCGCATCGTTCCGCTATGGCCGGGCTTTTTGGCCTCGGGCTCGCGCTGTTCGTCGCCTGCTCCTTCGATGGTCGGACGCTGCAGGTCATCGCTGGTCCGGAAGCTGGAGCGGCCGGAGCCATGGTGACTGGGTCGTCGGGCAGCGTGGGCACGGCGGGAAAGCCGAGCAACGCCGGCAGCAGCGCCGGCGGCGGCACCACGGCCGGCGGCGACGAGGCCGGCGGCGCCGCGCCAGGGCTTTCGGCCGGCGAGAAGTGCAGCGCCGACGGCGACTGCCAAAGCGGTCCGTGCCTCGACGGCGTGTGCTGCGCCAGCGCCTGCGCCGGCGTGTGCGTCTCGTGCTCCGCAGCCGTGACCGGCAAGGCCGACGGCGCGTGCGAAAAGGTCGAAGCCGGTACTGACCCGCACGACGATTGCGCTCAAGGCAAAGACGTCTGCGGTCTCGACGGGCAGTGCGACGGCGCGGGCGCGTGTCGGTTTGCGGCGCCCAGCACGACGTGTGGGACCGAAGCGTGCGCCAGCAACCAATACACGCCGCCCGCGCAGTGCAACGGCACTGGCAAATGCGTCGCGCCTATGCCGGTTTCGTGTAGCGGTCACCCGTGCATCGGCACGCGCTGCGACATCCCTTGCACCAGCACGCCTGACTGCGCAAGCGGTCTGTTCTGTGACGGCACCCGCTGCGCGCCGCAGAAGACCGACGGCACGGCCTGCACCGCAGACGAGCAATGCTCGAACGCACATTGCTCGTCCGACAAGGTTTGCTGCGACAAGGCCTGCAACAGCAAGTGCTCGGCCTGTCTGCAAGTCAGCACCGGCATGACCGACGGCAAATGCTCGTTCGTCAAAGCCGGCAGCAACCACGCCAACGACTGCCCGGGCGCAGCCAAATGCAACGCCGGCGCGACTGGCGTCACACCCGCCCCGGCCTGCGATGGCGCAGGCGCGTGTGCCACGGCGCCCGACGTCGTTTGCACGAACTACCTGTGCAACCCCGCCACCACGTCGTGCCGAACGATGTGCGGCTCCAGCGCCGAGTGCACCAGCAGCGCCTACTGCACCGCCAAGGTGTGCAAAGCCAAAGAGATCCCCGGTACGCTTTGTACCGCCAACGAGCAGTGCCAGAGCAACGCGTGCAGTGGCCGGTGCTGCAAAGCCGGAACGCCGTGTTCTTGCCCGCAACCCAGCGCCGGCAACCTGATCAAAGATCCGGGCTTCGACAAGGACCTGGCGAGTTGGACGGTCGATGCCGGTCCTGCGACCGTGAGCTGGCAGCCCGGCACCTACCAAAGCGGCAATGGCGCCTTCGCTGACGCCAACGCCTGCGCCTATTCGGGCGCCGCGTACATGTCCAACTCGGATCCGAACGTCAACAGTCAGAACATTTGGCAGTGCGTGCCGATCGCGACCAACACCGACTACGATTTCGGCGTCCAAATCGCGACGCTGTCGGGCGCGTTCGTGCACTGCGCGGCCGATCTGTACGCCGGCCCCAGCTGCACCGGCGGCGTGACCAGCGAGGGCAGCATCGATTGGATCAACGTGGGCTGGTCGACGGGCACTTTCCCGATCACCTTCAACAGCAGCTTCAATACGACCGCCAAGATTTACTGCTACGTCGAGCCGGGCGGCTCGTTCTTCTTCGACGACATCTACCTGACGCCCAAGCCCGGGCTGTACTGACGCGCGCGCCGAGTCGGGTGCGTGGCGTTCACGGCGCGGGCGCGAAACGGCCCGGGAACGCGTCGGCGGAGTCGCGACGTTCCAGCTCGCGCTGCGTCCACGGCCAGCTACTGCCGCGCTCTTGAAACACCGCCACGCCGATCACGCCGACGTTGCGATCGCTGCCGCGCTTGGCGGCGTACGAGTCCTTCACGCGGCCGAAGCGGAAGGCCGCGACCTGCGCTTCGCTGCGCCGGAAACCGTCGATTTCCACGGTGGACCACGGGGCCACCAGGTAGCCACGCTTCTCGAACGAGCCGGGCTGGCCGTCGATCACATCCAGGCCGTCGACGGTCGCGACCGCCTCGAAGCGCGCGCCAGTCTGGTTTTCGATGCGGATCGCGTAGCGCGCGCCGTCGTTGCCCATCACGTAGCTGCGCCCACCCGCCGCGAACGTCGGCAGCGGTGCGCCGCGGTCGTCCACGACACGAATCGTGATCGCGCCACGCGCCGTGCTGACGCCGTCGGTGCGGCGGTCCCAGTAGCCGGAGCCGAGCATCGCGCGCACGCCGGACTCGTCATTGTAGAAGAAGCTCGCGGTCGAAAACGGCGTGCTGTAGTCCTGGCGCTCGAACGGCGCCGACGACACGCGGCTGTCGCGCGTCTCACCCCACTCGGTGCCGAGGCCCGGGCGTTCCTGCTCGGGCGCCGGCGTCGGTCGATACGCGCCGTCGCCAGCACTGGCGGCTTCACCCCGCGCGGCAGCCGGCGGCGCGGCGGCCGGCGCGGGCGCGCTCTTGTCGGCGCTCGCGTAGCTCTCTTCAGCAGCCGCGGTCGTCGGGCTCGCGTACGCACCGTGCGGCGCCCTGGCGTGTCCGTCGGGGCTTTGCGCCTTACCATGCAGCTCGCCGCCGCAGGCCGTGGCGACCAGCGCGGTGAGGGCCAAGAACGGAAGCGTGGTGCGCGGAAACGGAACGATGCGAGTCATGGGCAAACCTTTCGAAGAGCGAGAGATGCCCTAAAAACGCGCCACCCCGCCGCGCCTTACACTTCCTCGAACACCCCCGAAAAAGCCCGCCACAACGGCCACTTACCGCAACGTAGGTGGGGGTAGGCCCAGTTTTAGCCGCCCAGCTGGGCGGCCCACCCCGAACGTAGCCATTGCCCCAGCACCGTAACGACTCGGATTTTTTACAAAGAGACCGGGGAGGTCGGGAGATTTCGTGGCGCAGAGCTGGTCCGTCGATTGCGTTGCAGCATGAGCGTCGTAACGACTCCGTGAAGGGGCGACGCGATTTGCGAAAACGCATCTGCGCCCAAATTCTCGCCTCCCGATCTCCCCGTCTCTTTGTAAAAAATCTCGAGCCGTTACAGAGGCGTTCCGGATTGGTCGGCGTCGAGGTAGCCGCTTTTGCGTGGGCTTGCGACGTAGACGCGCAGGCGGATGTCTTCGCTGTCGGGCAGGTTGCGACGGATGAGCACGTAGTCGACGGTGCCGCTCTCGGCGTCGATGCGGCGCACGGCTTCGCGCGCCAGCTCGGCGAGGCCGTCGAGCTTGAGCTCGCCGGCGTCGAACAGGTTGTCGGCGAGCTGGCCTTTGCCACGCAGGGTCGCGTGCTCGGGCTCGCTGACTTTGCCGTCACGGTAATGTAGCTCGAGCACGGCGCCGGGCGAGCTTGGATCTTCGGCTTGCAGCGTGAGCTCACGCGCGCGAATTTCGAGCCGCAGCAGCTTTCCAGGAGCCTTGGCGCGCAGCGCTTTGAGCGCCGGGCTCAAGCTTTCGCGTGCGAACAGCGCCGGGCCGCTCATTTCTTGGCTGGCGCTGGCGACGGCATCACTGCGGCTGTGCGCGGCTTTGTCGCCGTGTTGCTCGCACGCGCTGAGGCCAAGCCCCAGCCACGTGGCGGCCACGACGCAACCGACTCGCCTCATGCGCCGCCGCTCCCGATCCGGCTGAGCCAGCGCTCGAGCACGGCTAGGCCGACATCCAGCTGCGACAGCCGCGTCCACTCGTTCTTCTGATGCGCCTGGGCTTGCACGCCGGGCCCGAAATTGACCGCCGGAATGCCGAGTTGGGCGAAACGCGCCACGTCGGTCCAGGCCTGTTTGGGCTCGACGGCCAACACGCCGCTTTCGGCCAGCGCGGCCACCAACGGATGGTTGCGCAACGGCGGCGCTGACGGTGACTCGTCCACGAATTCGACGTCGGCTTCGCCCGCCACCAGCTGCATCACGTTTTGCTTGGCGCGTTCGAGGCTGGTGCTCGGGCCGAAGCGGTGGTTCAAGTTCAGCTCGAACGCGTCGGGGATGATATTGCGCGCGCGCCCGCCGCTGCCCATGGTGGCGCTGATCACGTTCTTCCAAACCAGCCCGTCGCGCTCGTCGGTGACCGGTTCGAAGGCGGCCAGGCGCGCCAGCAGCGCCGCGCTTTTGTGAATCGCGTTCTCACCCTGCCAGGGCCGCGCGCTGTGCGCGGTGCGGCCCCGAAAACGCACGGCGGCGTGCAGCGAGCCGCCGCAGCCGAGCTGCAGCTTGTTGTCGCTCGGCTCCAGCATCACCGCAATGCTGGCGCGCGTTAGCTCGGGGTCGGCGGCCAACACCGGTCCGAGCTCGTTCTCGGCGTACGGGCCCTCTTCACGCGCGTAAAACACCAACGTCAAATCGACCGGCCACGCGGTTTTGTCCTCGGCCAGCGCCAACATCAGCGTAAGCCCGCTCTTCATGTCGGCGGCGCCGGGCGCGTACAGCGTGTCGCCTTCGATGCGCGGCACGCCCTCGTGCTCGGTGCGCACCACGTCGAAATGGCCACCGAGCACGACGTGCGGGCCAGCGCTGCCGCGCCGCACCGGCACGACGAGTGAATCACCAAAGCGACGGATCGGCGCCGGCAGCGTGAGCCGCCCGAGCCGCGCCTCGACGGCGTCGCACAGCGCCCGCTCTTCGCCAATCAGCGAAGGAATGGAGCACAGCCAGAGCAAATCCGAAGCCAGGCTCATGCGTGTTTCTAGACGGAGACTCCGAAGTCGCGCAGCGCCGAGTTCAAGCTGGTCTTCTTGTCGGTGCTCTCTTTGCGCTGGCCGATGATCAACGCGCACGGGATCTGAAACTCGCCGGCCGGGAACTTGCGCGTGCGCGTGCCCGGGATGACCACGCTGCGCGCCGGAATGCGCCCACGCAGCTCGACTACCTCGGGCCCGGTCACGTCGAGGATGGCGGTCGACGCCGTCAGCGCGACGCCGGCGCCGATCACGGCTTCCTTCTCGATCAGCATGCCCTCGACGATGATCGCGCGCGAGCCGATGAAGCAGCCGTCCTCGATGATCACCGGCTGGGCTTCCGGCGGCTCGAGCACGCCGCCGATGCCGACGCCGCCGGAAAGGTGGCAATCTTTGCCGACTTGCGCGCACGAGCCGACGGTGGCCCACGTGTCGACCATCGTGCCGGCGCCCACGTACGCGCCGATGTTCACGTAACCCGGCATCACGATCGCGCCCTTTTCGATGAACGACCCGTAGCGCACGGTGCCGGGCGGAACGACGCGCACGCCGGCTTCGTCCAGGTTCTTCTTGAGCGGGATCTTGTCGTAGAATTCGAACGGACCGACGCTGATCTTCTCCATCGAGACGACGCCGAAATAGAGCAGCACCGCCTGCTTGATCCAGGCGTGCGTCGTCCATTTGCCGGGTGCGTCACAGGTGGCCACGCGCACTTTGCCCTGGTCGAGCAGCTGCAGAGTATCGAGCACGGCCTGCTTGACGGCAGGGTCGGCCAAGAGCGCGCGGTCGGCGAAGGCGGCTTCCACCTTCGTCTTGAGTTCGACGTATTCCATCCCACCTGGTTAACCAGGGTTTTCGGCCGCAGCAAGCCGGAAACCGGGATCGCGAATGCAGAAGCCGTGCTCAGCCGACCTGCCCGGTCAATAGACCCGGGAAAGCCTTGCCGAACGTCAGCGAGAAGCGGCAAAGGACTGGATCGAAGTCGAGCGTAGCGCCGTTGGTGCGGGCGGCGGCTGCCACGCACGGCAACGTTGGCGGGATGATCCCGCGCCGCAGCAGCATCAGGTCCTCGCCCCGGGCGTGCGGATTACGCTCGATCAGCAGGTGACAACCGTCGGCGGTCGGGGTCACGACGACGTGCGGAATTTGTGTGGCGTCGTGCGGATCGGCAACCAGCTCGACGCCGAGCGCGATCAACGAAGTCGCGACGCGCGGGTTGACCTCGACCTCGAGCTCGGAAGAGCTGGGGCCCAAGGTTGCCACCAGCGTCTCGCGCGGCCAGCTGCCGCCGCTCGGAGGCCCGCTGAAGCTTTGGCGCGCCAGCTCCAGCACGTCGAGCCGCATCGGTCGACCAGCGATCGCGTCTGCCAGCAGATCGAACAGGCCACGCGCCGTATCGAGCTCCTGGGAAAGCCGCGTTACGCACTCCTCGAGCGACAGCCGCATCTTGATGCTGAGCGGGCGCTGCGACGCCAGCGTCAGCGCGGCTTCCAGCTCTTCGATGCGCGGCGTGACGTAAGCGTTGAGGCTGCTCGACGCTTCGCTCTCGCCGAGCGCGTTCTGCGTGGCCGCCAGAATTTCGCCCATCGCGTGGCGCAGCGGGTCGCACGCGTCGCGCGCTGCCGGCATCACGTTGCTGAGCGGTCGTGTCCCGACCCGCAGCGAGTGCAGTAGCTGCGCCAGATTCCGCAGGCCGCCCAGGCTTTCGCGCAGGTTGCCGCGCTCGGTATCGAGCGCAGCTGTGCCGCGGACGAACGCGTGCGACGACGGTGGGAGACCG
>FSUE01000663.1_pt1 | contig 23139 bp, 21 predicted proteins | sample 1637031 | NCBI WGS metagenome assembly FSUE01 (sample SAMEA3914819, study PRJEB12502) | metagenome | biome: forest; material: soil | place: Canada | collected 2010-06-26 | depth 0.3 m | reverse complement strand
GCGCCGGCGGCACCAGCAACGAAACGCACGCCGGCAACGGCGGTCAAGCCGAAACCTCGGCCAGCGGCGACGGCTCCGGCGATAGCGGCGAGACCGCGGGCGGAGCCGCAAACGGCGGCAAAGCCAGCGCTGGCGCGGGCGGCAGCGCGGCCGGCAACGGCGGCGTTGGCAGTGGCAACGGCGGCGTGAACGGCACCAGCGGTGCGAGCGGCAGCGCCGGCACCAGCGGTACTGGCGGCAGCGCCGGCGCCAGCGGTACTGGCGGCAGCGCCGGCGCCAGCGGTACTGGTGGCGCCAGCGGCACAAGCGGCGGCGGCAACGGCGGCAGCGCCGGCGGAGCGACCGCCCCGGCGTGTAAGGACCACCCGCTCACCGATCGCTCGACCTGGGTCGCCAGCGCTTCGATCTCGGACACCGTCAAAGGTGACGTGCCCGCCAACCTGCTCGACGACAAGCTCACGCGCTGGACCACCGGCAAACCGCAAGTCGGAGGCGAGTGGCTGCAAATCGACTTTGGCGCGACCGTCACCTTGAACCACGTGAACCTGCAGCAGGGCACCGACACCAACGACTACCCGCGCTCGTATGCCGTGTTCGTCGCCGACGCCGCCAAAGATCCAGCCGCAACTGCGCGCGGCAGCGGCAGCGGCAAGAGCGGCGTTTCGACCGCGATTTTGCTGCCAGCGCTGGCGACCGGGCGCTTTCTGTGGATCAAACAGAGCGGCAGCTCGCTCAGCTGGTGGTCGGCAGAAGAGATCGAAGTCAGCTGCTCGGAGTGAGCGCTCAAGGCGCAGGGCAACCGCCGCGCGTCGCACCGATCACGATGTCGTCGATCCCCGCCTCCTGATCGACCTCGCTGGCGGCCGTGTACACCTCCCAGCCGATCACCAGTTGGCCGTACCCGCGCGAGCTGCCGCGCCGCCGGTCGCACTCGGCGCGCCGCCACCGCACGCCCGACTCACGTCACCGCCCGCTGCCGTGGGCGATGCTGTTTGCATACTGCCGCAGCCGCCAATGCTCGCGAGCGCGAGTAACCCAAGAACGAAGTCGTGCTGCATCGGAGTCGCAATGGCCACTCACAAACTGAGCTTCAGACAGTTAACCGCCCGCTACCGCACGGGGCACAAGGCGCGTCGCGAGACCGAGCAGCGCCACGGCAGTTTCTGCGATTCAGGCGCGGCCAAGGACTCTACACATCGTTGGGGCTATGAGCTCATAACCTTGGCGGCGGCGCCAGCGTCTGCGCTAGCCTGAGCGCGGGCGCGGCGCGGGCGGATTGTGCGGGCGTGGGCGGATTGTGCGGGCGTTTTGCGCGGCTGGCCGCGGGGCGAACGGCTGCTAGGCTTCGGGCATGGGACGCACCGGCTGGGAATCGGCAGTGCTTGGGATTTTCATCGCTGTGGCGTGGGCCGCTCCGGCTCGCGCGCAGAACGTGGCCCCGCCGCCTGCGACGGCACACGCCGGCGTCGTGCTGCCGCCGGTGCCGCAGCTGCGGCTCAGCTGGCCCGTGGCGCCACTACGGTTTTCGTTTTCCGGTACCGAGGTCACGGGCTACGCCAACGGTCCGCTGCGGCTCTTCCGCGCGGAATCGCTTTGGCTCGAAACGCCCGCCTTTCAGCTGTTGACTGCGACCAGCGCCGAACGCGCTTTCGAGCTGGATTGCAGCCTCACCTGTCAGCCGATCGCAAAGTACACGTTCGACGTCGAGGCGCGCGTACCGCTGCTGCGGTCCAGCCCGGACGCCACGGTCACCGAGGCGCACGCGTTCCTGCGCTCATCGAGCTACTACACTTCACAAAGTGCTCACCGAGCCGGACTACTGACGACCGGCATCGCCGGCACGCTGAATTTTTGAGCTTCAGACGGCCTTTTACGGGCTGACTGACTGCTCCCAAAACACGACCTTGCCGTCGCGATTGGCGACGAAGCTGACGCCGCCGTCTTGCGAGACGACGACTGCCAGGCCGTCCGGATGATCGTTGACGAAGCGGTAAGCGGCGCGGTGGCGGGTGCCGACATTCTCGACCGCTTCGGCCTGCACGTCGTGGCCCTCGACGTCGAGCGCGCGGAAGACGCGTTCCGGTGTGGGCAGCTCGGCCGACACCTCGGCGCCAAAGCCGAGCACGCCGAAGCGCTTGTCGAGCACCAGCGCGCCGTCGATCGCGGTCAAGTTGGCCAAGACGCGGCTCAGCTCGAACACCTCTTGCTCGAGCGCCGCAAAATGCGGGCTTTCGTTGGACGCAAAATCGGCCCAGCCGACCGATGCCTTGGACGTGGTGTCGGCAACGGCGCGCAAGATCTCGAGCAACAGCGAGCGGTAGCGATGCGACGGCTCGTCTTGACCGAGCGCATATTTGAGCCGCAAGCCCTCGAGGCGTGGCGCGACCCCGGTGTCGGAGTTGACGACCAAGACCAGGCCGCCGTGGCGCGCGCCGCGGACGAGCTGAATCGCGCGGCGCAACATCTGTTGCCCGACTTTGCCGACCAGCGAATGCTCGACCGAGGTCGGCGAGGGGGCCGCGGCCTGGAGCGCGTCGTGAGCCGCCCGAATGTCTTCGCGCTCGCGCGCGAACATGGCCGGCAACCACTTCGAGTCGAAGACGTCGAGCGTGGCGTCGACGACCAGGCCGCGCTCGAGCGCGCCGACCAATTCGCCAGCGCACCGCACCGCCAAGTGCCCGGGTGCCGTGACGTGGATGATCGGATCATAGGACCAATTCGGCACCACGCTGCGGCCGCCCCACGTCGGCGCGAGCCAAGCTGGTCCGGAGTGCGCCACGCCCCAAATCCGCAGTTGGCCCTCGGCGGCGTCCGCACCGATCAACGCGGTCTCGAACGGCACCGCTGGCGCCAATCGGCGCAGCTCGTCAGCGTTGAATGGGCGTGCGGCATCGAAGCTCAGCCGCAGCACGCCTTGTTTGGGCGCACCCGACTCGGGCAACTGCTCGGGCGACGTGAGCAGCAGCCGAAAGCGCGTCGGCCGCGTCTCTTCGACGGTGAGCGATGCCTGAAACGCGACCGACAGCGCCTTTTCGAGCAGCGCGGACGACAGCTTGAGCGGTGCCCCCGCCGGCCAATTTGCCACCACGTAGTGCGCCAGATCTGGCGGGTAGGCGTGGGAACGAGGCATGGCCGCAGTATGTCACGCCTCGCTTCTGATGTAGTCGGTCAGGTGCGCCGCCAGATGATCGTACATCAAGCGCATACGGCGGCTTGATTTCAGGTCCTGGTGCATGACCACCCAGACGCCGAGCGCGAAGTCGAAGGCGCCGGGCAAAACCGGTATCAAGCCATCGCGCTTGCCGAGCGCCAGCTGGCACACGCCAATGCCGAAACCGGCGCGCAGCGCGGCATATTGGCCGATATCGCTGTCGCAGCGAAACTGGAACATCTCGCGCGTGAGCGGCGCACCCAGCCCCGGTAGGCGCCGCACCGAGGGCGATTTATCGAAGCCGATCAGCGGGTGCTGGTTCAACCCCGCGAGCGACTGTGGCGTGCCGTGCGCCTTCAGATAGCGCGGATGCGCGTGCAGCCCCAGGTGCACCGTCCCCAGCTTGCGAGCGACCAGCGCGCTCTGGGTCGGCTTGACCATGCGCACGGCAACGTCGGCATCTCGCCGCAGCAGGTCTTCGGAGCGATTCGAGATCGTAAGCTCGATGTCGATGCGCGGATACCGCTCGCGAAACGCCGCCAGCACGCTCGGCAACACTTCGGTGCCGATCATCTCGCTGGCCGCCACGCGGACGGCGCCGCGCTCTTCCTGCGCTTCGCCCGACGCGACGCGCCGCAGCGCGCTGGCAGCACTGGCCATCGCCTCCGCGAACGGCACCAAGGCTGCCGCGCCGGGCGTTGCGAGTAGTCCGGCTTGCGAGCGCGTGAACAACGCCACGCCGAGCGCCGCTTCGAGGGCGTCGATGTGGCGGCCGATCGTCGGCTGCGTCAGTCCCAGCGCGCGCGCCGCCGCCGACAGGCTGCGCTCGCGAAATACCGCCAAAAACGAGCGATACAGCTCCCAGCCTGGTTCCGTGGCCTTCATACAAAACTGTATAGCAGATAGTTATGTTTAGTGAATTCCGTTTGGAGGCACCGAAGCGCATCCTACTGTTCATGACCCACGCCAATCCGAACCAGACAGCCCACAAGCCCACCGCCCTGATCGTCGGCGCCACCGGCGGCGTCGGCAGCGAAACCGCCCGCGCTCTGCTCGAAAACGGCTGGCGCGTTCGCGCCCTACACCGCGATCCTGCCCGTGCCCAGCAGGCGTTCGCAGAGCTCGGCGCGGTCGAATGGGTGGCGGGCGACGCCATGAATGCCGCCGACGTCGTAGCTGCAGCAGCGGGTGTCAGCGTGGTCGTGCACGCCGCCAATCCGCCCGGCTACCGAAACTGGCGCGGCCTGGCGTTGCCGATGCTGGAGAGCAGCATCGCCGCCGCCAAAGCTGCCGGCGCGCGCCTCGTGCTGCCCGGCACCGTCTACAACTTTGGCCCCGACGCTCCGGCCGTGATCGACGAGTCGGTGCCGCAACGGCCGGTCACGCGCAAAGGCAAGATTCGAGTGGCCATGGAGCAGCGCTTGCAACAAGCCGCGCGCGACGGCGTGCCGGTGTTGGTCGTGCGCGCCGGCGACTTCTTCGGCCCGCGCGCTTCCGGAAACAGCTGGTTCAGCCAAGGCCTGGTAAAGCCTGGTCGCCCGCTGCGCTCTGTCACCTACCCCGGCAAGCACGACGCGAGCCACGCTTGGGCCTACTTGCCCGATCTTGCCACCACGATCGTGCGGCTGCTCGAGCGCGCGACCGAGCTCGGGCCGTTCGAGGTCTTTCACTTCGCCGGGCACGGCATGCTGCGCGGCGTCGAGCTGGCGCGCGCCACGCGCGACGCTGCGGGCTTGCCTGGGGCGCCGATCCGGCGTTTTCCCTGGTTCGTCATCTACTTGCTCGCGCCGTTCGTCGAGACTTTCCGGGAAATGCTCGAGATGCGCTACCTGTGGACGCGCTCGCTGTTGCTCGACAACCGCAAGCTGGTGGCGTTCCTGGGCCAGGAACCGCACACGCCACTCGACCAAGCGCTGCGCGCCACGCTGAGCGGGCTTGGCTGCGCCCCAGCGCCAGCGACACCGCGAGCGGCCGCGTTGGCTTCGCACCCCTCGTCAATCTAACGCTCGGCGAGCCCGGCTTTGCGCTAGCATCGAGCCGGGTTTCGCCATGGCTGACAACGCATCCAACGTTCAGGTAACGCTCAACAGCGGCGCCCACATCCCGCAGGTCGGGCTCGGCGTGTGGCAATCGGGCGGTCGCACCAAGCCGGCCGTCTTGGCGGCACTCGCCGCCGGCTACCGCCACGTCGACACGGCTGCCGTCTACGGCAACGAGGCGCAGGTCGGCGCGGCGCTGGCCGAGTCGGGCGTCGCGCGCGAGCAATTGTTCGTCACGACCAAGCTCTGGAATCAAGATCAGGGTTACGACAAAGCGCTCAGCGCGTTCGACAACAGCTTGAAGCGGTTGCGGCTCGACTACGTCGACCTGTACTTGATCCATTGGCCGGTCGCCGAGCTGCGGCTCGATTCGTGGCGCGCGCTCGAACGGCTGTTCGCCGACAAGCGCGCGCGTTCGATCGGCGTGAGTAATTTCTTGTTGCCGCACTTGCAGGAGCTGGAGGGCGCCGCCAAGGTGCTGCCGGCCGTGAATCAAATCGAGCTAACGCCGTTCTTGCAGCGGCGGGAAACGGTGGCGCGCTGCCAAAAGCTCGGTATCGCGCTCGAAGCGTACAGCCCGCTCACGCGCGGCAAACGCCTCGATCATCCGCTGCTGCTCGAGCTGGCAGCCGCAGCCCAGCGCTCACCGGCGCAGGTGATGCTGCGCTGGGGCATTCAGCACGGCTTCGTCGTGCTGCCCAAATCGATCACGCCGGCCCGCATCGAAGAAAACGCCGCCGTGTTCGACTTCACGCTCGACGCCGACGCCATGCAGCGCCTGGACGGGCTCGAAGAAGGTCTCGTCACCGGCTGGAACCCGGAAACCCAAGCCTGACGGCGCGCCCGGCTACAGCGCTGCTCCGGCTACGCCGCACCGGCGCGGCGTAGCGCACTGAAGCCACCGCCCAGGCCGGCCAGCATCAGCGCGGCGCCGACCCAAGCCATGGCGTGCCCCGCACCGAAGCGCGCGCCAGCCCGCGTGACCAAGACCGCGCCAAGCGCGCTAGCCGAAAAGATCAGCACCCAGCCAGCCGAGAGCACACGCCCGAACAGCGCATCCGGCGTCAGCGTTTGCCGCAGCGAGCTGACACTGACCGAGCGCAGCGTGAGCCCCGCCGACCAAAACATGCCGGCGGCGATCACCAGCCCCAAACTGTGCCCCAAGCCACCGACAAGCAGCCCAAAGCCCTGGACGGCAGTCCCAACCAGGCAGACCGAGCCGAGGCCGACGCGACGCCCGACGCGCCCTGCCAGCAATGCCCCCAGCACGGCCCCGAGCGCCGCCAGCGCCAGCGACACCCCGACCGTGGCGGCGCTCTCGGCCAAGTCGACCTTGAGCCGATACACGATCAGATCGATCACGGCGGCACCGAGGCCAATGCTCCCGAGCAGCGCCACCACCGTCTGAAACAGCGTGATTGCCCGCAGCGCAGGGTGCCGGACCAAAAACGTTAGCCCGAGCCAAACCTGGGCCACAGGTCCGCCGGCGTCGTTCGGGTCGCGCTCGGCGCGATCGCGGCGGAAGCGGATTTTCAACAGCGCGGCGGCCGAAGCCGCGAACGAAAGCGCGTCGATGCCCATCGCCCAGGCCGGGCTGAAGCGCGCGCAAACCGCGCCGGCCGCTGCCGAGCCGATCACGTAGGTGAGCGCCTGCGTTGCCTGTAGCCGACCGTTGGCGGCCGCGGTCTGGTCGGGCTCGACCAGGTTGGCAACGGCGGCCATGTACGTGACCAAGTAGATGTTGCTGGCGATGCCGGTCAGCAGCGCGACGACGTAGACCACCGGCATGCTCAGCGCGCCGCACAGCGTCAACAGCGGCAGCGCGCCGTACAGCAGCAGGCGCGCCAGATCGCAGCCGATCATCAGTCCGCGGCGATTGACGCGGTCAACGACCACGCCAGCGAACGTCGCCGCGAACAACTGCCCGGCACCCGTGATGGCCGTGACGTAGCCCATCTGAACGACCGAGTGCGTCGCCTCGAAGACCAGCAGCGGCATGGCCACGAAACCGAACGCATCGCCCAAGTTCGAAGCCGCTTGTCCGAGCCAGAAGCGCCGGAAGAAATCGTTGTCACCCAGGGAGGTTGCGGTCATGCGTCGCGGGCTCGTGGTTCGTGTGGGCAGGCATCGCACTCAATGTCATTGGCAACAATCGCGGTAACTCTACAATTTTGACCACGATTTCAACGGTCTTGCGTCAGACGTCGGCGCAAACTAGTCGCGCATGTTCGGTCTGAACCGCGTTTTTTGGGGCTTTTTGGCTGCTGCTGTGGCGCTGTCTCCGGCCGCGTCGGCTGTGATTCTGCAACCGACGCCGGGCGGCGTGCAGATCCCGATCATCAACACCGGGGTGACGACCTGCACGGACAAGAACGTCGAAGTCTGCATCGACCAGTCGGAAGGCAACCCCGCGCTGATCGACGCCAAGGCCGACGCGCTGGTCGCGCCCGAGACGTTTCAGCCGACCTGTCAGCTCACGTTCACGCCAATCGTCAAGGGTGGCGCGATCGCCGACGTGTTCGGTTGGTACAACGTCAAGCAGGACCCGACCGACCCGACCAAGTTCATCAAGCCGACGCAGGCCGAGCTGTACGGCATGTTCTACGCGCAGGGCTTCAAGACCGCCGTCGACTTCGCCAATCAAAAGGTCGTGCTCGATTTGGGCGTCGAAGCTGCTGCCGGCCGCTACAAGGGCGGGCAGATCGGCTTCTTCTTGGTCGCGACCGACGGGCAGATTTCGATCAACCCGACCACTCACGCGGTGACTGGTGACGCCAAGTTCCAATTCTTCACCCAGCACGCGCTCAACGTCGGCAGCACGGCGGCGCAAACCTTCTACAACGTGCTGACCTGGGAAAGCGTGGCGCAGAAGAACACCTTCTACTTCGGTTGGGAGGACTTGCCGCCCAACACGGCGATCGACAACGACTTCGACGACTTCTTGTTCTCGGTTTCTGGCGTGCAGTGCGGTGGCGGCGGGCAGCCGTGCGACACCGGAAAAATGGGCGTGTGCGCGGCCGGCGTTTTGCAGTGCAAAAAGAGCGTGATCACCTGCGTGCAGACGCTGGCGCAGGGCGCCGAAACCTGCAACGCGCTGGACGACGACTGCGACGGCGAAGTCGATAACGGCGACGCGCTGTGTAAGAACGGCGAAGTTTGTAACCGCGGCGTGTGCGTGCCCAAATGCGGCACCGGCGAGTTCCGTTGCCCCGGCGACAGCGTCTGCAGCACCGGCGGCGTGTGCGTGGACGCCGCGTGCAAGGACAAACAGTGCGAGGCCGGCAAGGTGTGCGCGGCCGGCGAGTGCGTCGACAGCTGTACCGGCATCGTTTGCCCGCACGGGCGCGCTTGTCGCAACGGCGGCTGCGTGGACCCGTGCGTCGGCATCGAGTGCGACGACGGCTTTGCCTGCGTCGATGGCATCTGCACCAGCTGCGACTGCTCGGCCTGCGCCGACGGCGAGGTGTGTCACGAAGCGCCCGCCACGCCTGGCGTGAAGCTGTGCCTCGATTCGGGCTGCGAAAACCAAACCTGCGCGGCCAAGACCCATTGCGCGATGGGCGCGTGCGTCGACGACTGCGACGGCGCCACCTGCCCGTCGGGCCAGCTGTGCTCGATGGGCGAATGCGTGGCTGATCCCAACGGTCCGATGGGCACCGGCGGAACCGGCTTCGGCGGCAACGGCCCGGTACCGGGCGGCACGTTTTCGTTCGGCGGCAGCAACGCCACCGGCGGCAAAAGCGGCACCACCGGCGGGCTCGGCAAACCGGTAACCACCGATCAGAAGTCGTGCAACTGCACGGTTCCCGGCGGCAAATCGAGCGCTGCAGGCGCGCTCGCTCTGCTGGCGCTGTTCGGCGTCGCGCGCCGTCGGCGGCGCGCGGCCTGATCAAGACGGCCCAGACGGGCACGGCGACGCCATCCAACAGCTCGCTTCGTTCACTCGGGCTGCCCATCCGCAGCCCACCAGCAGAAGCTGCCGTGTGCGGCAGCGGGTGCAATCGAGCGTGCGCGTGCGGCTCGAGTTTTTTTCACAGCGAGGACGGGAGGACGGGAGGTCCGCGAGGCGAGAATTTTGGGCGCCGAGCTGATGAAGCGCATGCGTCGACACGTCAGACGCGTATCGCCCTTTACGCCTCGATGACACGCGACGACGCAAGCGACGTAGCGCTGCTGCGCCCAAAAACCTCGCGGACCTCCCGTCCTCCTGTCCTCCCTGTGAAATCTCGCAGGGTCTCGCCACGAGCGTTCAGGACGGAAGTGGCCCGCGGCGTGCCGCTCGGCACGACCGAAGGACGGCACGTGAGCTTCTGCATGCGGGCTGAGTTTTGGCAGCCCCAAGATGGGTTGAATCCTTGGGGGTTGCGTGTTGGCAGCCCCTCCGACTAGTCGAGCAACTCGAGGTCGGCTTCGAGGGCGATGTAGGGTACGTAGCGGAAGTCGCGGATTTGCGTGACGCGGCCGGCGGCCACCTCGAGCAGGATAAAGTAGGCGGGTTTGGTCGGGTCGGGGGCGATAGCGGGATAGATGGCGAGGGCGAGTTGGCCGTCGACGCGGGCGACGCGGGCGGAGACGTGCTCTTTTTCGTAGCGCGCGAAATAGAAGCCGACTTGTTTGCCGCGGCGCTGCGATTTGGAGACGAGATCGAGGCGACAGTCGTCGCTGACGAGCGCGCGCACGCCGTCCCAATCGCGCGCGTTGAACAAGCTAGCGTAGCGGTCGAGCTCGGCGCGCGAAGCGGCGGTGGCGGCTTCGGTGTTGCGCGCTTGTTCGAGCAGCTTGGCGCGGCCGCGTACGAGCGAGGCTTTGACGGCCATCACGCTGGTGCCCATGGTTTCAGCCGTTTCTTCGAGCGAGTGCCCGAGCACGTCTTTCAGGATCACGCTGCTACGTTGCGAGACCGGCAGCGACAAGAACGTGGCCAACGCAGCGCGCACCACGGCCGGATCGGGCTTGTCTTCGAAGCCCGCGACCTCGTCCACGTCGGCGACCGACTCGACATACTTACGGCCGTGGCTCTTCAAGAAATCTAAAGCGGCGTTGTGCGCAATTCGAAATAGCCACGGCCGCAGCGGCGGCACGTCGACCAGCAGGCTCAAGGCGTAAAATGCCTTGGCCAGCGTGTCTTGCACGATGTCTTCACCGTCGATGACCGAGCCGGTCAGGCGCGCGCAATAGCGGTGCAGCTCGGGCCGCACGCCTTCGACCAGCGCCAAGAACTGCTCGCGCGCTTCGGCCAGCGTAGACGGGGTTTCGGTCACGCTTTCGAACCTATCATGTGGCGCGCATGCGGTTGTTTTTGGGATTGTGCTCGACCTCGGCCAGCCCGAGCGCTTCGAGCACCGGCGGCAAGTACATGCCGAAGCGGCCGCGCAGACCTTTTTTCAACCCGTACCAGCCTTTGACCGGATTGTTCGCGGCGCGACCCCACGCTTCGACCGTGCCTTCGGCCGCCGGCTTCTGTTCGTCGGCGCTGCCGAGCAGCAGCCAATCGCCGTGCTTCTTGAGCATCTTGTGCAGGTCTTCGATCGCGCGCAGGTGGTAGCGCAGCTGCGTCTTGCCGACTTGTACGACCAGCGCCGGCGGATCACTGGCTTCGTCTTTGTAGGCTTGGTATTCGGCGGTGCCGGGCGGTGTTTTGAGCTGCCACGGCTTGTCGGCGGTGCCGGCGCCTTTGACTTTGCTCATGGGGTTGCCGCCACCGGCGAGGGCGTCAAGCCATAGGCGCCGACCGCGAACAGCTCCGTTACGACCGGCGGGCCCTCGATGCGCTCTTTGATCTGCGCCTGAAAGGCTTGGAAAGCCGGTAGCGCGCTGAGAGGATTCGGCTCGGCGTGCGTGGCGACGTGCACGAAGCTCACGCCATCTTCCAGGCGGTAGCTGGCGTAACACAGGCCCGCGGGCGCGAGCTGTCGTAACGCTTCGAACACCGCGCGCACGAGCGCCACGTTGGCTTCGGCGTGCTCCGGCTTGGTTTTGTAGCGAACCATGATCGTTTTCATGAATGCCTCAGCTACTCGACGACCCACGCGCATGAAAAGATGCGCGCGTGAGGACGATTCGGTCGATCGAGCGCAACTCGTGGAAACTATTGGGTGTCAGCCGGCATGGTCGAGTCCAGCCGCAGCACCTCCCAATCGACGCCCTTGGCCGCGAACGCGTTGACCGTGGCGGCGCCGTCCGCCCAGCGCTGGGCGACCTTGCGCCAGAACCTACCAGCGGCGACGTTGCTTTGGCGCACGCGGATTTCCCATCGCCCGGGAAAGGCGGCGAACAGCGCGTGAGCCGCGCGCGTGCCGACGCCTTTCACGCGCTCGCCGCGCACGACGAAGAACTCCGCCATGTCCATCACGTCGACTTCCTGGGTTACGCGCGAGCCGCGCCGCACCAGCGCGAAGCCGCACAGTTTGCCGCCGACGCGGATCAAGAACGGGAAGTGATCGCCACCGTCCCACCAACGTTCGTCGACGGACACGTCGAAGCGTCCGTTGGGCTGGAGGTCGACGGGCACCTGCTCGCTGAAGTCGTGGACGTACAGCTCGAACAGATTGGCGAGCACGAAAGCCCGGTCGCGGGCGATAGGTTCGAGAACGACGAGCGGGTCAATCACGGTCCCGGCAATGTAGCGCTTGCTCAGCGGGGCGGATCGCGGTACCGGGCCGGCGATGGCGGATGACGCTGCCAGCCCGGAGCCGGCCCCCGAGCGCGAGCGCGAGCTCGAGGTGGGCACGCCTGCGTCCGGCTCGTGGCTGCAGCAGAACCGTAGCCTGGCGCTGACGCTGGGTTGCGTCGGCCTGTGCGCGGTGATTGCAGCGGATGTGTACGTGATGGCCAAGAGCGACGCCAAGCGCTCCGCGATCACCGCGGCTGGCGCCAGCGCCGCCCCGCCGCGCCCGGCCGAGCCAGCAACGCCGCTCGCCGCGCCCGCCGACAGTGCCGCTCAGCTCGACGCGTGCGATGACTCGTCGGCGGTGCTCGACTACGAAAGCGACGACGGCGAGCCGCACCCTTCGTCCAAACCGGCGCCGCCCAAGCATTTCGACACCGTGCAGCACGCCGCCTTGGAGAGCTGCACGACCGCCAGCGTCGATGGCTTGAGCCGGCAGATCATCGCGCAGGCGCGCTGCATCAAGCCGAACGCGTTCGTGCCGTTGCCGAGTCGGCCGAACTTGGTGATCGCGTCGCAAGTGTTTCCGTACTTGGAGCTCGAGGCCCGCGATCACTTGCTGAAGGCAATCGACGCCCGTCCCAAGCAAAAGATGACGATCAACAGCGCACTCCGAACCGTAGCGCAGCAGTACTTGGTTTGGCGCTGGTCGGCGACCAAGCGCTGCGGCGTGCCGCTCGCGACTGCGCCGGGTGAGAGCAACCACGAGGTTGGGTTCGCGCTCGACATCGCCGAGGCCGGAACTTGGCGCCCGGCGCTCGAAGCGCAGGAGTTCAAGTGGCTGGGCGCCTCCGATCGCGTGCATTTCGACTACAAGAGCAGTAGCTCGACGGGCCGCGCCGCGACCGACGTGCTGGCGTTCCAAAAACTTTGGAATCGCAACCACCCGACCGACAAGATCGCCGAAGATGGGCGCTACAACCCCGCCACCGAGCAGCGCCTGAAGCAGGCGCCGGCCGATGGTTTCGCGATCGGGCCGGCGTGCGGCAAGGCCAAGTGACCAGGACGAGACCAGGACGAGACCAGGACGAGACCAGGACGAGACCAGGACGAGACCGGAAGGACTAGTTCGGGACGTCCTTGAACTCGAGGCCGATATACTGAGGCTCGCCGCTCGGGCTCTTCTCGCCGGGTTCGAGCTTGACGAAAAACTCGGTCGTGATGATGGTGCCGGTGATCAGGCTCGACGGCGTGCTGCAGGTACCGTTGGCGTTCTGCGTGCACGTACATTTACCCGATGGATCTAGGCACATGCGGTTGGTGCCGGCTTGGGCCGTAAAGGTAAAGAAGGCGGCTTCAACCTGCCGCGCCTGAATGCACGCCGGCGTCGTCGCTGTCGCCGACGCGCTCGTAATACATTGCTGTGGCAGCGTCTGCGGTACGCCGAAGCGACCGTCCCAGGGAATATCGATGGTTTGGCCCGGTGCGAGCGTGACGGTCGTGGGCACCGCGCAGGCCAACGGGCAAGCCACCGCGCTGCCCTGCATGACCGCTTGGCAAGACGTGTGGCAGTTGTCGACGCTCGGCAAGAGTGCGCGCGAGCCGTCTTCGACTTGAAACAGCCGCTCGGGCTGGCAGGTCATGGTCTGTTGGCCAAGGTACAGCGTCTTGGTCGAGACGTTCTTGATGTGCACCGGCAAGGTGTAGCCGGCGGCGTCCATGTAACTGGAGCACGCCATCGCGCCGCCTGCGCTGGCGCCCGCAGCGGGCTGGCCGGCGCTGGTTCCGGCGCTCGCTCCGGCCGTGGCGGTGCCGCCGGCGCTTTGTCCAGCGGTCGCAGTGCTACCGCCGCTACCGCCAGCCGTGACGGTTCCCATGTCGGCCGTCGATGACGGGTCCACGCTGCCGTCAACGCAACAAGGCAGCCAGAGAGCGCTCAGGGCGAGCGCGAGGCGCACGGGCAGCCGAAACATCTCCTTATTGTTAGAAGGCGATCGCCCACGAAGCCAGCCTGATTTGGCTTGTAAGAATCCCAGAGCACTGCAAACCCGGGGCAGATTGCCACCTTGACTGTCAAAGTAGCGTCAGGCCGTCCGCCGCGAGCGCTGACGTCACAGCTGGGGGTTGCGCAGGCGCTGTCGTCCAATGGTCAGACGTTGCGAGCGCACGTCGCGACGGCGCACCGAGCTTGCGCAACAGCGACGCGACTTGGTTGGCCACCGTGTGCTCCGAGCGGCCGCGCACGCCCGCGATATGCAAGTTCGTCCAACCACGCCGCACCAGCTCGAGCACGTCTTGCTCGGCGCTCGTCAGCTCGACGCGCGGCGCGCGTGTGGGTCCGGCATCGAGCAGCCGCGAAGCCAGCCGCACGAGCTCGGTGCGGTTGCGAACGCCGAGCTTGAACGCCGCCTCGGACAGTGACTTCGACACGCTGCCGCCCGTGATGCCCAACGCATACGCCACGGCCTTACCGGTGAGGCCGCGCGCGCTGAGCTCGACCACCGACATTTGCAGCTGCGAAAGTGCCCGCAGCCGGCGCGAGCGCGGTGTCTCGACCACCGCGTAGTGGCGCGCGCCATCCGCGTCGACCCGTTCGATCAAGCTCCAAGCGCCGGAAATCAGGGCGCTCCAGGCGTCGATGCCTGCGGAGGTTTGGCGTTGTTTGCGTGTGCGACTTGCACGGCCACCGCCAGCAACGCCGCGACCAGCCAGCCCCAGGCGCCGGGGCCAGCGGCACCCGGTGCACGCCCAACCGAGCACGCGCGGCTCGACGGGTTCGACATCGGATCCATCGGCACGTCTGGCACCACCGTCTCGGGCACGTCGTCGAGCTCTTGGAGGTAGCGAACCATCTGGTTCAGCTCGACCTCGCTGAGGTTGCTGACGATACCCATGTTGTCCTTGGTGTACGTCGTGAAGATCTCGAGCAGGGTTTGGGCACGGCCGTCGTGCAGGTACGGCGCCGATTGCCAAAGGCCCTTCAAGGTCGGCGTGTCGATGCCGGTCAGCGGCCCGCCAAGGCGAGAGCCCGAGGTCGGCAAAATGGTGCCGACGTCGTGCAGGCCAGTGTCCATCGTGCTGTCGGTGAAATCAGGCCCTGAATGACAAGCCGGGCACGCCGCCTTTTCGTAGACTTTGCGGCCCAAAAGCGCGTCTTTGGTGAAGCTGCCGTCGGGATTGCGGAACGGGCTGCGCGGCACCTGCTCGAACGTCGCGAAGTAGGCGGCTAGCGCATCGAGGTCTTGGCTCAGGCCTGCGGTTGGCGGCCCGAAAGTCTCGAAGACACCGTTCGCGTCCTTGCGCGAGGTGTAGTCGGCGTCGGCCATGAAGCCCGAACCCTCGAAACTGTCGCGGATATCGCGCTCGAAGTCCTGGATCTCGTCCATGTTGCCGCTCCAGTGCACGCGGCCTTGGCCCGTACCGCGCACACCGAGCAGGGTCTTGGTGTTGCGCAGCCCTTCGCCACGATCGGTGAAATCCCAAACCCGCCCGTCGCTGATGCCGCCGATGTGACACGAAGCGCACGCCCAGTAGCCGGCGTGACCCATGCGCGTGTCGAAGGCGTTGAAGAACACCTGTTTGCCGCGCAACACGTCGGCCGGCAACGGCTCGGTGTCGATGGTGCGGATCTTTGCTAGCGGTGGCGGCGCCGCGTGATCGATCGAGTGGATCGAATCATTGACGTCGTAGACGATGACCTCGCGCGTCAGGTACGAGCTCACGAACACCTTGCCGTTCGGCAACAGCACCAGACCATCAGGCGCGAGGCCGACTTCTCTGATGCCACTGATGCCAGTACCCGTGTAAGCGTTGTTGATGCCGATCCAATTGTCGGGCTGGACCAAGACGAGGGCGTAGTCTCCATCGTGCGAAAACGCCGTCGAAACTGGGGTCGAACGATTGTCGATGTCCTGACGTTTCGCGAGGACTTCGGTTTCGCTTGCAAGATCGATGGCGCACACTGCCGAACGCACGAAGTTGTCGGACGTGCTGTGCTGGCCGTCGCGTTGCACTCCGCGCGCCGTGTCGTCTTTCTTGCCACTGACCCAGCCTTGCGTGCCGTCGGGCGAGATCACCATCGCCGAGACGAAGTTAGGCACGCCACGCCCGCCGGATTGGCTGTCAGGCGTTTGGTCGAACGCGAGCGGAATGGTGTTCGCGAGTGTCAGCGACGCGGGCGCGACCACCCAAACCTCGCCATGATCAGCCGGCGAGATGAAGCGGGTGACGAAGATCCGACCGTCAGCGGCCACCGAGACACCGGCTGCCGTCGGTCCGAGCAAAAGCTCGCGACCGACCATGCGCGAAGCCGCGTCGATTTCCACGAGCTTACCCGTGGCGTACAACGTTACGTACGCTTTGCCACTCGGGCCAAACGCGACCGAGTGCGGCTGTGACGCGTACGCCATCGGGATGCGCGTCACGACTTCACCCGAATCCCCGTCGAGCACGACGACTTCGTCCGACAAGCGGTTGGTCACCCAAATCGTGCCGTCGGGCGCCACCGCCAACGAGCCGGGCTGTTGGCCAACCGGGACTTCGCGAATCCGCGTCAGCGCTTGCGCATCGACCACGCTGACCGAGCCGCTATCCGGGTTGACGTTCCAAATCCGGTTGCGTTTTTCGTCGAAGACAATCGTCCCCGAGCGCGTCGGTGCGATCGGCGTGAGCGGGTAGTGCGCGTTGAAGATCTCTTGGGCGCTGGTGCGCTCGACATCGTCGCTGACGTTCACGAACACGTTGAACTGACCGACCGCCGCGTAAGTGTGCGTCGCGGACGCCTCCGTGGAGATGAGGGCGTCGCTGCCGTCCCCAAAGTTCCAGCGAAACGACACGGCACCCACGGCGTCGGGGACACTGACCTTGAACGTTTGCGGGACACCGATGGCACCCTGTTTCAGGTCCAGCGTGGCCGTGAGCGACCAGGCAGGACTTACGCCGAGCAAGCCTGCCGCCGCGACGGCGAGTGCGGCGATGCGGCCCTTCATGCCTGACCAGAGCGCTGGCCGCTGCGACGCGCCCGCGCTCTTCGATTGCCGAGCAGCGCGAGCCCCGCCAAGAGCAGCGACGCCGCACCAGCCGGTGCACGACCGGGAACAGTGCAGCCGCAGCCGGCCGGATCGGCGGCAGTGGGGGTTACGGTCGTCGTTCCGCCGGTGGTGCCCGCAGTGCCGCTCATGCCACCCGCAGGCGCGCCCGCTCCGGGCAACACGCTCGCACCAGCCGTACCACTGCCAGCGGCGCCAGCGGCGCCACCAGCACCGCCCGCCATCGTGGAGCCGGCCGTGCCAGCCATGCCGGGCGCGCCAGCGCCACCGCCCGCACCCGTGCCGCCTTCGCTGCCACCGCCCGGGACGACCGCACCGTCGCCGGCGCAGGCCATGACCGCATCGACTGTCGTACCAGTCGAAAAGTGAGCGATCGAGCCGGCTAAAACCGCGTTGCCGGCTAGATCTTTGATGCCGCCAGCGGGCACGACCACGTCGTAGGTCGCGTTCGCGACCAGTGGCGCTTTGGTGCCGAACGAAATCGCGTTGAACGACGACTTGCTGAAGTTGCCGGCGAGCGGCGTACAGTCACCGTTCTTGCGCACGATGATGTTTTTCGGGCTCACCGTATCGAGATCGATATCGTCGGAAAAGTACACAGTGAAGCGCGTGGTGAGCGGCAGCTTCTGAGTGCCCTCGTTGGGGAAGATTTTGAGCACCTTGGGCGGCGTCGTATCGGGCGCCATCTGGTGCGGAATCAGCGCCGCGCCGGAGCCGTGATCGTTACCCAAGTAAACCAGGTTACCGAGCGCCGTGGCAAAGTCGAAGTCGCCCCCTGTCGCATCTGGATCCGTACCGTGGCCAACCTGCGTGATTTTGGCTTCGTCACGCACGTCCCACTTTTTGTAGCCTTCTTTCGATTGGCCGCAGATCAAGAAGCCATCGGTGTAGCCGCAGTAGCCGCCGCGATCGGTCCCGCTCTTGTCGCTGTGGATCTCGGTGATTGCCGTCTCGCTCCATTTCATGAACGAGTACATGCCGTCGGCGCCGGGGCCGTAGATTCGGTCGCCAATCACGATCGACGAGTAGAGCGAGTTGGCAGTCTGGCCGGTCGCGAGCAAGAACGGTTTTTTGACGTCACTGACGTCGAGCACCGAGAAATGCGTCGTGGCCTGATCCATCTGCGCGACGACCAAGTCATTGCCGGCCGCGTACACCGGACCGACACGAAAATTGCCGACCTCGGGCGAGGTGATGTGCGGCTTGATCTCGATCGGATTCGCCGGATCGGTCGCGTCGACGATGAACACGCCGTTGCCGGTGCCGCCCGCGAACACGTACGGCCACTGCCACGACAGCATCCACACCGCGTTGTCGTAGTCGCCACCGTTGACGCCGCTGAGCGCGATCTTGCCTGACGGCTTCGGGTTGAGCGGATCGGTGAAGTCGAAGAACTGCAGCCCCGAGGTCGACGGCACGACCAGGAAGTCTTTGCCGTCGATCATCGCGATCGGCATGGCGTGCAGCTCGCGCAGGTTGGCGGTCTCCGGCGTGCCGTCCAAGGTGTGCAACAGCATGGGCTTGCGCGGATCGCTCACGTCGAAGGTGTGGAACGAGCCAGGCGGCTTGCCGCTGTCGAACGACCCCATGATGATCAGGTAGCCGTGCAACATCAGCGCGGTGTTGCTGCCGTTGGGGCCGGTCGGAAACTTGGCTGCTCCATCGCCACCGAAAAGCGAGATCGGCTTCTCGAGCTCAGCCTGGGTGTAGGTCAGGTTGCCAAAGGTCGCGGCCTTGGCGATTTGCGGAAGGCATACAGCCCCCACACACAGGGCTGCCGTCACTGCAGCGCGTCGGCCCATTCGCAAGCTTAGACCCGTCATTGGAACCTCAGTTCCCGTCTATGCGTGCGGCGGCTCACTAAAATCCCTAAATGTCCCGCCGTTGCAGCGGTTGTAGGTTAGTGACCACAGATCGGTGGATCGGATCCCACCGCAGTGCCGGAAGTGTCGAGCTTGGCGTCGTTTTGACTGCTCGACGAATCCTTCACCGTGACGCCCTGCGCCTCGTCCAACCGGTAGTAACCCACCAAGCCCGGCTCGTTGCCCTCCAGCCGGCGATGCATATTGCCCAGGATTTCAGCCTGCGTTCGCACCGTGGACCAGATGCGAAGGTCGGCCAACTGCCCGACGAAGAAGTCGCGCATCGCGCGACCGCCGATGCTCATCGTCGGCGAGGCGGAAAGCGCGTTGGTGTTGCCGGTACCGCTGCCCTCGAGCACGCCGTTGACGAACACGAGTACGAGCCCGGTGGAGCGGGTGCGACTTGCTGCGACGTGCACCCACTCGTTGGTCGTCACATCGCTGGTGCTCCGGACCGGCGTGTCGGGGTTGCCGATCGTCATCTGGAACTTGTTGTTCAGGATGCTGGCGCCAAAATCGTCGGTCGTGAGGGCTGGAACGTCGGCGTAAACGATCGGGTTGCCCAAGTACGCTCCGGTACCGGTCAGTGACTGGTCAGTCTTCAGCCAGACTTCGAGCGTGAAGTCGTCTTGGACCAAGCGCGTCATCGTGGCGAAGTGCGCGCCGTCGAACTGCTGAACCGGCTCCGCTGTGCAGGTGGCCACGTCGCGGGCGCCGCCTTCGTTGCCGCCACCTCGAAGGATCGGGTCGCTGTATTGCGTCCCGCAACCGGCTAGCAAGAGGCAGACGTAAAGGCCTTTCATGGCGCCCCAAGCTCGAGCCCGAGCGCCGCCGACAATGCGGGCCGGCCCCATTGCGTTGCCTCGCGCCCGGCCAGGCGAATCACCGTCTTGGGAAAGACGGTCGAGCCGATCGCGTCGGCGAACAAGCGCACGCCCGGCGCGAGCGCCAAGCGCAGCGTGACACCGAGCGAAGGGCTGGCGACGAATCGGTCGTCGGACGCGCTCACGTAGGTCGGGTTGGCCGCGCCGCGGAGCTGCAGCTGGCCCAAACCGAGCGCCGCGGTCAGGCGCACCGATACGGGTGCTCGCCGACCCGTCACCTCCAAAACGCCACCCAAGCGATAGAACGACGCGAATAGCTCGACGGTGCCTTCGCTCCCTACCAGCCGAGCCGGCGTGAGCGGCGTCAGCACCGAGGCGCTGAACCCGGCGCGAAAGAACGGCATCCACGTCAGCGTCGACAGCACGTGAACGCCCGGTCGAAAATTGCTGCTGTAGAGCACGCTCGGGCCGAGCGAAAGCGAGAGCGCCTGGGCGGGTTCGTGCGCCGCCACCGGCTCACGCGCCGCTCGCGGCGGTCCACGCTCCGGCGCAGGTGCCGGGGCGGGCGCTGGCCGAGCTGCCATCTCGAGCAAGCTGGCGCGCAGCAGCTCGACCGAGCGCGTCGCGATCAGCTCACCTGCGGCCGGATCGGCGCTACTGGCGGCGACCAGCTTCCAGCTGACGGTCTTGCCGGTGATGCGGTCGAAGATCGTCATGTCGACGTCGCTGCCGCCCATCGGGGCGATGCGAATCGATGCCACGGCGCCAGCCGTCTTGGCTTCCTGCTCGAGTGACGGCAGGCGTGCCTGTTCGGGCGGCAGCCATTTGACGACCAGCCCGAGCGATTCGATCTCTTGTCGCAACCGCAAAGCCAGCGGGAGGCTACTCGGGTCGACGACCATCACGACGGTTTTGGGCGCAGCTTGAGCGCGCGCGCCGGTCGCCCAAGCCAGCGAGCACAAGCAGGCCAGCAATAGCGGCAGAAACACGGGCTTCGCGAGCGACGCGAGCTCCCGACGCCAAGCGGTCCTCATGCCACGACGAGCGTACTACTTCAGCACCGAGCGGGCGATATCGGCGTGCGGGCCATCCGGGTAGCGCACCAAGTATTCGTGCGCGACGCGTTGGGCTCCGGCTGCGTCTCCGGCATTTCTGAGCGCCTCGACCCGACGGCCCCACGCTTCGCGCACCAGCGGTCCGCCCGGTTGTTCGCGCACGCACGTCGAAAACCACTCAGCTGCCTGCGCATAGGCATGGCGCTGATCGAACGCCACCTTACCCAACGCGAAAGCCGCGGCGGCGCGCCGCGGATCATGCGGGTAGCGGCGGCGTAGCGTAAAAAGTGCTTCGGTAGCGCGATCAGCGCGGCCCGAAACGCGAGCCGCGTCGCCCAGCAGCAACAGCTCGGCCGGCGTTGCGCCGTCACACACGCTTTGAAAGCCGTGCGCGTCAGCCGCCGCGAATGCCTGGCGTAGATCACCCTTTTTTGCCAGCTCGCGCCAGCCGCCAGCCGCGTCCTTGCTCGGAGCCTCGGGTGTCACCGGCTCGGGTGTTGCGGCAGGGGCCGCCGCCGGCGGCAAGCCCGGATCACCGAACGCGGGACCATCGGTCACCGGCACTGCTCGCGCGTCGGCGCTGGGATTCGCGCTGAGCGAGAGCGCAGCGTGAGCTTCGCTACCGATCAAATCGAAGCGGCGCTCGGCGACCGAGGCGATCAGCGTCTCGCCTGCCCGGACCGGGCGCTCGGCGCCGACAATCGAGCCGGCGACACCGACGCTGCCTTCGCGCACGCTGATTGAAAACTGCTGGGACGCGGTGTCCCAGCGCACGTCGAAGCGCGTGCCGGTGACTCGCACGGCAAACGGGCCGGCGATCAGCCGCCAGGCGCTGTGCGAGGTATGCACGACCTCGGCCGACAGCGAGCCGCTCTCGAGCGCCAAGCTGGCGCCGTTGTGATCGGTATCGACCACGCGCGCCCGCGACAACGGATCGACTTTGACCAACGTGCCGTCGGAGAACTTGACCACGACCGGGCGCGCCGCCGGCGCTGCCAGCCAGGTCTGCGCCTGACCTGCCGCGCCGTCGACCGTAAATTCGAGCCGGTTCGGCGTGCGCAACAGCACGAAAGCTGCCAGCGCCATCGCACACAGCGCCGTCGCCAGCGTGAAGCCTCGACGAAGGCGCGGCGCCGACGTTGCGCCGCCGATCGCCTTGGCGAGGAACAGCCGTTCGGCTTGCTTGATCGCGAAGCGGCGCTTGTCGGCGTCGTCTTCGAAGGACGCCGCGACTTGGGCGCCCAAAGCGCCGAGACCATTCAGCGGTCGCGCCATCGCGCACCTCCTTGCAGCCACGAGGCAAGCTCGGGGTGGCGCGCCGCGACCGCCATGAAGCGCTTTTCGCTGCGCACCAGCCGGCGCTTGATCGTCGCCAGCGAGACGTCGCAGGCGCCCGCCACTTCGGTCAGCTCCATGCCGTCGATGAAACGCAGCGCGAACGCGATCCGCTCGTCCGCCGGCATCACGTCGAGCACGCGGTACACGGCCCGCAAAGCCTGGCGAGCTTCGGGCGCGAACGCGACCGCCGCCGGTTCGTAACGCTCTTCTTCGGCCGAGTCGACGAAGCGCCGCAGCCAAGCGCGGCGCGTGCGCGTGCGCAGCACCTTACGCGCGGTATGTGTCGCCACGCGACCGAGCCACGGCTCGAGCGCCGACGGATCCTTCAGCGAGTGGATGGACGCGAGCGCGCGCGTGAACACTTCTTGAAGGATGTCGGCTAGCTCGGCGTCGTAGCCGATGACGTGGGTGATGATCCGTTCGACCCAGCCCACGTGGCGCTGAAACAGCGCGGCCTTCGCCCCCGGGTGATTGACGCGCAAGGCTTCGACCAGCGCCACGTCGTCGCCCACGAACGCCAGCGGCAACACCACGCCTTCAGGCTTGGTGGCGGCGCGCGAGGTGGACATCGGATTCTTCAAGGTAATCCATCCGTCAGTTCCCGATAGAAACCGTCACGGCTCATCTTTCCACCCCCGCCGCTCCGGTCCGCCTAGCTCATTTATTAGGTCATTTCCAATACTTACCGAGCTCATGTGCCCGGTCTCCAATCACTCGCGCGCCGGCCTTCTCGTCGCCAATGTAGGCGCCATCAGCCGCCCGCCCGGCAAGCCTGGTTCCTGGCGAGGCTTTCGCGAGGACAGGAGCGGAGCGTACTTGGGTACATGAGCACCGGACCGCAGCAAAAACGAAGCCAGGAGCCAGGATCGCCGGGCGTGGTCACGACCCGAGATGAGACCACTGACAAACCCACGGTTTGACCGAATGAGAGGGCCGAGTTATTGCTGAGCAACGGACGTCGTGTGGGCGTCTAGCTTTCGAAAGGCTAAAGTCATGAGCTGGGAAACGCCGGGCTTCATCGAGATCGACATGAGCGCCGAGATTGGCTCGTACGAAGGCGAAGACTACGACGGTCTGTGATCGCCTACTCTTGTCACTCCGCCGTCTCGCAAGCATCGTGAGCGGCGGCTCGGAGGTCGCGTTTGTTCATTCGTGTTTTGGGCTCCGCTGCGGGAGGTGGCTTCCCGCAATGGAACTGCGGCTGCCCCAACTGTG
>FSUE01000277.1_pt1 | contig 23193 bp, 24 predicted proteins | sample 1637031 | NCBI WGS metagenome assembly FSUE01 (sample SAMEA3914819, study PRJEB12502) | metagenome | biome: forest; material: soil | place: Canada | collected 2010-06-26 | depth 0.3 m | reverse complement strand
GAGTTGGCGGGCGAGAGAGCCCGAGCAAGGAGGAAGGAGGAAGGGCGTGGGCAATCAGGAGCTGGCGGCGCGGCTGCGAGGTGCGCGACGGGAGGCGCGGTTGACGCAAGTGGAGCTCGCTCGGCGATTGGGCAAGAGCCAATCCTTCGTGAGCCTGGCTGAGTCGGGAAAGGCGGTCGTTGGCGACCGCTACGTCAGGCGGGTGATCGAAGCGTGCCAACTTGCCTCAGGGTGGGGTGCGGCCGAGGATTCGCTCGTGAATGGGCCCAAGAGCAAGCTCGATCCCAATGACTTCGCGGGACTCGATCCAGAGACGCTGCAGCTCGTCGTGCGCGGCAGTGAACGTGATCACGAGCTTCGGACGAAGTACGTTTGGTGGGATACCCAGCCGCGTTTCGAGTAGGTGAAGGTGCGTATCAAGCGCAGCGTTTACGCGGCGGGCGCTTGGCGCCACACTGGTTGGCTCATGCGCATCACGCACGTCGTTGGGTTGGTATCGTCGCTGCTCGTGGTCTGCGGCTGCTCGGACAGCAAGGATGGCAGCAACGTTTCGCCGGGCGCGGGGGCCAACGCGGGCAACGGCGGCGGCGCGACCGCCGGCAAGACCGGCAGCGCTGGCACGATCAACTTGGGCGGCTCGATCAACAGCGGCGAGGGCGGCGCGATTGGCGGCGACGGCAGCGAGCAGATGCCGGACCTGCCGAGCGAGGTGAACGTGATCATCACCGCCGACAACGCATACGGCTTTGGCTATGGCACCAAGACCGAGCTTGCCAACTACTTCGGCGGCGTCGAAAACAAACAAGCCGGAGACATCTTCGATTGTCCAGTCGGACACGGCCCGGAGAGCTACGTGGTGCCCGCCGCTGACGCCAACATGGGCGGCTTTCTGTACATCATCGGCTACGCCGACAAGTCGACCACGCAAGGCGTGCTCGCCAAGTTTTATCGCGAAGGCGCGATGCCGGTCTACACCGGCGCTGGCAAGTGGGAAGTCTGCGCGACCGGCGAAGACTACGATCCGGGATCAGGCGGGCCGAAGCTCGAAACCATCAACGACTACATTTTGAAATGCAACGCTGACGGGCTGGATCCAGCCACGTCCAGCGTTGGCTGGGTCGGAACCGCCGATGGCGAGCAGGGCCACCTCGCATTCGGTGAAGACAACAGCACGACCCGCGGCAATCCCACGCCCGGCAACGAGTTCTTGGAGGTGTGTGAAATCGAGCCGGGCGCACATTGGATGTGGTTCGACTGGGAAGCCCACCGCACCGACGGCAGCCCGTTCATGTGGCCCGGCGGCTCGACGAACGTCACCAAAGACTTCTTGATCTTCCGCCTGGGCGCCGACCAAGTGCCGCGCAAACCGCCGAAGTAACCGCGCCTCCCTAGGTGCGCCCTTGCCTCACCGGTGCATCTCGCCGCGCATCAGCCGCGGGCGGGCGCTCGCAAAAAGCGCGTCAGGCGCGCTCCGTCAGGTTGGCATCCGCGTTGCTTGGCTGGTGGGCATGACGACATCGCCGATGCGCTTTCCAGTCGTCTTGACCTTGGCGTTGAGCGCCGTCTTGTCGTGTGGCGGAGGCGATCACCCGCCGCCAATTGGCGAAGGTGGCCGCTCGACGCCCGACCCACCGGTGTCCACCGGCTTCGGCGGCAGCGTCTCGAGCGGCGGTATGTCGAATACGAGCGGCTCCGCCGCGCTCAACGGCGGCGTACCGGGGACGTTCGGCGGCTCAGTCGGGGTCGCGGGCGACACGGCGATGGCGGGGACGACCTCGTTCGCAGGCGATAGCAACGGCGGCACCGCGAACTTTGCCGGTACGACCGGCTCCAGCGGCACGAGCTTCGGCGGCACTTTCTCGACCGGCGGCACTTTCTCGACCAGCGGCACTTTCTCGACCGGCGGTCTTTAGGCCCAAGCCGAGCACGCGAGCCCTAACGCTAGAAGATTTGGCGTGGGCGCTCTAACTTGGGACGATGGCCGAGTCGTCTCCGGAGCCGCGCGTTGCCGTGATCATCCGCTCGTCGGCTTGGCTCGGAATCGCGGCGCATGCCGGCTTCATTCCGTTGTTTTGGCTGGCGGGCTACCCGTCGCTAGCCGTCTTCAACGTCGTCAGTGTGCCAATTTGGGTGCTGGCTTGGCTGCTCAATCGTCAGCATAAGAGCACGCTGGCGATGTGGATCTTGAGCGTCGAGGTCGTGGCGCACGCAGCCTTGGCCGTCACCCTTTTGGGTTGGAACAGCGGCTTTCAGTACTACCTGATCCCGCTGATTCCGTTCTTGATGTTCAACGACCGGGCTCGCACGCTGACCGTGACGCTGGCTTCCGCGTGCGTGCTGCTGGCGTTCGCGTGGCTGCGCGCCTCGTCGTCGCTGAGCCTCGCGTTGCCGAAGTCGCTCGAGGTGTTCAAGTACGCCAACATGGTGATCCCGTTCTGGATGCTCGGCCTGCTGAGCTACTATTTTCGAATCGCCTCGGCCAACGTCGAGCGCAAAATGAGCGAGATGGCGCTGACCGACCCGCTGACGGGGCTGTTCAACCGTCGGCAGATGAACCAGCGACTGCAAGAAGAGGTCGCGCGCTTCCGTCGGCTCGCTACCGACTTTTCGGTGATCATCGCCGACGTCGATCACTTCAAGGACGTCAACGACCGCCACGGACACGACATGGGCGACCGCGTGCTGGCGCGCGTCGCGCTGCTCTTCACCGAAGGCCTACGCGCTGGCGACGCCGTCGCGCGCTGGGGTGGCGAAGAATTTCTGGTGCTGCTGCCTGGAACCCACCTCAAAGCTGCAGAAGAGGTCGCGCAACGGCTGCGAGCAGCCGCCCAGACACGGCTCGGCGCGATCGACGGCCTCGGCGCCGAGCTGACCGTGACGTTCGGCGTCGCGGCGTTCGCTGCGTTTGGCTCGCTCGAGGCGTGCCTCAAGGCAGCCGACGAAGCGCTCTACCGAGGCAAAGCCGCCGGCCGCAACCGCGTCGTGACCGATCCCTCGGAGCTCGCTTAGCGCAAGCGAGCGCGGCGGCGACCCCGCGTTTTTGGCCCGCTCGCCCGGAGCACGCGCAAACGTTGGCAACCGCAGCCCCAATCCAGCGAGGAAAACCCTAGCTAGGGCTGCTTATCGAGACAGGTGCCTCGGTTCGGGCTAAGGGCACCTCGCGCATGGCAATCCAGAAGCGACCGGCCGTTGTTATTCCCCCGCTCCCGAAAGCGGTGCCTTACCCGCCGGAGTCGATTTGGCGCACGTGGGAGGACGGCAAGCACACGCAGTATCGTGGCAACACGTTCAAGCGCCAAGGCCACGTCGTCGCGCGCGTGTTCGACGCCGTTCCGACGCCCTGACGCCTCACGGCTCGGGCAAGTAGCTCGTGCGCTTGGCGTCGAAGAGCCACGGGTGCTTGTGCTTTTCGAACAGGTCGAGCAAGGCGTCGGTGCCGCGTTGAGTCTTCAACGCATGCTCGCTGGCGCTGATCGGCACGACCCACAGAAAATCGACCGGGCAACCGGCGATCGAAAGCTCTTCGCTGAGCGTTTGGTGACGCCGCAAAAGCGGCGCCAGCAGCACCAGGTGCGGCAGCGTGATCTGGTCGAGCGCCTCGCTGGCTAGCGCTTCGGCACCACCCGGTACGAAGAACGCGCCGTAGAGCTGGACGCTGTGACCGTGGTCGAGCGACGTCTCGTGCTCCAGTGGAAAGCGCGCCAACGCGCGCAGCGGCATCGCAAAATCGGCGGCGGGCTCGGCGTAGAAGATCAGCTCGCGCCGAAACGAATCGCCGTCGTCGTCCTGCATCGCCATGTCGCTCATGCCGAACGTGACCCACACGTCGTGGGCAGGCCCGCCCTTGACCGGCACGCCGCGATAGCGACGCACCTCGATCTGCGACTCGCCCGTGTCGTCGGGAAACGCTTCCCACTCGTCACCGAGTAGCGGCGCGTACGCTTGCTCGCGTCGGGCTGCGTCGTCCATCCCCCGCACCTTACTTGAGCCGCTCGTGAAAGCCAGACAGCCAAAAGGGCGCGCCGAAACGCGCCCTTTTTCTCGGCGATGCCCTAGTCGCCGAGCACGAAGGTCGCGCGCAGCGCGCCGTAGGCGAGCTGTAAGTTACCCGATGCATCGACGCTCTGCGAAGCGCCGTTGGCTTTGGTGTCGATGCTGGTAACGAAGGCGCCCTGCAGCCCAACCTCGGCGCCGAGCGCGAAATTACGGCTCAAAAAGTAGTCGCCGCCGAAGCCGAGCATGACCGGCACGAAGCCCGCGCTGGCGCTGACCTCCTCGGTCTTGTTGCTGCATACGTCGTTACCGAGTTGATCGGGGGCGCACGACTGGCCGGTCGCGCTACCGCTCAAGGAGGCACGACCGTAGCCGATGCCGCCGATGACGTTGGCCCGCGCTCGGCCATCGGCGGAATGCCAAACGTCGACCAGCGCCGTCGGCATGATTTGAAACAGCATCAAGCTGCCGGACGCGCTCGTGCCCGCGGACGCGCCGATCCGATTCAGCCCCAACCCCAAGCCGAGCGCGTAGCTCGGACCTTGGTAGCCTAAAACGAAGCTCGGCCCGCCGCCCAGCGACAACAAGCCGCCCTGCGCCTGCATGCGCCCCTGCACCATCAAGCCGCTGGCGTGTCCGTCACTGCTCGGCCGGGATGCTGCCGGTGCCGCCTCCTGGGCGCTCGCCAAGCCGCCAAACGTCGTCACGCCCAAAGCTACAAGTCCGCCCAAGATATTCCCACGCTTCATGATGTGTTCCTCCTCCACCCGTGGCCGAGATCTTCCCGGCCGCGCTGGCGAATTGCCTGCACAGCAAGTCGCGGGCCAACGGCGCCAGTCGCGAAAAACCGCGAGTTTTTGGCCGAATTCGCTGGCGCCGTGAACAGCAAGCGTGGCGATGGAGTCACAGCGTTTCCGAGGCGCACAGCGGCGCCTTCGCTGGCCGCCGTGGCTCGGCCGGGTGGTAGCCTACGCGCGAGGTCGACATGCAAGTTGGTTGGATTGGTCTCGGCAACATGGGCCTGGTCATGGCGACGCGTGTGCTGGACGCCGGACATAGCCTGACGGTCTACAATCGCAGCGCTGACAAGGCGGCAGCGCTGGTCGAACGCGGCGCGCGCTTGGCGGCGTCGCCGGCCGCGGCGGCAGCGCATGAGCTGGTGGTGACGATGCTGGCCGACGACACGGCCTTGCGCGAAGTGCTGGGGCCGGGTGGCGCGCTCGGCGCAATGACGCCGAACACCGTGCACGTCTCGATGAGCACGATCAGTCACGCATTGGCGCAAGAGCTGACGGCGGCGCACGCCGCCCGCGGTGTCGGCTTCGTCGGCGCGCCGGTGTTCGGGCGTCCCGACGCCGCCGCCGCTGGCAAGCTGTTCATTTTGGGCGCTGGCGCGCCCGAGGCGCTGGCGCGCTGCCAACCGCTGTTCGAGGTACTGAGCCAAAAAGTACTGCCGCTCGGCCCCGACCCGGCCGCTGCGCACCTGACCAAGGTGCTCGGCAACTTCATGCTCATCGCGTCGGTCGAGCTCTTGGCCGAGGCGCTCGACGTGGCGCACGCCGCCGGCATGGATCCGCAGGCGCTGCTCGGCGCCCTGACTGGCTCGCTGTTCAGCGCACCGTTTTATGCCAACTATGGCCGCTTGATGGTGGCGCAACAGTTCGACGGCCCAGCCGCCTTTGCGCTGCCGCTCGCGCGCAAGGACATCGAGTTGGCGCGCTCGGCAGCCGCCGGTGTGTCGCGACCGTTGCCTTCAGCCGAGCCGGTGCGAGCGAAAGTGGCGCAAATGATCGCGGCTGGCGGCGAGCAGCTCGATCTGCCCGCGATCGGCAAATGGACGTCTGGCTGAGTCGCGCTTCGGTGAGCGCGCTGGTCGTGCTTGGGCTGTGCGATTGCGGGGCGCCGACGGCAATTACCCCGCCGATTGCGCGGCATTTGCCGAGCCACGCCGAGGTGCTCGCCGCGCACCCGCCGCTGCGCGCTTCAGCCGACGCCAAGCGCGGCTGCGACGACCCGCGGCTCACCGCGCTCGTGCTTGGCTTCAGGCGCGCCATCGCGACCGCCGACGGCGCGGCGCTCCAGCGCGTAACGTCACCCGTACGCGGCCTGTCGTTGCAACAAGACGACGGCAATGTCGCGGTCGTGATCGCGTGGGGCGAGCTGGCCGGCATTTTCGTATCCCAGACGCCGCGCGAGTGGGGCGAAGACGACATTTCCGAACAGCCCGTGGTCGGCTCGTTCAGGGCCTTGATGCTGCCCACGTTGCAGCGCGCGGTCGGCGGGCGCACGAGTGAGGCCGGTTGTGGCTCGCTGACAACCGGTGAGTCAGCGGCGAACTACGCGTGGCCGGAACAGTATGCGGCGCTCACGCCTGTCTCGTTCTACGCGCCTTCGACCGACGGCACCGTCGACTGGGTCACGTGGGCCGCCGGCGTCGAATACATCGACGACAAGCCGTACGTGGTGGCGCTGGCTCGTTACCACTATGAGATGTGAACGGGCACTAAATCGAATCGAGGAACGGCTTACCGACCTTGATCCACGCAAAACCGTCTTGAATGCGCGCCGCGGTCACCACCCTAGCCATCAGCAGCGACGCCACCAGCAGGCCGAATGCCGCGACCATCAGCACCAGCGACAAGATTGGTACACGGTCAATGACCCCGATGCCGCCGACGAACAAAAGCGGCGTACCAACCGCGCCCAGGATGATGCCGTTGCGCCGCCGCGCCGAGTGCTCGTCGCACAGGCCCACCTCGAACTCGGCACTCTTCCGCACGATCATCGCAGCGATCACGTAGATCAGCGCGCCAATGCAGATCAGCGCGTAGTAACCCGGCGGGTGCCAGAACAACTTGCGGCGCAGCCGCCGCTGGGCAGCTTGATTGCAGATCACGCAGCGTGGCGGAAAACTCGCCCCCAGCGTCGGCACGACCAGCAGGTTGCCCTCGCGCCGTAGCGCCGCCCCGCCGCCCCCGAGCCTCGGATCCAGATCGGTTTCGGCGCGCGGCGCCGCGTACGGGTTCGGCTGCTGGTCCATGGCCGCGTCACGTTAGTGCGCCACCGCGACATTGAGCAAGGTGGGCTGCCGACCTGACCATTCATCACATCTCGGGGCTGCCAAATCGCGGCCTGAATTGCGGAAGCTTCCGGGTCGTCTCCAGGCCGACCCGTCGGGCGCCGCACTGAGCGCGTCTCGGGCCATTCGAATCCTGGGCAGTCTGCGCCAGCCCTGGATTTTCACAGGGAGGACGGGAGGTACGCGAGGCGAGATTTCTTGGGTTTCGAGAAGCACGACGTCGTTCGACGACTAAGCAATAGCCGTTCGACAGCGTAAGGCTCGAACAACAAGAACCTCGCGGACCTCCCGTCCTCCCGTCCTCCCTGTGAATCTCGGAGGTTCTCGCGACGAGCCTTCAGGAAGGGAGCAGCCAGAGGCGTGCCGTTCGGTATGACCGAAAGACGCTACGTGAGCTTCTGCAAGCGAGCTGCATCGCGGCAGCCCAAGATGACACTACGCCTCGATGCCGGTCAGGCTCTCGGTCACGTGCCCGCCGTCGGCGCCGAACTCTTTGGCGTCGATGCCCATGCTGCGCACGAGCGACAGCAACACCGCTGACGTGTTGTCGCCGTTGCTCTTGAAGTGCACGCCGGGGCTCTTGAAGAAGCCGCCCGCGCTGCCGGCGATGACGATTGGGTAGTCGTCGACCGAGTGCGCGGAGCCGTCCGACGTGTCGGAGGTGACCAGGACGGCGCTCTGCTTGAGCAGGTTGCTGTCGCCTTCGATGGCGCCCTCGAGCGCGCCCAAGACGACGCCGAGCTGGGTCATCGTCCAGACCATCGATTTGTCGATCTGGGCTTGGCCGGCAGCAGCCGTGTGGGTGATGTCGTGATTGCCGCCGGTGATGCCGAGCGGATGAAAGACCGGGTTCGACGCCGAGCCGGTGAATTGAATCGAGAACACGCGCGTGAGATCACAGGCCAGCGCCAGTGAGAGCACCTTGCTCATCGCCAGCGTCCGCTCTTCGAACGGTTCACCCTTGGGGTTGGTGCCGAGCGCGCCCGGGCGCGTCGGCTTCGTGCATTCGGCGCTCAAGTTGGCGCCGCCTGTGGTCAGCCGCTTTTCGATCGCGCGGATGTTCTCGGCGTGTTGCTCGAGCCGGGCTTTGTCGCGGGCGCCGACGCGCGTTCCGAGCGCGGTCAAGTCGGCCAAGACCGAGTCGAGCACGCTGGCCTTCATTTCGGCGGCCTTCTTGATCAGCTCCGGATCTTGCATCGGGGCTGTGCCACCACCGGCGGCAAACAAGCGATCGAACAGCTTGACCGGGTCGTACTCTTGCTGATTGCCGCTGTCGGGCCCGTTGTGCGAGATGAACTGCAGCGTAGTGCCTTCGACTTTGTCGAGCTTTTGGCTAATGCCGAGCTCGAGCGACTTGAACGCCGTCATCGGGCCGGTCACGGCGGCGATCGTCTGATCGATGCTCGGGCCCGCGAACGTGGAGCGGAACGGCGCACCGTTGGCCGGCTGGGTGACGAAGTCGCGTCCGGATAGGATGCCGACGCTGCCGCGGTGGTGACCTTGCGGGCTTTTGGTGATTTTCAGCTTCGTGCCGCTGACCACGTTCAGGTACTGCTTGTACGCGGTGAGCGGCGCGAGCTGCGGGCTCACCTCCCACGTAGTGCCAGCCGCAGCAGGGGTCCAGCGCGTGGCGTCCATGCCGCGGCCGTTGCCCCAAAAGAAGACGCCGAAGCGGCGCGGCAGCGCCGTGCCGTCGGCAAACGCTTCGCCGCTTTCACCCAAAAAATGCTCGAGGATCGGCAGCCCGACGGCGACCGGCACACCGAACGCCACGCCACGCAAAAATGCGCGGCGCTTGAGCGAGCTCTGAATCATCCTGAGCGGTTTCATTGGTCGAGCTCTCCGACGTTGGCGAAGCTGGGAGCCGTGACGGCGCTCGTAAAAAGCTGTCGCATTTGGTAAGTGCTGCCGGCAAACGCCGTCGTCATGTCGGTGATGAAGCCTTCGTCGGCCGGTGTTTCGAGCCGGCCCCAAGCCGAGCGGAACACCATCCGCGAAACGCAGTCCGGCACGCGCGCACTTTGCGCCAAGGCATCGGCGAGACCCGCCGCGCCGGCGAACTTCACGCCGTCGATTTCGCCGCTGGCGTCGATGGTTTCGCCGTTGTCTTGCGTGCGGTAGGCGCCAACCGCGTCGAAGTTCTCCAGTGACAGGCCGATCGGATCCATCAGCTGGTGACAGCCGGCGCAGGTGGCGTTGGTGCTGTGAATGACCAGGCGCTCACGCGCGGTCTTGGCCTTGCTCTCATCGGGCAGCGTGGTGTCGACGTCGGGCGGCGGTGGCGGAATCGACTGACACATCAAGATGTTGCGGATGAATTTGCCGCGCAACGTGGGCGAGCTGACGTCGGCGTGGGCGTACAAGCTGAGAATGCTGGCGTTGCCCAGCAGGCCGCGCCGGGCAACCGGCAAGTCGGCCTGGACGAAGTTGGCTCCGCTGACGCCCGACACGCCGTACAGGGCCGCCAGGTCGCCGTTCACGTACGACTTGCTCGAGTTGAAGACGGTTCGGAAGTCTTGCGTCGACAACGCGGCGTGGCTGAGGTCCATCAGCGTTTCTTGGCGCATGGCCGTCGCGAGCGCGGGCGTGAACTTGGGAAAACGTGCGGGTAGCTTTTCGACCGAGCCCAGATTGGCGAGGCCAATGTAGTCGTCGAACAGCGCGTCCATGCCGGCGTTGATTTGCGTAGCCGCGAGCAGCCGGGTGGTTTGCGCCGCGACCGCACCGGCGGCAGTCAGCCCGCCGTTTTCTGCCAGATCCAACAACTCTTTGTCGGGCGGCCCGCTCCACAAGAAATACGCGAGCTTGGACGCGAGCTCGACGCCGGTCAGCGCGCGCCCGCCGCCCGCCTTCGGCACGCCCAGCTCGACGCGATACACGAAGTACGGCGACGTGAGGATCGCCTCGGTGGCGTACTTGAGCCCGGCAGCGCCCGACGCGAGCTTGGTCAGGCCGGCTTGGTAGATGCCATTGAAGCGAGCACGCTCGTCGGCCGTGAGACTGCGCCGGAAGGCCAGCCGCCCGAAATCGCCGATGAACTTGTCGGCGCAGGTCGCCTGAGCGACGTCGCAGCCGGCGCTGGTGGCGGCGTTCGCGGCCGTGCCGAAGGCGCGCTCGCTGAGCGCCTCGGCCGCGTGCAGGTACGACTCGGTCGCTTTGGCCGACAAAGCGATGTTGGCGGTGCCGATCGCGTGCAGGCCGTTGAGCGCGACGTCGTCTTCGAGATCGAAGGCCACCTCCGACGCGAACGGAAAGAGGCTGGCGACGGTGGCGCGGTACTGCGGCTCGGTTAAAAGCCGCAGGCTTGGACCAGCCAGCGCTCCGGGCACGCCGGTTTGACCGCCGTTGGCGCCTCCGCTGCCGCTACCGCCCGCTGCGCTGGCGCCTCCGCCACCCGTCAGCGGCGGTTGACCCTGACCGTTCGAGCCACCGCCGATATTGCCGTTGCAGGCCAAAACCAGGACGGCAAGTCCCGCGGGGAGCCAATTGACCTTACGCACTCAAGTCCAATGGCTCCGTGTCCGAAGCAGCTTCAAGCCGTGCGCAGCCTGTGCTTACTAATCATCCAAGGTTAGAAGAGTCCGCCGCGGCTGCATGAAATAGCTACATTTCAACACGGTGACTCCGGGCTGACGGGTTACAGTGGAAGGGTGAACCTGGCGAGCGTCAGGAACTGGATCGGGGTGACTGGGTTGAGCTTGTTGGCCTGCGGCGGCACCAGCGAACGATCCGTAGCTAGTGCCCGAGCAGCCGCGCCAGCAACCGCAGCGGCAACGAGCGGAAGTTGAGCCCGCCGTGCAGCAGCGTGGCGGCAACGCAATCTTCGTCTTTGGCGATCGTGAAGGAGTGGGCAGTGCCGGGCTCCATCACGTGGATGTCGCCGGTGTCGTGCTGCCTGCCGCCGCTCTCGGTGTAAGAGCCGGCCATGATCAGCACCGTCTCGAGCCCGTCGTGGTGATGCTCGGGGAAGCGCACACCAGCGGCGAATTTGACCAAGTAGGTCTGAGCGCCACCGCAGCTGGCGCCCGCGCGCACTGGCAGCTTCTTGATGCCGGGCAGGCCGGACATTTTCCAAGCTGCCGGATCCGCGCTGCGCTCGAGCAGCGCGCGAATATCGGTGCGCGGCAGGTCGTACAGCTCGCTCAAGGTGCGCGTGAACGGCGCGTAGCGCTCGGGGGCCTGCGACGTCTCTGCCAGCAGCCGAGCCCGCAGCGCCGCCGGCGCCGCGTTGAGCGGCAACGCATCCGGCAGGCGATGGACGAGCTCGAGCAGCTCGCCCTGCTCGGCCGGATCCGTCCCTTCGAGCGCTTCTTGCGCAAAATCGGGATGTAGGTCCTGCGTCACCGGGTCAATCAGCATGATGGCACGCCTGGCAGCCTCGTCGACCACTGCACTTACCAATACGACCGCGCCCGGCTGACGGATCTCACGACGCTACGCGCCGTGACGTTTGGCGTTTTCGCGGATGGCGGCGGTCAGGAACGGCGTCAGGCCGGCCCCGTGTCGGTCGATATTCTCCGCAAAGCGCGAGTCCTGCTCGTACATGGCCGCAAGCCCCCGGTGCATTTCAAAACTGCAAGGGTAGAACCAACGCTCGATAAGTTGGCGGTGGCGCTCCGCCACGTCCATGGCTTCGAGGTCGCCCGGTGATTTGCCGGCCTGGAGGGCGGTGGAGGCGTCGGCGTAAACCTGGGCCTGTTCGGCTTTCAGCCGCTGCCAGTCTTCTGCGGTGCAGCTCGCGGTGCGCCGTTGCGACGCCTTGAAGGCGTCGGTGTCGCCCCAGCGTTGTTCGGCTTCGGCCTCGTACTGCGCCGGGTCGAAGCCGTCGAACATTCGCGTGAGGTCGGGCAGCTCTTGGCCCGGTGCGTTGTCGATGACGGCGATGGCGGCGTCGATCGCCTTCAGCATCGCTTGCGTGTGCTGCGCGCGCTTTTCCAGCTCGGCCCGTTGGGCGACGAGCGCACTTCGGCGGTCGAAGCGCGGGTCGTCGAGCGAGCGCCGGATTTCTTCCAGCGTCAGCCCGAGCTCGCGCCCCAGCAGGATCTGTTGCAGGCGCAACAGATCTTCGTCGTCGTAGAGCCGATAGCCGGCGTCGGTGCGCCCGCGTGGAACCAGCAATTCGATCTCGTCGTAGTGATGCAAAGTACGCACCGAGACGCCGGCCATCTCGGCGACGTCGCTGACCAGGTAGCTGCGTTTGCCAGCCATGGACAACACCATCAGGCCTCACGTAGCGTGAGGGTCAAGAGCTAACGATGAAACCACCGCCCGCAGGTTGGCCGCGCATGAGCGCGTCGGTCTTTTACACGGATCCGCATGGTGCCATCACCTGGCTCTGCCACGCATTCGGGTTCGAAGTCCGCGTCAAAGTCGAGGGCGACAACGGTGAGCTCATGCACTCGCAGCTGATGCTGGGCGAAGCCCTGATCATGGTCGCTGGTACCAACGGCAAGGAGCCGTGGCAGCAGCAGTACCGCAGTCCAAGGTCGATTGGCGGCGGCATCACCCAGTCGCTCGTCTTTCACGTCGATGACGTGGACGCGCACGCCGCGCGTGCCGTCGCGGCCGGCGCCAAGCTGGTGCGCGAGCCGCGCACGGAATGACTACGGTGACGAATACTGGGCTGACCGCACCTACGGCGCGACCGATCCCGAAGGTCACCTGTGGTGGTTCCTCCAGCGCATGCGCGGCTAGCCGGCGCTCCGCCGCGTGCAAACGCGGACGCGAGCCCGGAGCGGCCGGCGTCGATTTATTGAGAAAGCGCGCAGGCGCTTGCCTCTAACCGACCAATGACCGGATTTCTTGGAAGAAGGTTGCTGATCGGCGGCGCCGCGGCGGTGGCTCTGAGCCTCGCCCTGCCGGCGCAGGCAGCCCTGAAGTGGAAGGGCTACGACTGGAACCTGACCAACGGGGGCATGGCCGGCGTCGCCAACGGCGCGCCTGCAAATATCTCGGTGGACGCGAACGGCTACCTGCACCTCAAAATCACCAAGACCGGCAACACCTGGACCGCGTCCGAAATGTTCACGGTCCAGAAGCTCGGCTTCGGCACTTACCAGTGCTCGCTTTCCTGTTGTTCTCGCTTGCCCCTACCAAACCAGGCCGAGTGACAACGCCGGCACGAAGCGCGACACAGCGTAGACGTCTTGGGCGTACCGAAGCGCGAAGCGTGGCGGGTCGAAGGCGATCGCGACGGCGGCTTCGAGCCGCACGGCGACGGGGCCGTAGAATGGCGCGGTGACGACGAGCGATGGCGCGGCCGCGTACCACGGCGCGGTGGCGGCGCCGTCGCGGAAGGCACCGGTCGAAGCACCGTGGAGCGCGCCGATTTGCAGCGTGGCGCAGCCGGCGAACGACCAACCAGCGAACGGCCAGCGCCCGCACGCGCCAACTGCGCCGACGAACGCGAAGTACGACGCGTCGACGCCTTGAAAACGCGCGCCGGCGACCGGCGGCCAAAATGTGGCATCGAACCGCGTTTGCCAATGCCGCTTGCCGAGCCCAAGACCGAGCTGCGCGCCGAACGAGGGCTCGCGCAACAAGCCCCAACCGCCGTTCGCGGCCAACCACGGCGACCAACGCAAGCCGTCGACGGCCCGGTCAGCGGGCGGCGGGCTCGGAGTGAGCGCGACCGACGGCGGGCTCGGCGGCGGCGGCTCGGGCTTGCGGTCGGCTGCGCGATCAGCCGGCTTGGGCTTCGTGTTCGCAACGTCTTCGTCGACGACGTCGACGCCGTCGCCGAGCGTGAGCGCGAGCACGAGCGTGACGCCGCGCTTGAGCACCGGGCAGCTCGCGGCGTCGAGATCGGTTTCGCCGGTTTGGCCTTCGCGCTCGGTCAGCAACGTGAGGCGGTAACGGCCGTCTTCGAGGCGCTCGATCTTGGCTTTGGCGCGCACGCTGGTGATCTCGCGGCCAGGCCTGACGCGCGTGATGCGCTCGAGCTCGGTCACCACGTCGGCGTACGACGGGCACTCGGGCGGCGCGTCCCAAGTCAGATCGAGCGGCAGCACCGGCGGCCTACTTTCCGACGCAGGTGTCTTTGAGGGCCGCGCTGACCGGTGAGCTGGGCGCTTGCGAGCGCAGCCGCTCAGCCACTTTGCGCGCTTCGGCGGGCCGACCGAGCGAGCACAGCGAGCGCACCTCGATCGCGCTGCGCTCGACGCTGAGCCGCGAGCTTGGGTAACGCTTGGCATGCTCACGCGCCAGCTCGAGCGCGCGTGCGGCGTTGCCGGAGCCCGACGCTGCCAGCGCTTGGTGCAGCAGCGAAATCTCCTGCACGAGCGCGTCGCTGCTGGCTTTGGGCGCCGCCTTGAGCGGTTGTGACGGCGGCAGGCTCGCTTGCGGCGCGGCGCTCAGCGTGGGCGGCGCCTCGGCGCTGGGTGCGACGACCGGCTCGACGGGAGCCGGTGGCACGGCGGGCTTGGCTGGCGGCGCCACGTGAACAACCGGCAGCGTCGACGGCGTTGGACGCGAATACCAGACGTAGCCACCCGCGCCTGACGCCAGCACGGCCGCCGGGATCGCCCACTTGAGCCACGCGAAGGTGCCCTTGAGCGCGACCTTCGCGGCGGCTGCCGCAACCTTGGTGGTGCCTACGGCTGCGGTGCCACCGAGACCCGCGACCAGCGCTTGGTAGGCGCGATCGCGGTGCTGGTCGCTCGGCGTGCGCGCACTGCGCGCGATGTCGACCACGTTGCGGGCGGCGGAACGAAGCTCGTTGTCGCTCATGGTCTCCACCACTTTTGGCTAGCTTGCTCGCGCGCGACGCCGGCGTTGAACAATTTACGCGCCGCCAGCAGCCGCGTTCGCACCGTATTTTCGTTGATGCCCAACACTTGGGCGATTTCCACGCTGGAGAGCTGCTCGATTTCGCACAAAATGAACACTTCACGCTGCACGTCGCTCATCTTGTCGAGCAGCTGATCGAGCACCAAGAGCGCCTGCTTGCGCTCGAGCTCCTCGGCCGGGCTGACGCCGTGGGCGAGCAACTGCTGCTCCTCGTCCAAGTAGTCGCCGGCGGCGCGGTTGCCGGGCTTTCTGACATAGCCGCGCACCACGTTGTAGGCGATGCCGGCCAGCCACGTCTTGAGCGAGGATCGCCCTTCGAACGACGCCAAACGGTTGTGCACGACTACGAAGACCTCTTGAACGACGTCGTCGATCGCCATCGCCGGGACTCCCCGGTTGGCCGCGTAGCGCCAAACGAAACCGAAGTAAGCGTCATGAATTTCTCGAAAACCGAGCTCTCGCTCGCGAACCGCCTCGGCGTTCACGCCGTCGGGCGGTGCGCCTGGCTGGTTGGGGGCGCCCTCTGGTTGTGTGGGCAAGCTCGCCATCTGTTCGGCAAAAAAACTCTACCTGTCGAGAACGGAACCCGCAATGTGAGTCCCCGGCCAGGAGCACGTTGCATTTTTCTCAACTGATTTGGACCCCGACCCGCACTACCGCGGTAAAACGACCACAATGAGCAGCAGGAAGCGGGCGAACGCGGCACGTGCCGTCGGCGTCGCTGCGCTGTTGTGCTCATGGGTGGTACTCGTGGCCTGCACGTCGAATCCGTATTTCATCGGCGCGAGCTGCCCGGGCGCCGAGCGCGCGTCGGCCGATGCGCCGTGTGGCCTGGCGGGTGCGGCGGGTGCGGCGGGCTCGAACGGCATGGCCGGCGCGGCAGGCGTGAGCTCCAACCTCGACTTTGCGGTCGATCTCGATCAATCCGGTGCCTCGCACTTGAAGAGTGAGCTGGCGCTGCCGGGTGGCAGCGTCGCAGCTACCCTGCGTTTCCGTGGCGAGACAGCGACGGCCAACGACTGGCCGTCGGATCAGGGCGCCTTGCTCGTCAAAGCCACGGCTCCGCTGGCGGTGCAGCTGGAAGCGCCGTTCACCGATGGTACACGCGCGGTTGGCTTTGCTTCGGACGCGAATGCGTATCTGGCCCAGAGCGCAGAGCCGGGCGCCGTCGACGCCGATGACTTCGCGCTCGAGGTCGTGCTGCAAGCCGCAGCGGGCACGCGCATGATTGGCAAACGCGCCGATGGAGCCGGCTGGGCGCTGCAGCTCACGGCCGAAGGCGCGCTCGTGCTCGAGGTGACCGATGACACGCGCACGCTGCCAGTGAGCTCGCAGCTGCTGGCCCCAGGTGCCTGGTACCATTGTCTGTTTTGGCTGAGCCGGACCGAAGGCGGGCAAGTGTACTGCAATGGGCGCGCTTCCGAAGTGACGGACGTTAGCCAGGTCGGCAGCTTGGCGACGACGGCGACCTTGGCCGTGGGTGGCGGCCTGGCGGCGAGTGAGCCCAACGCCAAGCTCGCCCACTTCTCGCTGTTTCGTGTGCCGCTGGGCGGGCTGGGTCCGGCCAAGGATTGGGCCGCGCTCAGCCGACAACGCTTCGCGCAGTTGACCGGCGTCAGCCCACGCGTGGCGCGCGGAAGCCTGCTGCCACGCGCCGGACAGCGTGATTCGCCGGCGTACCTGGACTTGCAGCGCGGGATCGACGGCGGGCGCCACCTGTTCTTGGTCGGGCCGGATTGGCCACGCATCACCTGCCGCACCGATGCGGCCGGCGTGCGCGATTGCGGCTACTTGGGCGAGCCGGAGCGCAGCCGTTCGCTCAAGGCGCGAGCAGAAGCGTGGACCGCAAGCCAGTTGACGGTGTTGGACGCGCACGCAGATTTCGCCGACGGCGAACGTCGCATGCAAGGATTGGTGCCGTCGATCGGGCAGGTCAGTCACGCGCTGAGCGTGACCGGAACGTTTGGCGGCGCCCAGCAAGCGCTCTCGTTTTTCGCACGCGCCGCCCAAGGTCAGAGCATTGGCGTTTCGGTGACCGGTCGCGATCGAGCGATCTTCGACGTCGCCGCGGGCAAGGTGACGACCGCGCCCGCCAACGCCCAGGCGAGCATCGAGCCTTGGGGTGACCAGCTGTTTCGTTGCTCGCTGGTGTTCGTCCCCGACGCTGGCGCGCTGACGTACCAACTGCAACTCTTGGGGCCGGGCAACGCCGAGCTGTTCGCGGGCGACGGCAAGACCGCGTGGCTCGATGTGGCCGGGCTTCAACTCGACACCGGTTTGGCCTACCCGGGCTCTCTGCTGGCGGTCGACATTCAGGCCGCCGATCAGCTCAGCTTCGTCGGCAACGACGGCAACTTGCCCGAGCTGAGCGCGGCCAGCGCGCGCCTTCGCGTGCTGCTGCCGGAGGGCCCGCGGCTCACCGATCAGAGCGTCTTGAACCTCAACCATGGCGGTGAGTTCGCCAATCAAGCGGAAATGTACGTGGTTGGCGACACCAACGAGCTCAAGTTTTGGGGTCTCAACGCCGGTACGACGCACTGGGCGTTCGTGCATCCGCGCTCGTTGGTCGACGGCTTGCGGCATCAACTCGAAGCTAGCTGGGGGCCGGACTCCGCAGAGCTGACGGTCGACGGTGAGTCGGTGATGAAAAAAGCGCAGGTCGCCAACAAGCCGCCGTTTTCGTTCGATCGCATCGACGTCGGCTTTTCCTCGAATAGTAGCGGGAGCCTGGAAGGCTTGGTCGCGGGCATCGAAATCGGCAAACCGTAAGCGCCTCTGCCGGACATCACACGCAGCATGAAGTCGCTGGCGCTGTATCTGGTTGGCTCGCTGGGAATCGTGGCTTGTTCCTCGTCGCCGGACGCGGGAACGCCGCTCGGCGGCGGCGGAACGGCGGCAGGCAGCGGCGGGCAAACGGCGACCAGCGCCGGAGCGGCGGGCACCCCCGGCACGGTCACGGCCGGTGCTAGTAGCGGCGGCAGCGTCAGCACTGGCGGAACTGGAGTCTCTGGCTCTTTCGGAACCGCGGGCTCGACGACGAGCACAGCCGGTGCGGGCGGCGGCGCGGGCGCAGGTGGCAGCGCCGCCGCAGGCGCGGGCGGAGCTGCCAGCGCAGGCGCGGGCGGAACCGCCGGCGGGGGTCCGCCCGTCGATCCGGGCAACTTGCCCAACCAAATTCCGGCCGGTTACACCGGCACGCCGTTCGGCGGCAAACCGCAAACCATTCCCGGCAAGATCGAGATCGAGAAGTACGACTTGGGCGGCGCGGGCGTTGCGTTCCAGGCCGACACCGGTGGTGCGTTCAACAAGTGCGGCTTCATGCGCGCCGATGGGCTCAAGCTGCAATGCACGCAGCAACAAGGCAGCCCGCAAGACAAGACCGCGCCCGGTTGCGGTGTGGAGCCGGCTGACCAAGTGTACATTGGCTACATTGGCGCCGGTAATTGGTACAAATACACCGTCAACGTCGTCGAGGCCGGCACCTACGTGATCTCCGGCCACGAAGGCGTCGCGGGCAATACGCAGATGCAGTTCGGCTTCACTGACGCACTGAAGACGGCCCCGCTGACCCTGCCGAGCACCAACGTCTGCAACAACTACGAGGCGTACCACGTGTGGGCCGTCCACGATAAGCTGGGCGAAATCACGTTAACGCCCGGCAAATACGTGCTCACCATCACCGTCGTTGCCGCAGCAATGAACCTCGACTGGTTCGCGTTCACCAAGAAGTAACGGTCGATACCGAGATCCAGAGCCCGGGCGGCTGTGTTACATTGGGGGGCATGAATCTCGGGTACGGTGTGGTGGCGTTGGGGTGCGTGCTCAGCGCGTGTGGGGCCGCGCACTCGACCACCGGCGACGGTGACGACGCCGGTGGCCTGCCCGGCATCGGCTTCGGCTCCAACGACCCAGCCCCGCCGCCGGCGCAGGGTGCGGTGACCTTCTCGGTTTCCGCCGTGTCACCCAGCCCTGCAGGCAAGATGTGCCCTGCCGGTGCGGCGTTGACCAGCATGATTCCCAACACGCCCAATCCAACCGAAGTGCTGAGCGCCATGACCTACCTGCACCACGTCATCGACGGCGAAGACACGGCCGCCGTCAGCTGTGCGGTCATCGGCAAGGTCAGCACGGCGACCTTCACTTTCCAGGGTCGCATCAGCCTGGGCGGGCGCGCGTTCACGCTCACGGACGGAGTCGTCGAGGCAGGCAAGGGCACTGCCAGCATCGCGCTCGTTGATGCGCAGGCTTGGAGCGGCGCGCTCACTTCGCCCAGCTCATGTGCGATCGAAGTCGCCGCGCAGACTGCCGGCAATTTGCAGATCAAACCCGGCTCGATGTGGGCGCACTTCAGCTGCGGCTCCGTCGAACACGCGCCGTCCGACGCCTGCGAGGCCGAAGGCTATTTCGTGCTCGAAAACTGCACACAGAAGTAGCCCGCCGGGCCTCGGCTCAGCCCGCGACGCAGCGCCCCATCTGGCAGACCGGTTTGGACTTGGCGCAAGGGACACAGTCGACGACGCCGCACGTGACGCCGGCCGGCGTGCAGCTTGCGGGCTTTGCGGCACCTTGCAGCTCGACACAGCTTTCGGCACCTTCGAACGCCTTCGAGACCACCTCCGCGCAGCCGCAGCAGGCGCCCGAGACGGTCGTGTAGTCAATCGCGAGCACGCAGTCGGCATCGGTGGCGCACGGCCCTTCCATCGATATCGTCTGGCACTTGCCCGAGTTGCACGCGACGCCCACCGGCTCCGTGCAGTGCGAAGCCGGACAGAGCTGGCAGCCCTTGCTGCACGATTCGGGCACCGGATCCGTGCTTGCATCGGACGATGCGCACGGCTCGTTCAGCACCCAATCGCGATTGAACGCGCTGCCACAATCAGTGCGAGCGCAGCAGCCGCTGTGGCCGAACACAGTCGCAATCACGCAATCGTCGATCGTCTTGCAAGCAGCTGAGTCGGTGCTCTGCGTACCGCCGGCGGGGCTGCCGGCACTAGCAGCGCCACCGGCGCCACTGGCGCTACCGCCGCTGCTGACACCGCCGTCGCTCGCTGAGCCGCCGCTGTTAGCGGTGCCGCCGCCCGAGCTGGAGCTCCCTGCGCTGCTCGTGCTCCCACCCGCGCTGGCTTCGGCTCCCGCCAGACCCGCCTTGCCAGCGCCAGGGCTGTCGTCCGTCCTGCTGTTGCCGCCGCACGCCGCTACCGCCAGCACCACTAGGCCCATACCAAGAACCGCCGAACGCAGGGACACCATCGTGGAGCTCAAGAGCAAGCGCCGTGCCGTCGCAGCGAAGGCTCAATTCCCAGGCGAACCGGCGGCACGCAACCCACCAGTGGCACACCGGTGGCACAACCAATCCCGCCTGTAGCGCCGAATGACATCAGCGACGGCCACCAGTCCGTGAAGATGCTGAGTGGTTTACGATGGCAACGAGGCGAAAAAAGCCTGGGCGAAAAATGTGAACCGATAGAATCAAATGATTCTATCCGGATATTTTTTTCTCGCCCCACTTTTTGACGCGCTGCGAGCGAAGTCGTCTCGCGCGCGGCCCCTCCCGCGTTCAGCGCAGCGAGCAAGCGCTGGGCTCAAGCGCCGAGGTGGTCGAGCAGCAGGATCGGGCGGCGCTCGCTGATCGAGCGGGCGATATCAATGCGGCCGCGCAGCGAGTACTCGGTAATTTCGTCGTTCGCGAGGATCGCTTGCGAGATCTTCCAGAACTCGGGCCCCATCTCGACGGTGAGGTTTTGCGGGTTGCGCGCGTTGGCGTCGAGCTGAATGTGCGCGTTTTCGCCGAAGAACGGCTTAATCCGGCGCTGCAGCTCGGGCAAAGCCAGATCGAGCTCGCCGGGCTCGGCTAGGTCCGGAATCGTTTCGTAGTCACCGTTTTCAATCGCGCGCAAAATCGCGAACATCAGGTTCCGAACGAGCGCCGTGAAGCGACGCGCGTCGGTGGTGATATTTTGAACCGGCGCATCGACCGGCTCGTCGGCGCCCGCATCGCGCGCTTGATACGCCGGATCGCGCAGGCGTTCCCACTCGTCGAGCAAGCTCGAGTCGACACCGCGGATCAGCGTGCCCAAATGCAAGATGATGTCGTCCAGCTCTTCGGTGCGAGCAAGCTCGGGAATGGTTTGGTTGAGCGTCTTGTAGACCTCGGACAGGTAGCGCAGCAGCAACCCCTCCGAGCGCGACAGGCCGTACTCTTTGATATAGCCGCTGAAGGAGTGCAGATTTTCGACCATTTCGCGCGCGACCGACTTCGGCTTCAAGACTTCGCGCGCAACCCACGGGTGCTGCGACGCAAACGCTTCGAACGCCGCCGTCAAGAACTCTAGGTTCGGCTTCGGGTGCTCGATCTTGTCGAGCTCGAGCATGCGCTGTTCGTATTCGACGCCGGCCGCCTTCAGCTCGGCTACCTTTTGACCTTTCAGCTTGTCGACCTGCTGGCGCAAAACGACGTCCGGATCTTCGCAAATCGACTCGACCAGCGTCAACACGTCGAGCGCGTAGGTCGGGCTCTCGCGATCCAGCCGCTCGACTGCATCGACGATGAACAAGCCGAGCGCTTGCAAGAGCGAGAAGTTGGCTTGCAGCTCGGCGTTGAGTCGAACACCGCCGCCGTCCGCCGCGCTCCGAAATTCGATGATCCCGGCTGACCAGAGCGAGCGCAACAGCTCGAGCGCCTGCGCCTTGTGATGGCGCTTGCGCTGCGGCGTTTCCAGGCTGTCTTTGACCAGCTGCTTCATGGCGCGGCAGCCACCGGCGGGGCGCCCGAGCACGGACAACAACATGCCGTGCGACACCTGAAAGCGCGACTGCAGCGGTTCGGGCGGCGAGACGACCAGCTTTTCGAAGGTCGGTTTGTCCCAATGCACGTAGCCCCAGTCGGGCGGCTTCTTGCGCACGAATTTCTTACGACCCTGCGCGGCCGACTTGGCTTCCAGCCGCAGGTTTTCGACGCTGTGCTCCGGCGCGAGCGCGACCACGAAACCTTCGGTGTCGAAGCCCTTACGGCCTGCGCGACCGGAGATTTGGTGAAAATCGCGGGCCGTGAGCAGGCGCACCTTCTCGCCGTCGTATTTGCACAGCTTGGTGAACAGCACGGTGCGGATTGGCACGTTCACGCCGACGCCCAGCGTGTCGGTGCCGCAAATGATTTTCAACAGCCCGCGCTGCGCGAGTTTTTCGACCAGCAACCGATAGCGCGGGAGCAAGCCGGCGTGGTGCAAGCCAATGCCGTGGCGCAACAGCTTTTGCATCTCTTTGCCGTGTGGGCTGCGAAAGCTCTCGCCCCTGATCGCTTCAGCCAACGCGCGCTTCTCGTCTTTGCTCGAAAAATCGACGCTGAGCAGGCTTTGTGCGGCTTCGGCGGCACCGCGTTGCGTGAAGTTGACGACGTAAACCGGCGCGCGGCCGTGCTCGACCAAATTTTGGACGGCTTCCTGCAGCAACTTTTCCTGGTAGTCGAAGCTGAGCGGGACCGGGCGCGCGCCGGAGCGGACGGTGACGACGCCTTCGCCGGTGTGCTTCTGCAGCAGCTGTTCGAAGGCCGTCACGTCGCCGAGCGTCGCGCTCAGCAAGATGAAGCGGCTTCGCCACAGCGTCAGTAGCGGCACCTGCCAAGCGACGCCGCGCTCCTTGTCCGAAAAGTAATGGAACTCGTCCATCACCACGTAGTCGACGTCGGCGTCTTGGCCCTCGGCGAGCGCGATGTTGGCGAGGATCTCGGCCGTACAACAGATCACCGGCGCGTCGCGATTCACGGTCGCGTCGCCGGTCATCATGCCGACGTGCTCAGGCCCGAGCTCGCGGCACAAATCGAAGAACTTTTCGGACACGAGCGCCTTGATCGGACACGTGTAAAACGAGCGCCGGCCCTCGGCGATCGCCTTGAAGTGCACGGCCGAGGCGATCAACGACTTTCCCGAGCCGGTCGGCGTATGCACGATGACGTTGCTGTCCGTCATCACCGCCAGCACCGCTTCTTCTTGGTGCGGGTACAGGCTCAGCCCCAGCCGCTCGACGTATTTCAAGAAGCCGTTCAGCACCGCGTCCGAATCCGAGCCGCGCGGCGGCAGGCAGGCGTACAGCGGCGGTTCGGCGGGCATTGCGGGCACCCCCTCTCACGAGCACGCCCGCGCCGCCAGCTAATCCGGCCAATCAGCCCGAGCGTTGGGCCAACGAACCCGTTCTCGCAGCGGCACGACCGCCCCACGTCGCCGCTTCGCCCGCGCCCCTCTTCGCACCCCAAAGTGAGTTCGGCTCCGAACTCACCTTGGCGGCCACCCCAAAAGTCAGTTCGGCTCCGAACTCACCTTGGCGGCCACCCCAAAAGT
>FSUE01000780.1_pt1 | contig 23333 bp, 21 predicted proteins | sample 1637031 | NCBI WGS metagenome assembly FSUE01 (sample SAMEA3914819, study PRJEB12502) | metagenome | biome: forest; material: soil | place: Canada | collected 2010-06-26 | depth 0.3 m | reverse complement strand
TCGCTGAGCGAGAAACCCAGCGCCGATCGCAAGAAGCTCAACCCCAAGGTCAACTGGAACCTGTTGCTCGGTGGCAGCGGCGCGCTGGCTGGCGATCGCGTGATCGGCGAGATGGCGCTGTTCAACGGCGACCTGTTCTTCGCTACCGTCGGCCCGGGTGGCAACGACGCGTGTAGCTCCGGCAGCGGCAAAGTGTGGGGCATGCATTATCTCGATCCGAACCCGGCTGGCGCCGGTTTGGGTGGCAAGCTGTCGTCGACGCTCACTGGCTTGGTCGGCTCCAATCCGTATATCGATGCCACCACGCTACTCGGCAGCGACGCGCACGCTTACTTGTCGGGCGTCAGTGTCACGCAGCAGCCGACCTGCGACGCCGGCGACGAAGGCGACTACACGTACGGCCAGGCGCCCGCGACCGGAAGCGTCACCCAAGGCAAATACCAGCTGATCATTCCGACCGGCGACAAGGTGTCGACCAGCACCACGCCGGGCATCACGCCGATCGCCAATGGCGTCGCGATCGACCTGAAGCAGCCGCCCACGTCGTTGGTCGTAGACTCCTGGGCCTCCATCGTCGAATAATCCCGACCTGTGCGAGACAGCGTGTGGCTCCTGCTCGGCTTGTGCAGCCTGCTTGCCGGCGGCTGCTCGGGCAAACGGCGCGCGCCCGTTCCCGTCGGCTCGGCGGTCGCCAGCGCGAAGGCTCCGCTGCCGATCGATCACCTGGCGAACGATGAGCTCGCGCCGGGCAAGCTGGAGGTTTACGGCTTCCCGGTTCCGCGCGGTATGGAGGTCCAGAGTCGCATCGCCGACCGCGCTTACCTGAGCGGCCGCGTGTCGCCGGAGGCGCTGGCCAATTACGTCAACGAGCAGGTGGTGGTGTCGCACGTCGAAATTGGCGTCGCCCGCACGCTGTTCCCGATGGCTCGCATCAAAGCCGGTCCACCGGATCGGCTGTTCGAGCTCGAGGTGCTACCCGACGGCCCCAAGACGCGACTCGTGATCCGCGACGTCACGCCGCCGCCGCCACCACCGCCGGGGCTGACCGATGCCGAACGCTGGCGTGCGGCCGGGCTCACCCCCGACGGCCACCCGCTGGACATGAAGAAGCTCGAATGAGCTGGCGCGGCGCCGTCGCGCCGGTGGTGCTGGCGACGCTCGCGTCAAGCGCACCCGCCGCTGCGACTACCGCCACGGTTTTGGGCATTGGCCCCACCACCCGCAGCTTGGCCGGAGCCGGCGCGACGCAAGCGCTCGGCTACGAAGCGGCCTTCCAGAACCCGGCCGGCCTCGTGCTCGCACCCGCAACGTCGCTCAGCGCAGGCTACAGCCTCACCAACACCTGGCTCTACACCCAACGCGGTAGCCAGCCCGAACGCCGCTTCGACACGAAACCGCTCGGCGCGACCGAGCTCGGCTTCACGTTGCCGTTCGAGCTGCTGCAGCGGCGCTTCGTGCTCGGCTTCGCCGGTTCGAGCCCGGGTGGCTCGGTCGCAGAAGCCGATCTGCCGTTGGCCGAAGCGCCACAGTTTCCGTTGTTGCTCAGCCGCCAGCGCGCCGTCGACTTCGACCTCGGGCTGGGCGTGCGCCCGCTGCAATTTCTGGCGTTCGGACTCGGCGTGCGTGCGCTGTCGACGCTATCCGGCACGGCCCAGGTCGAGCGCGGTCCGCAAATGACCTCGACGCGCGTGAGTGATACGCTGGCGCCGGTGCTCGCGCCGATCGCCGGCGTGAGCGCTTTCTTCGGCTCGCGGGCAACGCTGGCGTTGGTGGCACGAGCCCCGCTGCGCGCCGACTTCGACATCCGGCTCGGCGCCGTCGATCTGGGGGCCACCCAGCTACCACCGCTGAACCTGACCGGCGTGGCGCACTACGATCCGCTAGCCATCCAGGCTGAATACGCGCAGCGACTCGGCCAGCTGGAAGCGATGTTCGGCGCCGTGTACCAACGCTTCCGCGCCGCCCCGACGCTGTTGCCGCGCACCGTTTCGTGCCCGACCGAGCGCGCCGATTGCCTGGCGCTGACCGCCGCTTCGCCGCAGTTTCACGACACGTTCGACCTGCACGTCGCCGCCACCTTCAGCCTAGCCGTGACGCGGTCGGCCAACGCCAAGCTTCGCGCCGGCTACGCGTTCGTACCGAGCCCAATCCCCGAGCAGGCCGGCAGCGAGAACCTGCTCGACGGCGCGCGCCACCACCTCGGGCTCGGCTACGGCCTCACGTTGGGTGATCCGCTCCCACCGCTCGGCCTGGACTGCGCCCTCACCTTCGATCAGCTGGTGGCGCGCACCAATCGCAAGCACGCCGAGGTCGCGGCCGACAACCTCGGCAGCCCGACGCTGCGCGCGCGCGGCCACCTGCTCGGGCTCTCGCTCGGCCTCACGGTGAGGCTGTGATGCTGAGCCCTCACCACGTTTCAGCTGTTGAACACCCCGGCCGATCCCGGCTTCTAGCTTCGTTTTCGCTCCGGTCCGGTGCCCACGTACCCACGTACGCTCCGCTCCGGTCCTCGCGAAAGCCTCGCCAGAAACCAGGCTTGGCGGACGTGCGGCCGAAAGTTCTCGCTAAAGGTGAGCTGTGAAGCGGCTCGCCAGCGCGCTTTTCGCGCTGCTGCTCACCCCGGCGCGGCTGCTGGCGGCTCCGAGCCATGGCTACGGCTTTGGCGCGCGCGCCACCGCGCTCGGCGGCGCCGTCACCGCCGACGCGGGCGACGCGGCGTCGCTATTTTATAACCCGGCGCAGTTATCGCTGGCTCCGCACAGCCAGCTTTTGGTCGGCTACCGCAGCGTCAGCTCCAATTTAGAGACCAACCACGCCGATGCCGGCATTGCCGGCCTGGGCAGCGTGGACGGCGCGGCGCTCGGGCGCGGGCAATTTTTGGGCATTCCGGTCGGTTTCGCCCTCGGCCTGTCGCTGAGCAACGGCCACTTGTCGCGCGTCGCAACCGTGCGCGCGGACGAGCCGCGCTGGGTGCTGCGCGACACGCTGCCGGAGCTGTTCAACTTGGCAGCCGCGTTCGCACTGCGGCCCACGCCCTGGCTCGCGCTCGGTGCGGGCTCGGGATTTTTGGCGACCACGCGCGGCGGCTTCGACGTCAGCGGCAGGGCCGTCTTCGCCGATGGCAAGGGCTCCGAGTACGACTCGCAGCTGCAGCACGCCGTCGACGCGCAGCTGGCGAGCGCACGCTATTTGCTGCTCGGCGCGCAGTTGCGTCTGCCACGACTGGCGACGGCTTCGCCTGCGCCGATCGACTGGAGCCTCGGCTTGTCGTTTCGCGACGAGGCTGTCGTGGCGCAGCAGCTGCGCGGCACGCTGCACGGCGACGTCGACGCCGGCTTTTTACTGATCCCGGTGCGCTACACGTTCGACGCCCAAAGCTTGGTGGCGTTCGTACCGCGGCAGTTGGTGCTGGGCGTCTCGGCGACGCGCGACGCCTGGCGTGTCAGCGCGGACCTCGGCTTCGAGCAATGGTCGCGCTATCCAAGCCCAGTCGCCCGCTCCGGCGCCCAGATCGAAGCCGACGTGCCGGCAGGGCTGCCGCTGGCCTTACCACCTGACATGGCCCTGCCCCCTGCCGAGCGCGCCGGCTTTCACGACCGCTTCACGCTGCGTGCAGGCGCGGAACGCACGCTGCAACTGTCGCACACGAGCACGCTCGCCTTGCGCGCCGGCTATGCCTACCTGCCGACACCAGCGCCACGCGCCTCCGACACGGCTCAGCTGATCGACGCCTCCGAGCACGTCTTTTCTCTCGGCAGCGGCGTTTCGCTCAGCCAACTCTCACGCTACCTACCGCACGCCGTCGCGTTCGACGCGCACGCGCTCTACGGTCACCTGCCGAACCGCCGCCTGGCCCGCGCGGGCGAGGTCTTTTTCGCCAAGGGCCACACGTTTTCGGCCGGCTTGACGCTCACGCTCGGCGGGAGTTAGCAGTTTGGAGTTGGCAGCTGGCAGTTACGAGAGCGGACCAGGCCCGGCTGGAGGTCTCGGCGAGCACGGTGGCCTGCCAACTGCCAACTCCTAACTGCCAACTATCTCCGCGATTCGTCTTCGAGCCGCATCGCTTCGAGCAAAAGCCCGCCGATTTTTTGCTGCTCGCCCGAGTCGGAGGCGGTGCCTTGGCTGCCGCGGAAGCTGAAGCTGCCCTTCTTCCAACGCAGCACCTCGCGTAACAGCTCGGTGGAGTTCCACGGCTGGTCGTCGAGCGTACCGGCGGCGAACTTGCCTTCCGTGAGCTCGAGCAGGGCCACGCGATCGCCGCGCACCTTCAGCCGCCCACTGCGACGCTCGAGCTCGAGCAACGTGAGCACCGTCGCGACCGACATTTGCGCGATGTCGCCGGTGAACGCCGCGCCCGCGATTGACGAAGCCGGACCATCCGACGAAAACGAGTCGCGCTGCTTGCGCAAGCGATTGGCCATGTCGATCAGCGCGCCCACCTGCGCCACGACCTCGTCGTTGCGAAACGGCTTGGTCAGGTACAAGTCCGCGCCCACGTTCAAACCCTGTAGGCGCGACTCGCTGTCGTCGGCCTCGGTCAGAAACAGGAACGGTGTGGTGGCCACACGAGTCGGCTCGGTGCGCACGCGGCGTGCGACCCAGAAGCCGTCGATATCCGGCAAGTTGACGCTGCACAGGATGCAGTCGGGCTGAAGCTCGCGGATCTTGTCGAACCCAGCGCGCGCTTCGCCAGCGACGTGCACCTCGTACCCCGCCTCACTCAAGAATCGGGTGAGCAGGGCGGCTTCCCACTCTTCCGCCTCGATGATCAGGACTCGGCCTCGCGCCACGAGCAAACGCTAGCATGCCGGCGGCTAAAGCCCGAAATTACGAGATATTTAGGCGGAGGAAGCGGCGTGGCCGCGGCCAGCCGAGCCCAGGCCGGCGGGCACGCCTACCGACCACGTCCGGTCCGGCGCGATCCAGCGGCGCGGCCAGGCGGCCTGCGACGGCAGCCCCTTGTAGCAAGGCACGCGCCGCGCTACTCGGCCGTCCTTGGCCGACGAAAGACTTTCGCGCACTCCTCTTTATGCCGAGCACGTTCGCTTGGGTGCCAAGCTCGTGCCGTTCGCCGGTTGGGAGATGCCGATCCAGTACAAGGGTATCGCAGCTGAGCACACAGCCGTCCGCGAACGGGCAGGCCTGTTCGACGTCAGCCACATGGGCGAGCTGCACGTGACCGGCCCGGGCGCCCTCGGCGCCGTCGATAGCCTGATCACGAACGATTTATCGAAGGCCGAGAACGGCCAGGCCGTCTACACGTGCTGCTGCAACGCGGCTGGCACCATCCTCGACGACTTGATCGTCTACCGGCGCGCCGAAGACGACGTGCTGGTCGTGTGCAACGCCAGCAATCGCGCCAAGATTGCCGCGCACTTCGCCGAGGCGCTGCGTGGCCGCGTCCAGTTTCGCGACGCGAGCGACGAGACCGCGCTGATCGCCGTGCAAGGCCCGCGCGCGCTCGAGCTGCTCAAACTGACCGGCTCCAGCGTCGACCCGAGCCAGCTACGCTCGTTTCGCTTCGTCGACGGCAAGGTGGCCGACGTCAAAGTGACGATCGCGCGCACCGGCTACACCGGCGAGGACGGCGTGGAGCTGTTTTGCCCGAACGCTGGCGCGGCGCGCCTGTTCGGCGCCCTGCTCGACGCCGGGCAGCCGATGGGCGTGGAGCCGATCGGCCTGGGCGCGCGCGACACCTTGCGGCTCGACGCGCGGCTTTCGCTGTACGGCAACGAGATCGACGAGACCACCAATCCGATCGAAGCCGGACTGGGCTGGGTCGTGAAGCTCGACAAGCCAGGCGGCTTCTTGGGTCGGGACGCGATCGCCAAGGTGAAGGCGGCAGGCCCCACCCGCAGCATCGTCGGCTTCGAGATGGTCGGTCGCGGGATCGGTCGCCATGGCTACCCGCTGCTGTCGAGCACGGGCGAGCCGGTCGGCGTGTGTACCTCGGGCGGCCCCTCGCCGACGCTGGGCAAGAGCATCGGCCTCGGCTACGTACCGATCGCGCTCACCGCCGTAGGCACCCCGATCTTGGTCGACTGCCGCGGCAAGTCGATCGAAGCCAAGGTCGTCAAAACCCCCTTTTACAAGCGTAAGCCCAGCTCCGGAACCGCCTGACATGAGCCAAGCCAAAGAAGTCAAATCGGATCGCAAGTACACGAAAGACCACGAGTGGGCGCTGAGCGAAGGCTCGGAGCTGGTCGTCGGCATCACCGCATTCGCGGTCGACGCGCTCGGCGACATCACGCTGGTCAGCCTCGACGTGAAAGCCGGCGATCGCGTCGAAGCTCACAAGGCTTTCGGTACGATCGAGAGCGTCAAGACGCTGAGCGATCTCTTCGCCCCGGTCAGCGGCAAAATCGCGCGCGTCAACGCCGCGCTCGAGAACGCGCCCGAGCTCGTCAACGAGGATTGTTGGGGCAAAGCCTGGATGATCGCGATCGTGCCGGACGACGCCGGCGCCGCTGCGGGCCTGTTGGATGCGGCCGCGTACAGCGCGCACCTAGAGGAATCGGCGCATTGACGCGCTACGTCCCGCACACCGAGGCGGAGGTGACCGAAATGCTGGGCATCGTCGGGCGCGCGTCGCTCGACGAGCTGTTCTCGACCATCCCGCCCGAGGCGCGCTTCGAGCGCAAGCTCGCGCTCGAGCCGGTGTTGGCCGAGCCCGAGCTGATGGCGCACATGACCGAGCTGGCCAAGAAGAGCACGGGCAGCACGCTGCTCTCCTTTTTGGGCGCCGGCATGTACCAGCATCACGTGCCGCCGGCGGTCGATCAGCTGCTGTTGCGCAGTGAGTTTTATACGGCGTACACGCCGTACCAGCCGGAGGTGGCGCAGGGCACCTTGCAGGCGATCTGGGAGTTTCAGACGATCGTCAGCGAGCTGTACGGTTTGCCGCTGGCCAACGCCAGCCTGTACGACGGCGCCAGCGCGACCGCCGAAGCCGCGTTGATGGCCTGCCGTTTGACCAAGCGCGGCCGTGTGCTGCTCAGCGGCTGCGTGCATCCGGACTACCGCCGCACCACGACCACGTACTTGGCCGGGCGCAGCGACATGTCGGTGCAAGAGCTAGGCATCGCCGCCAACGGCGCCGCCGACACCAGCGCCATCGCCCAAGCGCTGAACGACGGCGTGGCCGCGGTGATCGTCGGCTACCCCGGCTTCTACGGCGCCCTGCCAGATTTGGCCGCCTTGGCCGACTTGGCCCACGCCAAGGGCGCGCTGTTGGTCGCCACGATCAGCGAGCCGTACGCGCTGTCGGTCGTCCAACCGCCGGGCGCCCTCGGCGCCGACATCGCCGTCGGCGAGGGGCAGCCGCTCGCCTGTCCGCCGCAATTCGGTGGCCCGGGCGTTGGCTTGTTCGCCTGCCGCGACGACCGCCAATACCTGCAACAATTGCCGGGGCGCATCTGCGGCGAAACCGTCGACCACGACGGCGAGCGCGGCTTCGTGCTGACACTTTCGACGCGCGAGCAGCACATCCGCCGCGAGCGCGCGACCAGCAACATCTGCACCAACCAGGGCCTGTTGGCGCTCTCGCTCGCGATCCGTTCGAGCTTGCTCGGCAAGACCGGCTTCATCGAGGTCGGTACGCAGTGCCTCGCCAAAGCACGCTACCTGCGCGCCGAGATCTTGAAGCTGCCGGGCTACGCAGCGGGCTTCGCACCGGCGCCCTTCTTCAACGAGTTCGCGGTACAGGTGCGCGGCGGCGACGCCAGCCAGGTGTGTCGCAAGCTCGAAGCTCAAGGCATCATCGCCGGCTTCGACTTGGGTCGCGAAGCTGCCGCTCACAAAGATCGCCTGCTAATAGCCGTCACCGAGAAGCACCGGCGCGAAGATCTCGATCGCTTGGTTCGCGCGCTCGCGGCGGTATAATCGATGAAGCTCCTCGCCTCCTCATTGGGCCTGTGCGCCGCGCTGGCTTTCGCCGGACGTGCGCAAGCTGACGTGTCGTCCTGGGCTTACGTCGGCAGCGGGCTCAGCTCGTTCAAGCAGCAGAACCTGGCGCTGCGCACCGACCCGACGCTTTCGATCGAGACCGGCATGGGCTCGACGCCCGCCCGGCCGCTGGTCGTCGGCGGCATGTTCAAACTGCAGGCGTTGTTCGGCGACGGCGCCGACCTCGGGCTATCGCTACGCCTGGCCTCGCGCGGCTTCGTGACCGGAAGATTTGGTCTGGCGCTCGACGCCGGGCCGTACCAGCGCTTTTGGGGCGCAGGCTCGAGCGGCGGACAAGCATCGCTGGTTCTCGGCGCACCTTGGGGAATCACGCTGTCACTCGGCGGGGGCATGGGAACGAACGAAGCCCGGCAATATGGCGCCACGCTGGGGTTAGATTTCGCCCGCCTGACAGTTTACCGGCTGTCCGGGGAGAACTGGTTCCCCAACCCGCATCCGGCCTATCGACCGAAGGAGTGAGCGTTTCCGGCGAAGTTGGAGTAGCCTTCGCCGTCAGCTCATGGATTCCCCGGTTCAAGAAGGCGACGTGCTCGCCGGCAAGTACCGCGTCGAGAAGGTCCTTGGGTTTGGTGGCATGGGCGTGGTGGTATCGGCGTTTCGCGGCGATCTCGAGCAACGCGTTGCGGTGAAGTTCCTGAGCCAAGCGGCGGCAGAGCGTCCCGACGCGGCCGAGCGCTTCCGACGTGAAGCGCGCGCCGCAGCCAAGATCCGCAGCGAGCATGTCGCGCGCGTGCTCGACGTCGGCACGCTCGATTCCGGGCTGCCTTACATGGTGATGGAGTTTCTGGAAGGAAACGACATTGCCGAAGAGCTGCGTCGCCTGCAACGTTTGCCGATTCTGGATGCCGTGGAGTTCATCTTGCAGGCTACGGAGGCACTGGCCGAAGCGCATGCTGCCGGCGTCGTGCATCGCGATCTCAAGCCGGGCAACTTGTTCTTGGCGCAGCGCGCCGACGGCACGCGCCGGGTAAAAGTGCTCGATTTCGGCATTTCCAAGGCGCTCACCGGCAGCTCGGTCGAAGAGCTTTCGCTGACCAAGACCGCCGCGCTGATCGGTTCGCCTTTGTACATGGCGCCCGAGCAAATGCGCTCGGCCAAGGACGTCGACACGCGCGCCGATATCTGGTCGCTCGGCGCCATGATGTACGAGATGCTCACCGGCGAGCCGCCCTACACCGGCGAGTCGATCCCACAGCTGTGCGCTGCGCTGTTGCACGATGATCCGATCCCGCTCCGCCAACATCGCCCCGAGATCCCCGAGGGCCTCGAACAAGCGGTGTTGCGCTGCCTGATGAAGGATCGCAACCACCGTTTCCCTAACGTGTGCGAGCTTGGTCGCGCGCTGCTACCGTTCGCGCTCGCCGACAGTCGCATTCATGTCGAGCGCGCCGAACGTGTCATGGGTGTCACGGACGTGACCATGTCCGGCATGGCGCCCGGCACTGAGCGCACCTCTCTCCCCTATTCGGCGACACCGGCGATGTCGGTGCCGATCACGCCGCTGGCGGTAACGCCCGCTGCGGCGATGCAGATGGAGCCGACCGTCAACTCGTGGGGCCAATCCGGCCTCGTCGCTGCACCGAAACGCCGCGGACCATTGCTGATTGCCGGCGGTGTCGCCGCCCTGCTGGCCGCCGGCGGGGGGCTATGGGCTGCCAGCGGTTCGCCCGCGCCCGAGGGCAAGGCAGCGCCCGCCGTGTCGGGCCCGGAGCCGGGCAAAGTCGAGGCGAAAGCAGCCCCTGGTATGCCGACCGGGGTCGCACCTGTGCCCGCAGAGCCGGTAAGCTCCGTTATCGCCGACAGCCCGCCCAGTCCCTCGCTGGCCGCACCGGCCGCACCGGCCGCGCCGCCCAAGGCCGCGCTGGCGGGGCCCATTAGCCGAGGCGCGCCGAAAAAGTCCGAAACGAAGAAGCCGGAAACAACGCCCCCGCCCCCTGCCAAGACCGGCGGCATCACCGACTTCGGCGGCCGTCGCTAGGCTCCGCTAGTACAAGCGTCAGCCTTCCGGCCTGAACGAAACGAAACGCGCCGTGCGCGCGCGCTTCACGCAGCGACCGCGCACGCGCCCAGCTATTTGGAGTAAAAACCCAAGCATGGCCGGTCTTGGACGCCTCCTCCGCTTTGCTTCCCTCGCTCCCGCTGGCGTCGCGCTGTTCGCCAGCACCGCTCTCGGGCAAACCAGCGCTTCCGACAAAGCGTCGGCCGAGGCGCTCTTCGATCAAGGCGTGCGACTGATGAAGCAAAGCAGCTTCAGCGACGCTTGTCCCAAGCTCGAAGAGAGCGAGCGCATCGATCCTGCAGTCGGCACGCTGCTCTACCTGGGTGAGTGCTACGAGCGCGTCGGCAAGACCGCCAGCGCGTGGGCGACCTTTCGCGAGGCCGCGTCGCTGGCCACGACCAGCAACCAAGCTGACCGCGCGCGCGTAGCCGGCAGCCGCGCGCAAGATCTCGAACCCAAGCTGAGCCGCTTGTCGGTGGAGCTCGCGCCGGACGTGGCGCGAATTACCGGCGTGTCGGTCAAGCGCAGCGGGCAGCGCCTGGAACCCTCGCTCTACGGCACCCCACTGCCGGTCGATCCCGGCGAGTACCGGATCGAGGTCAGCGCACCGGGCTACGAGACGTGGAGCACACCAATCAAAGTCGAAGGCGGCGGCGCCAGCGCCAGTGTGCGCGTCCCGGCGCTGATCAAGGGCAGTGAGCCCGCTGCGCCGGCGACCGCTGCGCCCGCAACGACCGGACCGGGCGCCGCCAAGACCGAGCCGGTGCGACCACTACCAGCCGTCGACACCAGCCTCACGACCCAACAAACGCTGGGCGTCGTCGTCGGCGGCCTGGGCGTGATCGGCGTAGGACTTGGCACCTACTTTGGCATCCGCGCGATCAGCAAGAACAGCGATGCCGAGGACCAATGCCCCAACGCGGGCCTCTGTAACAACGAGCGCGGTCTGAGCTTGACCGACCAAGCCAAGAAAAACGCTTCGGCCTCCAACGTTGCCTTCGCCGCAGGCGGCGTGCTGGTGGCGACCGGCGCCGTGCTGTACTTGACCGGGGGGCGCGGTAGTAGCGAACGCGTTTCGCTAGTGCCGCTGCTCGGCCCCGGCACCGCCGCCGCCAGCATTTCGGGGAGGTTCTGAGATGCGCGCTGCGGATTTTTCCAAGTACTTCGTGGTCTTCCTACTGTCGGGCCTGGGGCTCGGCGCCTGCCAAGCCATCGCCGGCATCGAAGACCGCACGCTCGACCCCAACGCTTCGGCTCCGGTCTACACCAAGCAATGCAAAGACTACTGCGCGCTGGTGATGGACTCGTGCAAAGGCGAGGACGCCGTCTACACGACCGAAGAGATCTGCCTCGGTGTCTGCGCTCACCTCACCCCGGGTGACGGCGAGGACGTCGGCGCCAACACCAACACGGTGACGTGTCGCGCCAACTACGCCGAAATCGCCAAGGACGAGCCTGGCGACTATTGCAAATTCGCCGGTCCGGGCGGCAACGGCAAGTGCGGGACCGACTGCGAAGCCTATTGCCAGATCTTTCCGCAGGTTTGCCCGAAGGAATACGAGTACAAGTCGACCGAGGAGTGCGTCGAATACTGCGAGGCTTTGCCCGCCCAAGAAACCTACGACGTCGTGCGTGATCACGGCGGCGATACGGTCGAATGCCGACTGGTGCACACCAGCTCGGCCACCGTCCTGCCCAAGGACCATTGCCCGCACGCACCGATTCGGCCATCGCAGCCGTGGTGCATCAACGCAGCCGACGCGGAGCCAACCTGCGACGATTACTGCAGCATCGAATTGGCGGCGTGTACGGGCGGACTCGCTCAATACCAGTCGACGGACCAGTGTAAGGCCGTTTGCGAAGCGCTCGACCGTGGCACCAACGACGACGAGGCCGGCAACACGGTGGCCTGTCGTCGCTATCACTCCTTCAATTCCACCACGCTGCCAGACACCCACTGCTCCCACTCTGGCCCGTTGGGTGACGGCCACTGCGGCCACGATGATGCCAAGGCGGGTACCACCGGCAACTGCGAGTCGTACTGCCGCCTGGTGGCAGCCGCCTGCCCCGACGAGTTCACGGCCAGCAGCATCGGCACGCCCGAGAAATGTATGGCGGCTTGCGTCTTGCTGCCCGAAGCCGCGGCCGACTCGAAATACTCGCTCGACAACGCCAAGAGTAGCACTGGCTTGGATTGCCGAGTGTTGCACACCGTGCGCGCCTTTGCCGACAAGACCGCCTGCGCTTCGGCACTGGGCGGCGACCAATGCAAGTAGTGGTGAGTGGTGAGGCTTGAGTATTTGAGTAGTGAGCGAGATATCTCACTCACTACTCACTACTCACCACTCGCTCAGCCAGCAACGCGCGCGTCGCGTACGGCGGCTGCAGCTTGCACGTGCGCGATGCGTGACACCACCTCGGCGACGACGCGCGGATGGTACAGCAACGAATTGTGGCCGCAGCCCGCCACGCTGACGCGCTCGCCCGCGGCCAGGTAGGCGCCGCTCGGGACCACGTGGTCTTCGAGCCCAGCGATCGACACGTGCGGCACCCCCAGGCGCTCGCGTGCCCCTTGCGCCAAGCGCCCGAGCAGCGCGCTGCCAGGGGCGATGTCACGCCCGACCGGTGCTGGAAACAGCCGCGCCGGGGGAGCTCCGCCAAACGGGCTGCCGATCGACAGCGTCTGAACGATGCGTGAGTCCGAGCCCAGCTCCTGCACGAAGTAGCGCACCGCAATGCCGCCGATGCTGTGACCGAGCAGGTGAATGCGCACGTCTCCCGAGATCGCGCGCACCGCTCGCGCGATGTCACGCGCGATGCTGGGGATACCGGGGCCCGGCGGGTGCGTGAAGCTGGTGGTGTACGCGCCGGTGCGGGCTTCGATGTCACGCCGTAGTGGTCGCAGCACACCGGCGGTCGCGAACAAGCCGTGCACCAGCATCACGACGTCGCGGTCGGGCCGCACCCACATTGGACGCGAGCCGCGCACATCGCGGTAGATCAGCGTCGCTTGGCGCGCGATGGCGACGGCCTCGCGGCGCACGCCTTCCAGCGAATTTCGCACACTGCTCTTGCGCTCGTCGCTCACGGCCCTTCGTTTCTAACTGCTCGGCAAAGGCTCGGGCAAGTTCGCGCTGACGCTGCGCTTGATAAATCGGATGGGCGGGCCGATGATCGACGCCTATGGGGAAAACTTTCCAAGCTCTCGTGCGTGTTTGGCCTGGTTTTGGCGGTGACCGCTTGCTCGAACGACGACGACAACCAAAGCAATGCGACCGGCGCAGGCGGCCAAGCGGGCGGCCAAGCAGGCGGCGGTGCGGCCGCGATCGGTGGCAAAGGCAACGGCACGGCTGGCAAGCCCGGCGGCAGCACGACCGGCGTACCAGGCAAGCCCGGCGAGGTCGGCGGGTGCAAGATGTTCCCCGCCGAAGACGCCTGGAACCTGGATGTGTCTGCGGTCGCGGTCGACGCCGCGTGGACGAAAAAGGTTCAAGACCTGGTGGGCGCCGCCAAGATCCACCCTGACTACGGCGTCGACGGGCAAGATCTGTATGGCATTCCGCTCAACGTCGTGCCGCAGAGCCAGGCGTTGGCGCCGGTCGCGTTCGACGGCTACGCCGACGAGAGCGATCCAGGACCGTATGCCTTTCCGGGCCCCGCCAACGTGATCATCGAAGGCAATAGCCCGATGAGCTGCGACGGAGATTGCCACCTCTTGGTCGTGCAACAGGGCGCGTGCATGTTGTACGAAGGCTACGCGTGCGAGTACCGCAGCGACGGTTGGCATTGTAGCAACGGCGCCAAGTGGGACCTAACCAAGGACAGCTACGGTCAGCGCCCAACCGGTTGGACCTCAGCCGACGCAGCGGGGCTGGCGATCGGACCCGGCGTGTTGCGCTACGACGAGGTGCGCGCCGGCGAGGTCACGCACGCGCTGCGTTTCACGCTCAAATGCTCGACTGACAAGTACGTAAAACCGGCCACGCATCAGGCCGTGCCGGGCGGCTGCGACAAGAGCACGGCGCCGCCGATGGGCACACGGGTCAGGCTCAAAGCCGACTACGACATATCGGCGCTGAGCCCGAGCGCGCAAGTCGTGCTGAGGGGCATGAAGAAGTACGGCATGATTTTGGCTGACAACGGCTCGAACTTCTACTTCCAGGGCCAAGCCAACCCAGGCTGGACCGAAGACGACATCGAGCCGCTCAAAGGCGTCCCCGCCAGCGCCTTCGAGGTGATCAGCATGCCGCCGCTGATGCCCTAGGCGAAGTCGTCGCGCAGCGACTGCAACGTGGCGTCCGAGAGCAGGACGCTGGCCGTGTACGCTGGGTGAGCGACCTCCAGCGCGACGTCGGTAGCACCGGCTTCGAGCGCGGCCAGCGCGCTCGCCGTCAGCGGAAACTTGACGTAGTGCACCGCCATCGTGCGCTCTGGGTCGCTGCCGCGTTCGTCAGGCGTGGCGGGCAAGCGCTCGCCGCCGACGCGCAGCCCGAACTTGTCTTCGAGCCCGGCCAGCGCCGCCAGCATGCGCTCGCGCTCTTCCCGATCTTGATACTCGACGAACAAGGTAGCCGACAGCTCGGCGGCGCCTGGCAGCAGCGCGTTGTACGTCTCGAGCTCGTGCAAGATCGCCTTTTCTTGCGTAATTCGCTCGGTCCGCAGCATCTCTTGAATCTGAAACAACACGCTGTCGCGATTCTCGAACAGCGCGGTCATGTTGGGACCGAGCTTGACATAGCGCGGCCGCTTGCGCTCGAGCACGCTACGCAAGAACGCATCGCGAATACGTTCGTAGGCGGCTAGGTCGAGCAGCTCCTCGCGTGCAATCGGCTTCATGTTTGCCATCCAGTGAGACCATAGGCCTCGGCCAAGAGCTCGATTGGGTGCTTGGCCTCGACGCCGTTCTCTTTTTTGATCCGCAGCGCCGCCAGGCTGCAATCGGTCACGACCGTGAACGGCTTCGCGTCGTCACGCGCGCCGTCGATCGCGTCGGCCAAGCGCCGCGCGTAGCGGCGACCTTCGGCGTAGTAGGCGGCTTTCATGCCCCAGGTGCCGTCGACGGCCGAGCAGCGCTCGATGATGCGCACCTCGGTGTCGGGAACCTGCGCCAACACCCGCGCCCCGGGCACGGCGATCTTCTGTGCGCGCAGGTGGCACGCGGCGTGGTACGCGACCGTACCGAAAGCGCCCGACAGCTCGCGATTGAGCTTTTTGTCGCGGCGCAGCCGGTCCAAAAACTCCATCAAATCGACGGTCGCGGCCGCTACTTCGCGCGCTTCGGCCGTGCCCAAGTATTGCGGCCACTCTTTCTTCATCGTGTAGCCGCAGGTCGGCCCCGGCACCACGATCGATAGCCCGCGACGCACTAATGGCAGCAATAGCTCGACGTTGTGCGCCATCTTGCGTTTGGCAGCCTCGACGTCGCCGCCATCGATATTCGGCATGCCGCAGCAGGTGAGCCCGGCCGGCAGCTCGACGGAGAAGCCGTTCTTCTCCAACACCGCCACGGCCGCCTGCGGCACGTTCGGGAAATTGTATTCGCCGTAGCAGGTCGGGAACAGCGCCACGGCGCCGGCCGCGCCGGCTTCCGCAGCGGTCTCGTGCTCGGAAAACCAACTCCCAAACGCCTGCGTGGCGATCGGCGGCAGCGGGAACTCCGCCGAGATGCCGACGACCTTCTCGGCCAGCTTGCGCACCAGGCGATTGGCGTTGACCAGATTCGCGATCCGCGCCGACGGCCCCGCGCTCAGCGCACCCAACAATTGCGGCTCGCCCAGCACCTGGTCGACCAGCGTGATGCCGCGGCGGCGCGCGCGCTGCGCCTTTTCGCGCGCCATCAGCCGCGGAAAATCCAGCGCCTCGTAGGCGCCCTCGTCCGGCGTGTACGGACACTTGATGTAGCAGAGCTTGCACTGCCAGCAGTGATCGCTGACCGCGTGCATGGTCGCACTCGACACCGCCTCGGCGCCGTCGGCCTGACCGCCGTCGATCTGCTTGTCGATCGAGTCGAACAAGATCGGAAACGAGCCGCAGTAGCCGACGCACATACGGCACTCTTGGCAAACCTGGAACGTCCGCTTCAGCTCCTGTTCCAGGTCACGCTCGTCCCAGTATCGAGGCTGGTTCGGGTCGTGCTCGGGAGGATACGCGGGCGCGCGCGCCGGGGCTCGGTGCATGGCTTCTTGCTGCGGTGCGAAAGGATCAGTGAAAGCTCGAGCCGCCCCGCGTGCCGGCCGCAGCCAAGCCGCGCGGGGCGCTCGTTTTGTGCTGGCGAGGCCTGGGACTCTGCTCAGCCCAGCGTCTGCGCGGCTTTTTCGAAGCGGCCGGCGTGCGACTTTTCGGCCTTGGCCAGCGTCTCGAACCATTCGGCGATTTCGGCGAAGCCTTCTTCGCGCGCGGTCTTGGCAAAGCCCGGGTACATCGACTGGTACTCGTAGGTTTCACCGGCCACGGCCGACTGCAGATTCTTCAGCGTGTCGCCGATCGGCTTACCGGTCGCGGGATCGCCAACCTGTTTGAGAAAGTCGAGATGGCCGTGAGCGTGACCGGTCTCGCCGTCGGCGGTGTCTTTGAACAGACCAGCCACCTCGGGATAGCCTTCGATGTCAGCGACTTTTGCGAAATACAGGTAGCGGCGATTCGCCTGCGACTCGCCGGCAAACGCTTCCTTGAGATGCTCGTGCGTCTTGGTTCCATCGAGCTTGGGCATGGTCAATTCCTCCGGGCGCCTTCCCCGGCGCCCATTCACTGGACGGCGGTTAGACTGAGTCTAGCCCTAGAAATAGTCAATACCTGTCGGCCCGCGCCAAGCAGTCTCGGATCGCCTCGCGCGCTAGCGTGCCTTCATTCTTGGCGATCACGCGGCCGCGGCGATCCAGGACGATCAAGGTCGGCACGCCAGCAATGTTTCCAAGCTGACTCTCGCCAGCCATCAGCGTCGGGCTAGCCATCGCGATCGGCCATTTGATGCCGACCGCGTCAGCCCAAACTTGGGCCAGCGCGGCGCTGTGGGGCGGCTCCATCATTACGATCGCCGCGTTGGCCAGCGGCCGATGCGTCGACAGCACCTCGCGCAACAGCTGCGCCTCGGCCTGCGACGGCAAATCGTAGGTGGTCACGAACAACAGCGCCGTCGTCCGACCGCGTGTGTTGTCACTCGACAGCTCGCCGCCGGCGATCGTGCCGAACGTGAATTGTACTGGCGCGCCCCGATCTGGCTCGACGGCATGCGCGGTCTCTCCGTCGCGCGCGTAGCAGCCGCCCAGCGCCAGCGCCGCACCGAGCGACCACGCAACCGCAGCCAACCAGCGCCGCGTCACGGAACCGAAGACGGTGGCGGGCTCGAGCCGCCGATGTTCGGTCCGAACAGATCGGCGAAGACACGCAGCGCCTCGGGCATCTCGCGGCCGCGACGGCGCTGCGACAAAACGGCGTGCGACAGCTCGTCGATCAACGCCTTGAGCGGCGTGCGCTCCAGCGTGGCGCCTTCGAGCTTGTCACCGGGGCGCGGCGCATGCTTCGACTCGACGATCGGATCATGGCGCACCCAGGAAAACCCCAGCTCGGGCTGATAGGCGCAGGCCAGCACCTGAACGAAGTCCAGATACAGAGGCACGATAATCGTCGCGATTCGCTGGCCGTCGACGTGCCGCGCCGACAACGCCTGCACGGCGGCGCGCGGCGTGGCCTCGATCTCCGCCGGTCCCATCGCAAACGTGATCCGTTCGCGCCGATCGGGATCCGATTCCACAGCCAATAGCGGCGCGTACACCGCGATTCGCGGCACCTTGAGCCGCACCGAATCTTGCTCGAGCGCGTTGAGCCACGAGGTGCGGCCTTGGGCGTCGAGCTCACGGTAGGCGATCGCCGCCGCCAGCGCCGCTTCGGCGTCGGTCGCCAGCGCACCGAGCCATTCGCACCACGCGTCGAGCACGCGCGCGTCCGTGCCGCGGATCACTTCGGGGAGGGGCGTGCGATCGGCGGAAGCTCCCGAAAGCTTTGCCGAGACAGTCGGCTCGAGCGGCGGTGGTGCCACGGTGGCGACGACGCTAAAGCATCACGGCACAGTCGGCAACGGTAGATGCCCGACTTGCGCGTGCAATTCGTTTTGTAAATCAGCGAGCAGCTCGTCCAGCTCACGTTCACGCGACAGCGGCGCTGAAATGATCAGCTCTCCACCACGCTCCGCGAACAGGGCACCCAGCCCCTCACTCGCCTCGAAGATCCCCTTGACGAACACCACGTCACGGTCTCGCACCAAGACTCTGCGACAAACCAGGTTGTGATCGACCAGCGGGGCGACGGGCACGGGCGTTTCGCATAGCCCGTCGACGAGCGCGTGGGAAGCTTCGTCTGCTAACCTGTGGCAACCGTGCCCGCCCTCCCCCACCTCCGCCAAGCAGACGCGCTCGATCTGCCCGATCTCGATAAAGGTGACGAAGGGGGCGAAGTCGACGTCGGCAGCATCCAGCTCAGCCTCGGCGACGAAGCCGACGCGCTCGAGGACGAGACGACTGTCGATAGTTTCGAGGTCGACATTCAGGTGCTGACCGATTCCGGCGGCAACGAAGCCGCCAGCGACCTGGATGTGGGGGTATCGGATCTGCTGGACGCCCTGCCCGAGGTGGCGCACGGCCACGAAAGCGAAGCGCCACCGCCGACGACCGCCGAGCTGGACTTGCACTTGGACACGCCGCTCGAAAGCGACGATCCGAGCACTGACGCCGAGCTGGGCGACGACGGCCTCGAAGAGCTGCCAGAGCTGATGAGCGAGGACGGCGATGGCGATGCCGGCCCGGACCTGGAGCGCGCCTTCTTACCGAGCGCGCCCGAGGGCGAAATTCCCAAGGGCCCCGCTTACGCCAGCGAGTGGCTGCTACTCGGCAGCCCGTGCAGCGCGCTGTGCGCGCGCGACGGCGAAGTGCTGGCCGCCGCCGAGCACCTGATGCGCTTTGGCGCCGAGCGCCGCAGCGACCCGCTGCCAGTCGGTACACGCATCAGCTCGCTCGTGTTGCTGCCAAGCGGCAGCGTGGTGATGGCGACCACGCGCGGCTTGCTCGAGCTTGCCCCGAGCGGCAGCTGGGCCTTCAACGAGGCGCCCGACCTGGCGCGCGGCAGCGGCGCCGACATCGCCGAGGTCGCCGCAGCACCGGGTGCGAGCGCGCTGTGGGCAAGACTGTCGAGCGGCGCGCTGCTTCGGCAACGCGCTGGGGCTTGGGAGCGACACGAAGCGGGCGGCGAAGTGCGTGCGCTCACCTGCCGTGGGGCTCACGTCACGCTGTTGGTGATTTCGAGCCGTCCAACGTTGCAGGTATCTACCGACGCCGGCAGCAGCTTCCGGGAGCTGCTCTTGCCGGCTGCAGCCGCGACGGTGGCGCTCGGCCCGGCCCCGACGGCGGCCTCGCAGGGCGCCGTCGTGGCACTCGCCGACTCGGAGCGCGGCCTGTGCGTGTCGAGCGATGGCGGCGAGACGTTTCGCATGGTTACGGGCGCCGTCAACGTCACCGCGATCGCGATCGGCGGCAACGCCGCTAGCCCGACGATTTTTGCGGCGCTGCACCGCGAAGGCAGAGACGTCACGGAGTTGATCACCGTCGACCCAGTCAGCGGCGTCGCGCTGAGCGTGGCCGAGCTGTCCGGTCAGCCCGACGAAGAAGCGGAAGAGACCGGTCGCACCCAAGCGTTGTTATTCGAAAATGGCTACCTTTGGGCAGGCGGCGGTTACGGCCTGGCACGGCTGGGTTTTCCCGGTTAGGCGCGCTCGCAGCCGCGAATTTGGCCGCGCTGGCAGCGGGCTGTTAGCCGTTTGAAATGGCGATTGTCGTCCAAAAGTACGGGGGCTCGTCCGTAGCCGATCTCGCCCGCCTGTCGCGCGTCGCCGATTGGGTGGTGGCGTCCAAGCGCGCCGGCAATTCGGTCGTGGTCGTGGTCAGCGCGATGGGCAAGGCCACCGACGAGCTGCTGGCGCTGGCGCACCGCGCGGCCTTGACCGCCGGTGAGGACAAAGCGCCGGCGCGCCGCGAGCTGGATATGCTGCTGTCGGTCGGCGAGCGCACGACGATGGCGCTGCTCTCGATCGCGGTGCAGGCGCGCGGCGAGCCGGCCGTCAGTCTGACTGGCTCGCAATCGGGCATCATCACCAACGACCGTCACTTCGACGCGCGGATCATCGAGGTTAGGCCGCACCGCATCGAAGACGAGCTTCATCACGGCAAAATCGTGATCGTCGCCGGCTACCAGGGCATGAGCTACCGCCGCGAGATCACCACGCTCGGGCGCGGCGGCTCGGACACGACGGCCGTGGCGTTGGCGGCGGCGCTATCGGCCGAGCGCTGCGAAATCTACAGCGACGTGGACGGCGTGTACTCGGCCGATCCGCGCAGCGTGCCCGACGCGCGCCACCTGCCCGAGCTCGACTTCACCACCATGCAAGAGATGGCCGAGAGCGGGGCCAAGGTGTTGCACGCGCGCGCCGTCGAGTGGGCCAAGTCGCAAAAAATCGCGATCTTGGCGCGCAAGACCGACGACTTTGCGATAAGCGGCAGCGGGCGGGAGACGCGCGTCCACGAGCACGCTAGCGGCAATGCCCGCGCGATCGTGGTCGACCGCAAGGTCGCGCTGTTGCGCTGCCCGGCCAGCCAGGCAAGCGCGCTGCTTTCGGCATGTAGCGAAGCCGAGCTGAGCTTGCGTGACTCCGTCTATTACGACGGCACGCTGTGCGCGACGCTACCGCTATCCGGCGTACCCAGCGTCGATGCGACACTTTCGACTTTGAAAGCGCGGACACCTGGTCTGGAGCTCGCACATGGGGTCGGCACGGTCAGCTGCGTCGGCGTCGGCGTCGGTGCCGAGGGCGCGCGCTTAGCGGAGTTTCTCGCCCAGCTCGGCGCGCCGCCGCTCTTGCTCGTCTCGAGCCCACTGCGGATCACTGCGCTGCTGCCGGAAGCCGCGCTCACCCAGGCCGAGCAGGCACTGCACGCGCGCTTCTAACGTGGGCCGCGCCGGCGTTGGTCCAAGAGCTCGGCGGCGTGGCGGTACTCCGCAGCCACGTCCGGATCGTTCGGTGACAGCCTGAGTGCCAACGCCAAATGGCGTTCAGCCAGCGTCGGATCGTCGCGCTCGTGCTGCTCGAAGCGCGCGGCGTCACGCAAACGGCCGATCGTGGCGGCGTTCTTCGACCCGCTGAGCTCGATCGTCTCGCGCAGGCGCCCGAACGCCTGCGACGCGCCGACGCGATCGCCGATTTTGCTGCGATAGACCGCTTCCAAGTGCCGCGCCGGCTCGGCTTCCGGACCGTCTGGCGGGACTTGCCGGGCGCGCGCGATCGCCTGCGGGAGGTCGTTCAGCTGCTCGCCCAACAGCCGCGCTAGCTCGAGCAGCGCCTGCGCGTCCGGTTGACCGCGGCGCTCCGAAAGCACGATCGCGCGCTCGAACAAGCTGATCGCGCGTGAAGTCAGGCCAACCGAGAGCAGCGCGCGACCGAGCCCGGCGGTGGCCCGCGCGTCATCGGGCATGTAACGTAGCGCGCGCTCGAAGGCCCGCCCCGCTTCCTTCACGTAACCCGCTCGCAGTAGGCTGGCTGCCGCACTGGAGCAGGCCGCATGCCGTGCAACCGCGCCGCTGGCCATCGCCTCGAGGTGCTCGGCGTCGGCCAGCGCACCCTGCACGTCGCCGCGTAGCAGCCGGGCCTCCAGACGCGACTGGTGCACGCGCGCCAGCGTCGGTGCGACGGCGACGGCGCGATCGAGGTAAAACAGGGTTTGCGCGCCACCGTCGACCTCGGCTGCGCGCTCCAGCAAGAGCGCCGCCAGCGGCGCGAAGGTCTCGTCGGTCGCCCCGCGATCGAGCGCGGCCAAAGCGCCTGCGCGATCACCGCTGGCGAGCAACAAGTCCGCGCCGACGCTGCCCGCGGCGGCCGCCGGCAGCGTCTCGCTCAAAAGGCCGAGCGCCGCTTCGGCCCGGCCGGGCACCGCCGCGTCGAGCTCGCACAAACTGCGAACGATCTCGGGATGGCGCGGCGCCTGCTCCAACGCTTCCAGCAGCTTTTCGCGGGCTTCGTCGAGGCGTGACTCGCACAATGCGTCGTCAGCGTCGCGCGTCAGCCGCGCCAGCTCGAGCGCGCGCGTCGCAGCGTCGCTGACGGCCGCAGGCGCGAACGTCGCGTCGAGCGCCACCACCAGCTCGTCGAGGTCGGAAAACAGGTCGCCGAAGCTCACCGCCGTCGAGGTCGGCGCGCGCGCCCCGACCGCCGGCAACAGTGCCCGCCCAATCCGCCCGCCGACGTCCGAAATCGTCACCACCCGACCGCTGCGACGCCCCAATCCATCGACCACCGCATCGCACACCCGCAACGCCACCGACAAAGCCGGCGCGGCCAAGCCAACGCCACGCGCGCGTGAAACCACGAAGCGAGCGGCGCCACCATCGGCGGCCCACAGCAAATCGAACGCCAGCGCGCGCTGCTCCGTCACCAGCCCGACCCCAACGCCACCTGGAATCGCCCACACCGCCAGCGGCTTGACCAGCGGCCCGAACGGCTCGCGTGCGCGCTTGCCCGCGAAGCGCGCGAGCTCGGGCAGACGCAGCCGCAGGACGATCTCTTGCAACTCACCGCGGCGGCTGCGAAAGCGCGGCACGCCACCCGAGAGATCGACTGGGAACCTGAGTCCCGCGAACGTGAGCGACAAGCGCTCGACGCTGAGCGGTCCAATCTCGATCGGCTCGTACAGCTCCATGCCGAGCGCGCCACGCGTCACCGTGAGGCGCAGCGGAACGCGCGGGTCCTCCGGCGGCCCGACGAGCGCCTTGGCGCTGGCGCCGGGGCGCGGAGGAACGGTGGAAGGCTTTACGGGAGAGCCCACTTCGAGGCAGAAATCGTAACAGCCCCGGGGCCAACCTGAACAAATTCCGCGCGAAACCGCGGCAATTGCCGCGAGGCTGCGGCCCCGTTCAGTCCGCGTTGACCGAACCGGAGGCGACCTTCTTCCGCATCCGCTTCAATATCTCGGGGAAGCCGCCCTTTTTCATGATGCGGTTGAAGCTCGAGCGGTAGTTCAAAACCATGCTCGAACCTTCGGTCACCACGTCGATGATGCGCTGCCCAGCGTTCTCGCTGCGCACGACGTAGTCGATGCTCATCGGCTCCTCGCGCGCGTCCTTGGTGCTGGTCGCGACCGTGCGCACGATCTCGCCGTCTTTGCCCTTTTCCGTGCCCTTGTAGGCGATGCTGTAGCCCAGCGTCTTTTTTAGGTTTTTGCGGTAGCTATTGCGCACCAGCTTGGCGAGCAGCTCGGTAAACTCGGCGCGCTCGGCATCCGTGCGGTCGCCCCAGTTCTCGCCCAGGGCGGCCTCCGCCAGCCCGCGATAGTCC
>FSUE01000505.1_pt1 | contig 24215 bp, 21 predicted proteins | sample 1637031 | NCBI WGS metagenome assembly FSUE01 (sample SAMEA3914819, study PRJEB12502) | metagenome | biome: forest; material: soil | place: Canada | collected 2010-06-26 | depth 0.3 m | reverse complement strand
CTTCGTGGATGATCCGCACCGCGAGCGCGCTGGCGACCTCGCCCGCGGCGTGCCCGCCCATGCCGTCGGCCACGACGAAGAGCGAGAGCTTCTTGTCGACGAGGTAGTTGTCCTCGTTGTGCTCGCGCGTGCGGCCCACGTCCGTCAGTGCGCCGAAATGGATCTCCGGACTGCTCATCGACCAAGCAGGATAGCCCAGCGCCGGACGCTTCGGAAAGAGGGCGTTGTCGGCCAATTCCGGCCGAATTTTCGGCGATCAGGCGCTTTTCCCTACACGCGTTCGTCGAGAACCGATCGAGCTCCGCCGCGCGCCACGACAACGTGATCTAGTAAAGGTATGCCGATCAGGTCAGCGCATTTTGCGACGTGCTTGGTCATTTCGACATCGTCAGGACTGGGCTGCGGGTCGCCGCTGGGGTGATTGTGGACGAGCAAGATGGCGGCGGCGCCATTCTTCACTGCAGGTGCCAAGACATCGCGCGCGGTCAGCGCGCAGCCATGCAGCCCGCCTTGAGCAATGCGTGCGCTCGCCTTCAAACCGCTGCGGCCGTCGAGGCACAATAGCCACACCTCTTCGTGGTCCAGCGCTGCCAAGCGCGGCCGGGCCCAGTCGGCGACGGCCTCGAAGCAATCGAGGACTTGCCGGCGCTCACCTAGCGAGCGGATCACGACGCGCCGCCCGAGCTCCATGGCGGCCGCCAAGCGCGCCGCCTTGACCGGGCCAACGCCGGGCTGCACCGCGAACGCATGCGGCCCGAGCCGCGCAATGCCTTCGATGCCGCCGGACGCCTCGAGCAGCGATAGCGCGACGCGCTCGACGGAGTGCCCGGTGCTGCCGGTGCCGAGCAGCAGCGTCAGCAGCTCCGCGTCCCCCAAATCGTGAACCCCCGACTCTAATGCTCGTTCTCTGATCGCCGGCAAACTGAACCTCGCTCTCGCACAGCGCTCAAAGCAGCCGCCGTGCCAGGCCACGCGACACCCGCGTTTTGCGAGCTATCAGGGCGTTCGTTGCCGTCGCAGTGTGGCTGCCACCCGGCCATCGGCAGCCAGCGCCAGCGCAGGACCGCGTGCTCTGGCGACCTGGAGCCGGACGGCGCCGCGCCGAGGCTCGTAGCGCACGCGACCCGCCCGGCTTGAAAAAAATATGAGCTCATATGAGCTCATGGGCCTCGAAGGTGTGCAGAATCCCTTTAGCCGCCGCCCACTGCCTGTGAAACCTCGGGCCGCGCCGCAGGGGCGGACGTTTACTCGACGTCGACGACGGCGCTCGGCTCGAGGCGCGCGCGCAGGTCTTCGAGCGCGGCTTCGACCGCGGCCAGGCTGGTCGCATCGAAGGTGATGCGCGTGCGGTAGCGCGGATTGAACAGCGCCGGATACGAGCCGATGCTGACCGTCGGGTGGGCCGTCACGACCGCGTCGAGCGAGTCCTTCAAGTCGACCTCGTCGCGGTTCAGGACCAGCGCGCGGGTCACGAACGGGTACGGACCTTTGACCCACGAGCGCAGCGTCGCAAGCTTCATCCGAAACACTTCGGGGACGCCCGGCAAGATCCAAACGTTTTCGACGACCGGCGTCGGCCACGAAACGTCGGGCGCGCGCCGCAAAAATGCGCCCTCGGGAATGTCGGCGAAGCGCAGGTGAGCGTCGCTGGTTTTTTCGCCGAAGGTCTGCCGCACCAGCTCGACCAACGCCGGCTCCCGCACGACCTTGCGCCCGAACGCTTGGGCCACGGCCTCGACCGTCACGTCGTCGTGGGTGGGGCCAACGCCGCCGCTGGTCACGACCACGCCGTGCGCCGCCGACAGCCGCGCAATCGCCGCCGACAACGTCGGTACGTGGTCGAGCAAGATCTCCGCCGTCCGCAGCTCGATGCCCAGCGCGCGCAGCGTCTGCGCCAACGGCGCCAGGTTGGCTTCGACGACTTTGCCGCTCAATAGCTCGTTGCCAATGGCCAGAAACGCAGCTGTCTCGACCACCTGCTGCACCGGCTACTCCGGATCGAGCTCACGCACGACGGGCAGTCCCGCGGCGTCGATGGCCAAGAGCTCCTCGACGCGCTTCTCGGCGGAGTCGAGTTGAGCCTGTGAAGAGCGAGACAAGCGGGTGCCCTCTTCGAACAGCGACAGCGACTGTTCGAGCGATAGATCGCCGCTCTCGAGCCGCTCTACGATTGCGGTCAGCCGTTTGAGCGCTTCCTCGAAGCCGGGAGCTTCGGGCTGCGCCTTGCCCGGCGCGGGCGCGACTTTATCGGCGGCGGCTTTCTTCATGGGCTCGCCCCCGGAACGTTCACCGATTCGCCCAGAAGCGCAAGTCGAACGTCGACGCGAGCCGGATCCATGCCGGCGCCGACGACGACCCCGTCCGGATCGGCCACGAACGGTAGCGCAAGGCCATCACCTGCGCGCACCAGTGCCACCGGCGTGGCGGCAGCGCCGAGGCCCGGATTCTTCGACAGCTCGAGCCACCAGGTCTCGGGACCGACCACGCCGTCGGTCAGGCTCTGCCCGGCAAGCGCGAGCCGCGCAGCTTCGCGCACCGCGCGCGACGCATCCAGCTCGGCAGCCAACGTCAGCGTCCGAACCTTCACCGACTCCGCGCGCCGGCTCAACGCCACGACTGCCGCGTGCCGCACCGACGCGTCCGGCTCGAAGCGGTACGCGTTCTCGATCAGGCCGAGCGCGTCCGGATCGGAAGCGCGCGACAACCCGAGCAGGGTGTGGGCGCGCAGCCAAGGATCACCACTTTGCAGCAGCTCACGCACCAACGGCAGCAGATCCGCGTCTTTACGCGCCGAAAGCGCCGCCGCACCCAACAGCGACGCCGGGCCGGCGCCGTGAGTCAGCTCGAGCAAAAGCGGCGTTGGTGCCAGCTCCGCCGCGTCGGCGTCGGCCAAACCGATGCTGAGCGCCACCCGCAGCACCGGATCGCGCTCGTGGAGCAACCGCTGCACGGCGGCTCGCGCGCCAGCGCCGCTGCTGGCCAAGCGCGCCACCGCGCGCACCACGACCGCATCCGACGCCGCCAGACTCGGCGCCAACGTCCGCGGGTCGAGCAGCGCCTGAGCGAAGGCTGCCGCCGCGCGTTCGTTCGGGTCGGCTGCACGCAGCGAGCTTGGCAGCAGCTGATTCAAGCGCGCCGCGTCCTCGCCCAGCCGCGCGTGCCGCAGCGCCAACGCGCGCAGCGCCAGCGCCCGCAGCCGCGGTTCCGTCAAGGCGCGCTCCAACCGCGTGCGAGCGCGAACCCCGGGCGCACGCGACAGCGCATAAATCGCGACCCCGGCCGTGGCCGGGTCGCGTAAAGCGCGTTCGAGCCGCGGCTCAGCCCAAGCACCGCCGCGCGCAAACAGCTCGAGCAGCTCGGGCGCGCGTTCGCCGGCCAGGTCCGGGTCCAACGCCGCAGGTGCCGGAACGCCGCCATCGGTCAGCAAGAACAAGCCGAGCGCCAGCTGGCGCGTGGCCTCGTTGCCTGCCAGGTCCGCCAGCGCAGCAGCGGCGTCGGCGGTGCCGCGCCGGGCCAAGATCTCGACCGCTGCCGCCACCAACACCGGCTGGCGCTCGGCCTTCAGCCAATGTCGCCCGAGCTCGACGACCTCGGTCGAGCCGAAGCGCAGCAGCGCGAGCGCAGCCGCGGCACGCGCCTCGGGGGCTCCACGCCGCACCACGTCGCGCAGGAACGTTTCCGCGCGCAAGTCGCCGAGCTCGCCGAGCGCGTCGCACAGCTCTTTGGTCGGAGCGCCGGGCGCGCGCAAAATCGCGGTCAGGTCCTGCGGCGGATACGCCAGCAGCGCGTCACGCGTCAGCTCGGCAGCGTGCCCAGGTTTGCGCAGTGCGCGGCCCAACGCAGCCAACGCGGACGGATCTTGGGTCTTGGCCAGCGCCAGCGCCGACGCGCTTTGCACCCATTCCGAGAGCGGGCCCGCGTCGACTTCGACCGGCGGCGACGACAACGCTCGCACCAGCGCGTCGCGCGCGACCGGCAGCTTGGCGTGCGGCGCAAGCGCGCGCACCGCGGCCAGATGCTCCTCGGCGCCGTGGGCCGCCCCACCCGGATCGAGCGCGCGCGCCAACAGCTCCACGGCGCGTGGCGTTCCGAGCGCCGACAGCCGTGCCAGCCCTCGCAGGCGGTCGCGCGGCACATCACTGGCAACCAGCCGCTCCGCCGCTGGCGCGCCCAGCTCGGTCAACAACGACGGCGCCTTTTGGCCAGCAGGCGGCGGTTTAGCCTGCGCAGCCGCGAGCGGCCCGAGCCCGCACGCTGCCAGCGCGCAGCCGACCAATGCGCGCCGCCAGCGCGTCATGGCTTGGCGCTCGCGCGCGGTTTGGTCGACGCGGCAGTCGTGCCGAAACCAATGCCGCTGGCCGCGGCTCCCGGCAACTTGGCCACGACCGAGAACGCCACGCCTTCGGCCACGTCGTCACGATGCGACAGCGCGCGCAGCGCCAGCACGATGCTGGTGCTGCGGCTGGCTGCCTCTTGCACCGCCGCCGGGCTCGGCCCTTGCGGGCGAACGCCCACCAGCAGCGTCAGGCTCGGGTTGTCGTGCAGTAGCTGCGCTATCGCGCGCAGCGCCGGACGCGACTTTTCGGTCAGCTCCAACGCGCGCGGCATGGCCTCGAAGCCGATCGGCGCCGATACGCGCACGCTGGCCGTCTTCGGATCGAGGCGAGCCAACAGCGGGCGCGGCTTTTTGGCGTCTGTGTCCGGACAACCGTCGGTGTCCTCGAAGCCGTCGAAGGTTTCGGCCGCGTCCGGGCACTTGTCGTCGGCGTCGTCGAACGTGTCGCCGTCTTTGTCCGGGCTGGCGCAGCCGTTCAGCTTCGCGTCCTCACGCGCCATGCCGGCTTGCAGCGGGCAGGCATCGTCGGTGTCGGGGATGCCGTCTTGGTCGTTGTCGGGGTCGGGGCAGCCGTCGGTATCTTCGAAACCGTCGCGATCTTCGGCCTTCTTGGGGCACTTGTCGTCCGGATCGTAGATGCCGTCCATGTCGCGATCGCGCAGCGGGCAACCCTTCAGCTTCGGATCGGGCGAGTCGGGGCCGGCCTCGCGCGGGCACGCATCTTTGCCGTCCGGAACACCGTCGTGGTCGTCATCCGGATCGAGGCAGCCGTCTTCGTCTTCGAAGCCGTCGGCGTCCTCTTTTTCGGTCGGGCATTTGTCGTTTTCGTCAGCGACACCATCGTCGTCGTTGTCGAAATCCGGGCAGCCGTCGCCGTCTTGAAAGCCGTCGCGGTCTTCGGCCAGCTCCGCGCACTCGTCCTTCGAATCTTCGATGCCGTCACCGTCGGCGTCGAAAAAGCGCGGCGCCCAACCGAAGCCGAGCACACCGCGAACCCGTGGCACACCAATCGCCGAGTTGAGCGGCGCCTCGACGCCGGCCAAAAGCGAGACTTCGGACACCGTGTAGCGAGCGGCGGCGCCGATCACCGCTGGGCTCCCGGCAGCCGCTGCGAAGCTGGGCGTCATGGCGACCGCGCCGTGGGTTTCCACCAACCACGACCAACGCCCCTTGTCGTCCCAGCCAAACGCCTGCGGGCGCACGACCAGCGCGGCGCCCCACGGCAATTCGTGGCCAAAGCCTTGTTGGACATAGCTGCGCTCGGAGCCGCGCACCTTGGCGCCCACGGTCGCGCGCAGCGAGAGCGCCACCAAGCTCAGCTCCGACAATAGCCGCAACTCGCCGGTGGCGCTGCCTTCGGAGACGTACGAGGTCGGATCACCGGTCGGCAGCGTGGCGCGCGCCAGCGCCGCGACCGCGAAGCCGCCCAGCTCGCCCGGTGGCAGCAACACGGCCTTGGCCGACAGCCCCACGTCGCCGAGCGCGCTCTTGGGCAACGGCGCGGCACCGCTCACCCGACCCGCCACGTCACCGCTACCGGATTGGTAAATCACGCTCGGCAGCGACAGCCCAAGCGCGATGCGGTCGCCCAACCCGAGACCGAACAGGTAGTCGAGCGACAGCTGGTGCTTGACCGGCACTGCCACCTCGGCGCCGGAGCCGTCGCGCAGCACGACCAGCCGCTCGGCGTAGGAAGCCACCAGCGCGGCGTTCCAATTCAGCGGACCTGGGGCCCTGGCCGGCTCGGTGTAAAGGCCGCCGGCTTCGTCGGTCGGCAGCTCCAGCCCACGCAGGTTCAAAGCCGGCACATCCGCGCTGGCCGAGCTGGCGCCCAGCACCCCGAGAAAGAACCCAAAAGCCCAAGCGCCGCGACGCATCACCGCGAGGTTAGCCACGTCTCCGCGCCGTTTGATAGACCTACCCAACGCCCTGACCGCTCATCTTGGCTGCCCAACCGCAGCCCGCTTGCAGAAGCCACCGTTGCGGACCCAGGCCACTCCGCGCGGCTCGAGATTTGACAGGGAGGATGGGAGGACGGGAGGTCCGCGAGGTTTTTATTGTTCGAGCCGCGAGGAGCCGCCCGGAAACTGCGCAGTCGCCGTTCGACGCCGGTCATCTCGAAACCAAAAAATTCTCGGCCTCGCGGACCTCCCGTCCTCCATTCCGCTCCCTGTGAATCTCGCAGGTTTTCGCCACGAAGGAGCAGGACGGAAGCAGCCCCGGACGTGCCGCTCGGGGCGACCGAGGGACGGCACGTGAGCTTCTGCAGTTGGGCTCCGGTTGGGCAGCCCAGGATGCGAATCTCCGAGCCGACGATGGGATCCGCAGCTGGGCGGGGCGAAAGGTTGCGCACTGGGGCGGTTCGGCATATCGAGGCGTGACATGGACGCGATCAGGATCCGCGGTAGCCGCGCACTTTCCGGCACCATCCGCGTGAGCGGCGCCAAGAACGCCGCCCTCCCCATCTTGTGTGCCACCTTGTTGTCTGACGGGGAGAGCCGGCTGCGCAACGTGCCGGCCCTGCGTGACATCGAGACGACGGCGGCGCTGCTGCGTTATTTGGGTCGCCCGGTCGACGTCGAAATGCCCGAGGTGCGCGTCAAAGCGCCCACCGGCACCGTCAAGCCGGAAGCGCCGTACGACTTGGTGCGGCAGATGCGCGCCAGCGTGCTGGTGCTGGGACCGCTGCTCGCGCGCTACGGCTCGGCCAAGGTTTCGCTGCCGGGCGGCTGCGCGATCGGGGCGCGCCCGGTCGACCAGCACTTGCAGGGTTTGGAGGCGCTCGGCGCCAAGATCGAGGTCGAGCACGGCTTCATCATCGCCCACGCCCCGAAAGGCCTGCGCGGCGCCGAGGTCGTGTTCGACATGCAGACGGTCGGCGGCACCGAGAACCTGATGATGGCCGCCGCGCTGGCCAAAGGCCGCACCACGCTCGTCAACGCGGCGTGCGAGCCCGAAATCGAAGAGCTCGGTCGCGTGCTCAACAAAATGGGCGCGCGCGTCGACGGCGCCGGCACCTCGACGATCCACGTCGAAGGCAAGAGCGAGCTTCACCCCTTCGACCACGCCGTGATCGCCGACCGCATCGAGGCCGGCACGTTCATGGCCGCGGTCGGGTTGGCCGGCGGCAACGTGCTGCTCGAGAACGCGCCGCTCGAGGATCTCGAGCCGGTCGTGGTCAAGCTGCGCCGTGCCGGCCTCGAAATCGAGCGCGAGGGCGAGCACGTGCGCGTGCGGCGCCTGGGCCAACTGAAGGGCGTGGACGTGAGCACCGCGCCGCACCCGGGCTTTCCGACCGACATGCAGGCGCAATTCATGGCGCTGTGCTGCTTGGCCAAGGGCGAGAGCGTGCTGACCGAAAACGTGTTCGAAAACCGCTTCATGCACGTGCCGGAGCTGATTCGCATGGGTGCGCACATCGAAACGCGCGGCAACGTGGCGATCGTGCGCGGCGTCTCGGGCCTGTCCGGCGCCAGCGTGATGGCGACCGATCTACGTGCCAGCGCATCGTTGGTGATGGCCGGGCTGGTCGCCGACGGCGAGACGATCGTGCGCCGCGTGTACCACCTGGATCGCGGCTACGAGCACATCGAGCACAAGCTGGCCGGCGCCGGCGCCGACATCGAGCGCATCACCCTCGAGAGTGAAGAGCCATGAGCGCCGGACCTTTGACGATCGCGATTCCGAAGGGGCGCGTGACGAAGGTGTTGGCACCGCTGTTCAAGGCGGCCGGCCTGGATACGTCGGCGCTGAGCGACGACGACCGCCGACTGGTGCGCGAGAGCGCCGACGGCAAGCTGCGGTTTCTGCTGCTCAAGCCGGACGACGTGCCGACGTACGTCGAGTACGGCGCCGCCGACTTGGGCGTCAGCGGCCGCGACGTGCTGCGCGAGCGGCGCTGCGATTTGTACCAGCCGCTCGATTTGGGCGTCGGCAAATGCCGGATGGTGGTGGCCGCGCCGGCCGGCGCCGTTTTGCCGGACGTGCCGCGCATCGCCACCAAGTTTCCGCGCATCGCCACCGAGTATTACGCCTCGCGTGGCATCCAGGCCGAGATCATCTACGTCGGCGGCTCGGTCGAGCTTTCGCCGATCGTCGGCTTGTCCGACGCGATTGTCGACTTGGTCGAGTCGGGCGCCACGCTGCGCGAAAATGGTCTGGTCGAAGTCGAAACCATCTTCGACGTCTCGAGCGTTTTGGTCGCCAACCGCTCGCTGTTCAAGCTGCGCCACGCCGAGATTCAGCCGCTGCTCGAGAAGCTGCGGCTCGCCGTCACCGCGTAGCCGCGCCCGGCCGTCAACGACCACGGATTTCGCGAGCGCGCGCCACGATTCGCGCCCAGTCGTCGGCCGGCACGGGTCGCACCAGCCACTGGCATTCGTCGAGCAACTCACCGACCCCCGCCGCCAGCTCCGGCAAGGCGTCGAACGGCACCACCACGGCGTCGTTTTCGCCGGCGCGCAGCGCCACGTGGTCGACCGACGACAGCACCAAGTGCTCGTCCGGCAGCCAAACCACCAGCTTGGTCTGCTTGTCGCCTTCGTGTTTGGGTTTCGCGAGAAAGATGCCCGCCGGGCGGTACTGGCTCGGTACGGTCCATTGCACGCGCCGCATCTCGGCCAGCACCCGACTCGGAAATTCGCTGGCGGGCCCGGCCGCCCTGAGCTCGCGCAGCAGGCGCTGGCCGATGAAAATGTCGCGTACCGGTCCAGCCATGCTCATCGGGCCGCGACCATCGTCAATCATCGCGGCGACGACGCTGGCGCCCGACTTGGCCTGCTGCTGTGCCCAGTCGGCGTCGTGTCGCTCGCGCAGCTCAGCAAGGGGGACGGCGCCGAAATACTCGCTCTCGACCTCACGCGCACCGGTCAGCTCGGCGACGGCTTCCACCAGCCGTAACGCGAGCTCGCAGTCCTCGGGCGCCGCCAGAGCGCGAACCGTGACCTCGACGTGATCCTGCGCCCACGTCACGCTGGTCGAGCGCGTGGAGACGCCGTGGCGGAACAGGTAAAGGTTCCGCTCGGCCCAGTCGTGCTGCAGATCTTCCGGCATTCCGCCCAAATCTGCGATACCGAGCGCCTCGTGCAGGTCCGAGGCGCTCGGGCAATGTTCAGTCTTAACTTCAAGCTCGTAGCTCATGCGCGCGTCCTGGAAGAGTCGGTGTTTACAACACGAAACCGGCCGACGCTACGCCGCCGACGCTCAGCGGCCCTCAGTTACCTCTTCGATGGTGTCGGGCATCAAGCCGTGAGCCTCCTGGTGCACGGCGAGCGAGGCTTCGGCGCTGGGGGCTTCGGTGAGGCACATCACGGTGCCACTTTCGGCGTCGAACCAGTAGTTGAGGTATTTCACGGCGTGCTTGGCCTGCGCGGCCAAGTCTTTTTGGTGCGCGCCGGCCACCGCTTGGGCGTTGACCTTGCCCTTGCCGAAGTGATGCACGTCCAGAAAGAGCTTCATGCCCGGCGCCGGCTGCCATTGGTCGTTGTCGGCCAAGACTTCCATGATTTGGCTCGCCAGCAGGCCGTGTGCATCACGGTGTACATGGTTGAGCGCTTCGGCGGAGGGTGCTTCGGCCAGGCAGAAAATCTTGCCCGCCTTCTCGTCGAGCCAATACGCCTTGAGGTCGACGCCGTACTTGGCTTGCACGGCCAAGTCCTTTTGGTGGGCGCCGGCCACCGCCGCAGCCGTGACTTTGCCCGGGCCAAGCTCGTGAACGTCGAGAAATAGCTTATTCGTCGCGGTCGCGTTCGCGGGCGGCGCCGGGCTCGTCGCAGGTGCGCTGGATGTTTGATTCACTCCGGCGACTTGAGGTGTCTCGAGCCGGCCTTCGCGCTGCTGGGAGCAGCCAATCAAGCCCGATGCCAACACGCCGAACACGATGATGAGGTTTCGCATGCCAACGAACCTAGCGACGTCGACCTTCGCGAGAATGGCCGCCAGTCCGGCGTGTAGGACCGCGAGTCCGTCGACGTTGCTTACTGGCGCCGCAACGTGACCCGCGTTGCGGCGAGTGGGCGTTCGAGCGGCGCGAAGCGCAGTCGGGTCGACTCGCGGCCGCGGTCGAGGCGAATGTCGAACAGCGCGACCGGTCGACCGTGGCCGTCAGGCGGCTCGTCGTCGCTAGTTTCGCTCTGGCGCGGGCGCCAAGACATCACGGCCTCGGCGTGCAGCGACTGCGGCGTGCGTTCGAGCATCTTGGTCAGACAAAACTCCTGAATAACGTCGCCGCCGCTTTCAATGCCATCCCTCGTAATGCGAAAGTCGATGAGCTGCTCGTCGGGCTGCTGCTCGAGCGACGCCGCGTAGCTGCCTTCGAAGTCGCCGGTGTGCTGACTGCCACACCGGGCAGCGCTTTGCGCGAACCGCTCCGACCGCTGCTGGCGTGGCTCGGGCTGCCAGAGCTTGGCGACGAGCGGATACGCGAACAGAACGCCGCCAACGCCGAGCGCCAGCAGCGACGCCGCGACCAGCATCGCGCCCGGGTCTTTGAGGACCGAAATCCGCGCCGATTGCGCCTTCAAATAAGCGCCGAACTGCCGGCGTTTCAGCGCGCCAGACAGGCCATGCCAGCTAGCAACGCCGGCCAAAAGCCAGTTGCGCGCCGCCTCGGTATCGTTGGCGCCGGCGCAGGCGCGCGCCAGATAGGTGTGCGCGGCCACGTCCGAGCCGTTGAAGTCCAAGTAACGCTCGAATGCGTCGACCGCGTCATCCCAACGCGACAGCGCTAACAGCGTCTCGCCAGCGACGAAGTACGGGTGACCGTGGCGCAGCCGGGCGTCCTTTTCGAGCGCGCTCAGCAGCCGGGCCAACGCTTCCTCGTGCCGACCAGCGCGATGCAGCGCCACGCCGTACAGGTAGCTGAGCTCGGCATCGTTGGGCGCCAACGCCAGCCCTTCTTCGAGCAGCGGCAGGGCGCGGCGTGGGCGCAGCAGGCTCAGGTAAATCGTCGCCAGATCGCGACGCGCGGTGATGTTGGCGCGATTGAGCCGAACTTGCTCACGCAACCTGCCCGCTCGCCCCAGCGCGCCGAAAAGCGCTCCGGGCGGCGGCAACAGCCCGCGCAGCAACCAGAGCGCGAGCAACCCGACCAAGAGCCGTGGCTCCCGAATCAGGTACGAGAACGCCATCCACGCGAAGTAGTAACCCAGGTAACCCAAGCGCCTCGTGATATCACGACCGCGTTGGCTGCGCAGCGGCCAGCCGCAGCGCCAACAGCGGGCGCTCCAGCTTGGCTGCGCGCTCAGCCAGGCAAGCCCCCGAGCCGCGCGCAAGATCGCGACAAACTTGCGGGCGAGTGGCGTAAACCGAGCACACGAACTTTTGCGAGCGCGCGTCGACCTTTAGCGCGCCGCAGTGGCCGTCGACCATGCGCATGTGAGCGCGAACGCCATCGAACGACACCAGCGAATCGGCGTCTTCGCCGAGCCGCGCGTGGTCGTCACCCGACACGCGCACGAACGTGGCGAGCAGCGAGAAGCAGCACGTACCGCAAGCTAGGCATTCTGGTACGTGTGCCAAGCCACCGAGCGTACGGCAACGCCCCGCGCAGCATCGCTATTTGACCGCAGACTGGCGATTACAGCGCGCTTATGCCGCGCCGGGCTTGCTCGATGCGCGCCGCGACCGAGCCTTCGACCAGCATCCAACGCGCCTGCAGCCGCTCGAGCTCCGCCAAATAGAAGGCGTGTTGGCGCGCGCGAAATGCGACGTCTCGCCGCGTGCCGTCTTGCACGAACGGCAAATCTGGCGCGCAGAGCAGGAACAGGTCGTAGCGGCGCTCGGCGAGTCGATGCAGCTCCGGGTCGGCGCGACCGAACTGGTCCAGGCAATAGAACAGCGTGGTGAGCGGCGAAGTATCGCAGAACGTGACCTGACTTGCGCCGCGCGCCGCCTGCTCTTCGAGCCGGATTTGCGTGGTCGCGATCAGCAGGTAGTCGTCGAAGCTCAGGTCACCGCCGCGCTCGAGCCAGCGCTCGCGGCCATACTCCTCGCAGTGGGTGGTCGCGAAGCTGGCCGCCAACGCGCGCGTCAACGTCGTTTTGCCGGACGATTCACCGCCGACCAGGCACACCCGGTGCACGAACGACGCGCGCACCGCCGGCGACAGAAACGTGTGAGCCAGCTGGCGATCGGCGCGGATCGCGCTGGCTGAAATCGGCACGCTGCTGCGGTCGAGATCGACCAGCACATGCGCCACCGCCGCGCCGAGGTGACCGGCAGCGCGAAACTGCTTTTGCAATTCGGCCGCGAAGCCGTCGCCGTACAGCTCGCTGGTGAACACGGCGTCGACGGCGACGCCGAACACGCGCAGACAGAGCTCAGCCACGAACACGCGATGCTCGAGCTCGGACGCGTCGTTGTGCGGCAAGCGCGGCAACGCTGGCTGCGCTTGCCGCAGTCGCAGAAGCTCGCTTTCGTCGAGCGCCAGGTGGGTGATCGCCGGGAAAAGCTCGGCCAACCAGCGCCGGCGCGCCGCGGCACCGCAGCCGGGCAGCTCGGGGCTCGAGTAGCTGAGGCACAGCACGCGCTCGCATTGGCCGAGCGCGGTACCGAGCAAGAGCTCGTGGCCGCGGTGCAACGGCGACAGCTTGCCGACCACCAAACCGGTACGAAAACGCGCGGTCATGATCGCGCCTGCTGCGGCCCGGGCGGCGCCGCCAAGTCCGAGCGCCAATGCCGCAAGGCGACCAGCGCGTTCACCCAATACGCAGCGTACAACAGCGAGGTGACGTGCAAGCCACGCTGCCAGTAGACCGGCACCGCCAGGCTGTTGACCAAAAGCCAGCACCACCAGGTCTCGACGCGACGCTGCATCAGCAAAAATTGCCCGAGCACGCTGAACGCCAAGATCGCCGAATCGAGGAACGGCGCGTACGCATCGGTGAAGCGATGCAGCAACAGCCCGTAAAGTACGACCACCACCACGCCCGCCAGCGTGAGCTTGCCGAGTGTCAGCGGCTGAGTGCGTGTGACGGGAAGCTCGCGCGTCGGCCCACCGTGCCACCTGCGCCAGCCGTCGATGCTGGTGACCAGGAAAAAGACCTGCAACGTCACGTCGGCGTACAGCTTGGCTTCGAAAAAGACGTAGCCAAAGAGTAACCCACCAACGATGCCGGTCCACCACGTGTGCACGCTGTTGCGGCCGGCCAGCAAAATCGACAGCGTATTGAAGCCGTTCGCGCCGAGCTCGACCGGCGCGCTCACGGCGCCAGCTCCGACGAATACTGCAGCAGCTTGCCGTCGGCGCCGTCCAACTCTTCGATCACCAGCGCCTGTTGGGCGCCGAACAAGCCGAGCAGCGCCGCGCGCAGCTCGGCTTCGTGGCGGGCCAGGCCGACCACGCGCAGCAAGAGCGCGCCGTCCGCCTGCTGTTGCAGCTGAAATTGCCGAAGCCCGAGCGGCTGCAGCACGTGCGTCACTTCGATGTTGTTCAGCCACTCACCGGCGTGCGTGCGAAAGCGCACTGGCGCCCGACCCTCGAGCCCGACCAAGACCCATTCTGCGCCGCGCAGCTCGAGCGACGCAAAGTCGCCGGTGCGGTAGCGCACCAGCGGCAGGCAAAAGTTGAAGCCGCCGGTCAACGTCACTTCGCCGCGTTGACCGCGCGGCACCGACTTTCCGGCAGCGTCCAAGATCTCGACCAACATCCGATGCTGCAGCAGCACGTGCCCGCCGCACGCGGCGTCGAACGCGGCGATCGGCCCGGCTTCGTTGAGCGAGTACAGATCCACGACCGGACATTCGAACGACTGTTGCAGCTCTTGGCGCAACGCCGGCAAGAGCGCCATCGACGTGCTCAGGACCGCGCGCGGCCGCAGTGCGGCGCCGAGCTTGAGCAGCTCGCCAAACGAGATCGGATCGCCCGCCAGCACCTCGGGCGACAAATTCTCCAGGTATTTACGGCGATCTTCCGGGTCGCGCCAGTCGTCCGGGTAGAGGTTGAGCTTCACCAAGCCGGCTTCGTCGAGCGTGGGTGTCACCGACACGTAGGTGAAGCATTTGCGCTGGTAGCCGAGCAGCACCACGCCCACGTCGCCGTTCGACGCCCGCAACGTGACGCCAAACCGCCGCAGCGCACGGCGGTGAAACGCCAAGTAGCTGGCGGCCACCACCGGGTGCGACGCGATCAGCAGCGGATGCCCGGTCGTGCCGCTGGTGCGAAAGTTGATCAAGCGCTCGACCGGCGCCGAATCCGGCACGAAGCGCGCGACGTCGTGGGCCAGCTCGGCGCGACCCACCGGCGGCACGTCGCTCAAACGTCGCGGCGCGCCGCCCATGGCGCGATAGAACGGTACCTCTCGGTACACGCGCGCCAGGTATTCCGCTAGCCACGGCGCCGCTTCCTCGCGCTGATCCGCAATCACCGCGGCGGCGACTTCGCGTTCGAAGGCCCGCACCGTCTCGACGTCTTCGCGCGTCAAGCGATTGCCGCTTTCGTTGCGAAACATCGGCGCGTGGCGGTGCTCGCGCAAGCGCTGCAGCATGCGTCGGCCGTCTTCGGTCAGGGTCGGGTAGCGTTCGGCGTCGCTCGGGTCGGTCATTCGCGCGTGTATTTGTCGGCGGATTCTTCGGCGGCTTTGCGGGCCAAGGCTTCGCGCACGGCGCGCGCGCGGGCTTCGGCGTCACGTGAAGCGCTGAGCACGCGCGCACGTTCGGCAGCGCTCAGGCTGGTCAAGCGGTCCTCGGCTTGGGCGCGCGTTTCGCCCTGCGGCCGAAAGCCGAGGCGGGCCAGGCAAAAGCGCGCCAGTTCTTCGCGGCGTTCCGGATCCGCGATCAGCTTTTCCGCCGCCACGTGCTCGGCTAGCTCACTCGCACCTTGCAGCAAGAGCGGGATCAACGGCGCCGCCCGCAAGTCCAGGCCGCGAAACCAATCCTCGGCCAAGACCCAGCTCAACAGCAGACTGACGCGTAGCCGGTTGCGATCCGACTTGGGTGTACCGACCGCGAACGCGTCGAGCGCGGCCGAGCCTGGCTCGACGCCATGCCAGCGGCACAGATCGCCCACCACCGCCGAGACCGCGACCGTGCCGTGCTGGCCCAAGCGCGGTTCCTCCAGAAATTCCGGCGGGGTTTCCGTGATGCGCCGCATCAGGCGGCTCAGCTCGCAGCCTTCGTGCTCCATCATCCACCTCCAAATTTATCGAACACTTGCGTGCTCGCGCAATCGTCGCAGGCGTTGGCACGTTTCGAGCGTTGTTGCGCCAGGAAGCGCCGCGGCAGCTCCGAAAGATCGGCGTCGGCGTGCGGCTCTCCGTAGCTTTCGAGCGTGAAGCTACACGGCGCCAACTTGCCGTGCTGATCGACGAACAGGAACCGCCGGCCCGGCTGGCAGTCGTCGACCGCCACGCGCTGTCCGCGCTCGAGCGACAACAGCCGTTCGACGTAACCGGGACCGCCCAGGATCGACAAGCCACGCGATGCCAGCTCACGCCGCAAGCCGGGCAGCTCGTGCGCCAACTGCTCGAGGTCGGCCGGCAACAGCCGATGTGTTGCGAAGAACTCCGGTCGATCGCGACCGCCCAGGCGATTGAACGTGAGCTCCTGCACGCCCAGCGCGGCTAAAGCACGGCACAAATCCGGAAACTCTCCAATGTTATCACGCATCAACACCGTGTTGACGCGCACTACTGGGCCGCGGCGCGCCTTCTCGCGGGCGAGCTCGGTTAGCGCGGCGGCGAGACGGCCGAAGCCGCCCGGCCAGCTGCGCAGGCGGTCGTGCACGGCGCCGACGCCATCGATACTCAACGTGACCTCGTCGAAGCAGTCGACCAAGAGCTCGCGCGCGGCGGCGTTGCCGAGACTCACGCCGTTGGTCGTCACGCCGAGAGACAAGCCCAGCTCCGCAAAGTATCGCGCGACGCGCGGCAACGGTTCCCACGCGAACGGCTCGCCACCCAAGAAGCTGACATGCACGGCTCGGCCTGAGTCGTTGCGGGTCCGAGCCAGCGAACGTCCAAGCTCGAGTGCCGACGCCTCGTCCGTGTCGTGGCGCGCAAACGGCAGCGTGCGATCGTAAGCGCAGAAGCCGCACGCCAAGTTGCAGCGCGTCGTCACGCGCCACACCACGACCAGGCGTTCGCTGGTCATATCAGCCACGCGCGTCTTCCCCCGCGTAGCGCTTGCGAGCAAACGCGCGCGCAAACGCCACCAGCTCGTCCCAATCTGCCACGCGCTGCACGTCGATACCCAGCTCGTCACGCGCGCGCAGGATCGCGGTGTAGGCGTCGGCAAAATACTTGTGAGCCTGCTCGACGCGGTGCCAATTGGCCGGCAAATTCAGCACGAAAGTGCCGCCGCCGCGGGCAGAGTCCAAAGCGCGCCGCGTGACGTCCCAGCCGGAATTGCCGCGCTCGTCTTGGTCGAACGCCGTCGACACGCCGTCGTCCGAAATCACCAGCACATGCGCCGGCCGCGCCGTCGGTGCGCGCTTGTCGAACGTATCGCGCAGCACGTGGATCGGAAACGCGGTCGCGCCGCCGAAGTACCCGGTCAACACGCCCAGCAGCAGCTGCTCGTCGCGCACGAAGCCAGGCGTCGAGGTGAACTGCCGGGCGCCGCTCCACAGCGTGGCCTGCACGCGCGCACCGGCGCGCAACGCCGAAATACAAATGATCGCGCCGGCCAGCGCCGGAAACGAAATCAGCCGTTGCGGATTCGCCATCGAGCCGGAGCTATCCACGTACAGATCCAAGTCGAGCGGCTCCGTCTTGGGCTGCTGCCCGTCCATGGTGCCCCAAGCCCGCTGTACGGTCGTCAATCCAGGCACGACGTGCGGGCTCACCAGCACGCTCTCGAGCCAATCCACCTGCTCGAGCGGATCACCAAAGTCCCAACGGTCCAAGCCTTCCGGCAGCGGCTCGACGCTGATCGGCATGCGCCGGCGCGGAAACGGGATCAGGTGCGGAATCGCGCGCTCGCGGTAGTAGCGGATCGCGACCTCGTGATCGCTGATCACCAAGCCCATCGCCCGCAAAATTTCCCCATATTCGAAGGGTTGCCGGGTTTGGCCGGCGCCGGCTTTCGGGGCGCCGCCGTCCTTGGGAAGCGAATTGGCGTCGCTGGCGGTCACGTCGCCCAGCTCGTCATTCAGCCGCGGATCGTGGGCCGGGTGGACTGGCGCGGGTTCGCCCTCGCCCTCGGCAAGCCCGCTCGGGTTGCTGCCGCCCGCCGCATCGCGCGTGTCGAACAGTTTCTCGTGCCCGTCGAGCGCGTGCTCGTCCTCGGCCAGGTACGGCAACAGCAGGCTGGCGAATCCGCCGCTGCCGGCCATGAAGTCACGCGCGTAGCTGCGCAACAACCGCGCGCCGAGCCAAGCGTCGCCCTCCATGCGGTCTTCCATCGGCCCCGCGCACAAGGTGCCGCGCGGCAGCGACCACAAGACCTCGTACATTCGCAAATACACGCGCCACACCTTGCTCGGCGAGCCCGTCATGCCAAGCGCCAGATACACCTCGTGCATGCGTAGGCCGACGCTGCGCTGTAGGCGGTCGTTGATCAACAGATCCGTATACAGGTTGGCCAGAAACGGCGCGTGGCGCTCCAAGGTTGGCAGCGCACGGCGCATGCGCGCGATCATCCGACCGTGATCGGTCAGGTTCGACGGCGCTAGTACGTGGTGGCCAATCTCGTGCGCCAAGATTTCGACCGCCAAGTCGCCCACGCCGGTCTCCAACACCTCCGGCAGGCTGACAATCACGGCTTGATCGGTCAGGCGAATCATCGCAAAGCTACCGGTCAGTCCGGCCTTTTCAGCGGCTTTTCTGGTCAGGCACAGCTCGGGTGGGCGCAGGCGCGTGAACTTGCTCCACGCCGCGAGCGCGTCCGGCCAGGCGGCGTTCCAGCGCTGCGCCAGCTGCGTGAGCTCGGTCGACGAGAACGCCGCGCGCTTGGTCATGCTGGCCCTTCCAGCGCGACCACCGCCACCGCATAGGAATGCGCAGTCGTGAACAGCAGCGTGTTGGCATTGCCGACCACGCTGCTCAGGCGCCCGGCGTCGCGCAGCGGCAAGCTCTTGCCGAATCCTTTCACGCTGGCGGGCTCCACCGTCACTCCCGCACGTTGAATATCGAAGCTGGCGCCAGCCAAGTCTTCGTGGCGCGCGCGGTGCAGGGTGCAACCAAACGCGTCGAGCGCCAGCAGCCAAGCGTCGTCGCCGCTGACCACGAACAGTTGCTGCTCCACACGCATGACCTGCGGCGGCGCCAAGAACGCGCCGCCGAAACCGCGAAAGCTGCCGACGCTGCCGACCAGCCGAAAGCCCAGTCCGGGCGCGCTGGGCACGAACCACGGATCCTGCTCCAGTCGACGAACGATCGCGTCAACGTCGGTGCCCGGCACGCCGAGCGCGTTCAAGACCAACCGTGCCGGTAAGCTTCGACACAGCGCGAGCGCGCTTTGGCGGTAATGCGCCAAGCCGGCCAACCAGGCCAAAATCTGGCCCAATCCGAGCAACTCTTCGACGCCTGGCACGCTGGGAGCGAGCCGAGCCAGAGCGCTACACCACTCATCAGGGCGCACGCCTGGCACCGTGGCCAGCTGATGCAACGCGTTGCACAGCCGCGGCAGCACGGCATCTGGAGCTCGGACGATGAAACGCGCCAGCAGCGGGAACAGTTGCTGAAAGCCTTTGTCGAGCGCCGGGCTGTGGGCGCGCGGCCCGGCCAAACGTTGTGACAATAGCTCGAGCCCGACACTGTAGGCGGTGTCGACGACCTCGATCAGTGCCGACGGCTCCAACGCAGCGACGGCGGTCACGAGCGGATCGAGCGAGGTCGCTAGGAAGACCTTGAACGCCTCTTCGTCGAGCTCGGGCGACGCGCGGCGCGCTGCCAAAAATTGCGCGTTGTAGTCGACGCGACGAGCCGACAGCACGCTAGCGAAAGCCGCGCTCAACATGGCTATTGGGTCGCGACCCAGCGCAGGTAGTTGGTGTAGCGATGGTGCAAATACTTCAGCACCAGCACGTCGTCGTACAGGTGACCGTACAGTTTTTTGCCGCGCGCAAGCTCGGCGATCAGGGTCTCGATCTGCGCCAACCGCGAACGCACCTCGCTCTCGCTAACGCCGTTCAAACCCAGCTGAAATTGCTCGGACAGCCGCGCCACCGGGTCCTCGCGATCGAGATTCAGCCGGTCGTATTCGGCGGCGCTCTCGTCGAACAAGCGCCGCAGCCAGCCGATCCGGTCGGCGCGCAGCGGCGCATTGCCGGGCGCCTCGAAGAACGGCGCATCCGGATCCATCGTCAGCTTGTCGTGCAACACGAACGGCAGCACCTGGCGCACGTCGTCGAGTCCCACCAACGGGCTGCCGCGGAAGTACGCCATCGCTTTGGCGTAGTGAATCAGCGTCATCAGCGCGCGGACGGACAAGCCGTTTTTGGTTTGGCAGCCCAAGTCTTTCAGCCGGTCACGGCCGGTGTCTTGACCGATAACGGTCTGCCAATCGACGCCAGAGAGGCGGACGGTGTCTTTGGTCTTGTATTCGAACTGGTGCGCCGCCACTTCGCAGAACTCGAATTGGCTGCTGAAGAACTCCAGCCGCCGACGCACCTCGGGCGGCAACGCCACGCCGCGGATCTCGTCGCCGAGCTGGTCGATCTCGGTCTCCGAGAAGATGACCTGCCGCGGCACCAGCTCTTCGGGTCGTGCGTTCTCTTCCACGCGCAGCAGAAGCTCGTGCAAGAACCGCGAGTTGAAGGCCAACGCTTGCACGACCACGTCGATGCGATCACGCAGGGCTTCGATCACCTGGTAGGTGCCGCCGCCTTGGTCGTCATTGGCCGTGAAATACCAGGCAGATTCCGGGCATTCGTAGATGTGGTCGAGCAATTCGGCGTAAGAGTCGCCCATCACCGTCAACAGCGCGCTCTGGGTGCGCGTCGGAATGCGGTTGTATTCGTCGATGATCTTGACGCGCAACCCGAGCCATTTACGCCAGGCAATCCGAATGTCATCCATGCTCTTGGCGTTGACCAAGTCACTCGGCAACGGGTTACCGAGCAAGTCGGCGATCGTCATCTGCGGTTGGCCGTGCTGCATCGCGCGCTTCACGTCGCGCACCGAATAGCCAGCCAACACGCCCATCAAGATCGCGCTGGCGGTCTTGCCGCGACCCGGCCCACCAATGAACAAGCATTTGCGGCGTGTCGCAAACGTCAGCAGCGGCAACAGCACGAAGCTCGAGTAGCTCTGCGCGGTCGGCAAGGTGAGCTGGCTCTTGCTGTCGCCGAGCGTGAACGCAGCCGGCGGCGCGTCGTTGTACTCGATGTCGTAGTGCGGGCTGATGATCGCCGTGTTGACGATCCAAAAATAGGCTTGCCGCAGCTTCTCGTCGAGCGGCAGCCCTTGCGCGTCGACCGCCGCCTGCCGCTCGGCGACCGGTCCGCGATACAGGTCGGCAACGTCGAACACGCGCGCCGCCGTCGGCTTGCCCGGGTTGGTGGGTGACGCCGAAAGTCGGTTGAAAATGCCCTTGATAGCCACCGACCGAGGACTTTACGGGGCCTGCCGCCGCCGTGCTCGACTTTTTCTCAAAGCATCGCAACGCCGCGGCGTCGCCGGCCCAACGGAAACGCGCGCTCGATCGCCGTGACGTCGGCCGCCGACAGCACGAGCTGGGCGCCGCCTGCGTTCTCGCGCAGGTGGTCGAGCTGCGTCGACTTCGGAATGGCGAACAAATCAGGGCGCCGAGTCAAAAACGCGAGCGCGACTTGGCGTGCGGTAGCGCCCAGACGCTCGGCAATCTGCGACAGCACCGCGCCCGCCGCGCCCTTCGGCGGATACTGCCGGTGCTGCCCGTAGGGCGTGTAGCCAACCACCGCCACGCCGTTCTGTTCACACCACGGCAAGACCGCGTGCTCGATGCTGCGCTCTTCCAAGTGGTACAGCACCTGGTTGCACGCGACACGGCCTGGCCCAGCGATTTCGAGCGCGCTCGCCAGCTCGTCTTCGTCGAAGTTGCTGACGCCCCACGCGCGCGTCTTGCCCGACTTCACCAAGTCCTCGAGCGCGGCGATCGAGTCTTGTAGCGGGTGCGAGCCCGGCCAATGTAACAGGTAGCAATCAAGGTGATCAGTGCGCAGGCGTTTCAGCGTCTGCTCGCAATGTTTGATGGTGCCCTGACGGCTGGCATTGCTGGGAATGATTTTCGAGACCAAAAATACGCCGTCGCGCCGGCCTTCGAGCGCTTGCCCGACCAAGCTCTCGGCCTCGCCGGAGCCATAGAGCTCGGCGGTATCGATGTGAGTCAGCCCCAAGTCGAGCGCCGCTTGCACGGCGGCAATCGCCGTCTTGGCGTCACTTTGCTCGAGGTACCAAGTACCGAGCCCGACTTTAGGCACCTGCACGCCGGTCGGACCAAAAACATGTCGAGGCAGCTCGGCGCGGGTCATGGCCTTGCATGCTAGTGCGGCCTTGGCAGCGCACGAAAGAGACTCAATCGAGGCAATTCGCGCCAGGCCGCCCAGCAGGGCGCGGGGCCTAGGTCACGCTCAAAACGCGCATGGAACAGCCGCAATGCGGGCGCAACGCGCGCTGTCATGGTCCTTGCACTGCCCAATGCGTGCCCTTCCACGCACTGGTGAAACCATGAAATGGGATCGCGGATACCAAAGCAGTGACGTCGACGACAACCGCGGCCGTTCCGCCGGCATTGGCGGCGCAGGCCTGTTGGGCCCGGCGCTGGCGCTCGGCTCGCGCTTCGGTTTGCCCGGCATCGCGATCGCGCTCGCTGCCGTGTTCGTGTTGCCGCGGTTGTTGGGCGGTGGCTCGCAAGCGCTCTCGACTCAAGGCAGCGCCGAAAGCCGACCTGCGTCCGACGAACAGAAGCAATTCGTGTCGTTCGTGTTCGACGACGTCCAACGCACCTGGAGTCAGGTTTTTGCTGCCAGCAATCGGCCCTACCGCAAAGCGCGACTGGTCTTGTTCACCGACCGCACCGCCTCGGGCTGCGGCACGAGCAGCGCCGCCGTAGGTCCGTTCTATTGTCCGTCCGACGAGCACGTCTACATCGACCTGAGCTTTTACGAGGAGTTGGCGCGACGTTTCGGTGCCCCCGGCGACTTCGCGCAGGCCTACGTGATCGCGCATGAGATGGGTCATCACGTCCAAAATCTGCTCGGTGTCGAGAAGCGCCTGCGCGCAGCGGGCGGGCCTGCCGAAGGCGCTGACAGCAGCTCGGTCAAGCTCGAGCTTCAAGCCGACTGTTTTGCGGGTATTTGGGCGCATTCGACCCAACAGCGCGATTTGCTCGAAAAGGGCGACGTCGAGGAAGGGCTGGCTGCCGCGTCAGCGGTCGGTGACGACCGATTGCAGAGACAAGCGACTGGCACGGTGCAGCCCGAAACCTGGACCCACGGCTCGGCTGCCCAACGCTCGCAATGGTTCAAACGCGGCTTCGCTTCCGGTCGCGTGAATGACTGCGATACGTTCGAGAACAAGCTTTAACTCCCTTCAACTCCCTTCAACTCCCTTCAACTCCGCGGAGTAGTTAAAAGCGGTGACGTGACGGCACGCGTCAACGCGCAAGCGTGACAGAACGTGACGTAGCAATGATGGTCGGTGTGCGCGCCGTCGGTCAGATTGATAGCGTGCAAGCTCGTCCGACTTCAGCCTACGCGCGCGAGATCCGCCCGCTTCTATCGCGTGACCAATTCGCGCCCGCGCGCTCTCGCTTGCTGTGGATACCGGTGCACTTGTCGGTTTTGGTGAGCGGCGCGCTGCTGTTGTCCGCATTTCAGCTGCCGTGGCTCGCCTGGCCGCTGGTCTCGGTCATCATGGGTTGCAGCTTCGCCGGACTGACGTTCCTGGGACACGAAACGCTGCACGGCGCCGTTGTTCGCGGCAAATCGCTGCGGCGCCTGATCGGCTGGCTCGGCTTTCTGCCGTTCGTGGTGTCGCCGCGGCTGTGGGAGGCCTGGCATAACCGCGTTCATCACAACAACACCAACGCACCCGGCGTCGACCCAGACGCTTACCCCACGCTCGACGAGTACCAGCAAAATCGCGCCGTGCGCGCCGTCACCGAGCTGGCACCCGGTCGCAAGCGCGTGACCGGCGCCTTTAGCCTACTGGTCGGCTTCTCGGTGCAAAGCCTGCACATGCTGGTCGACGCGCGCCGCCGCCAGTGGCTCAGCCCGAGCGAGCACACGCGCGCGATCGCCGAAACCTTGCTTGGCATCGCGTTTTGGACCGCGCTCGCGGTACTGCTCGGCCCGCTCGCGTTCGTGTTCGCCTACGTCATCCCGCTCGTCGTCGCCAACACGATCGTGATGAGCTTCATCCTCACCAACCACAGCCTCAGTCCGCTCACCGACGTGAATGACCCGCTGCTCAACTCGCTCAGCGTCACCGGTCCACGCTGGTTCGAATGGCTCACGCTCGGCTTTGGCTACCACGTCGAGCACCACCTCTTCCCCGCGATGAGCGCTCGTCACGCCCCCGCCCTGCGCGCCATCCTGCGCACCCGCTGGCCCGCCAGTTACCAATCCCTGCCGCTGCTGCGCGCCCTGCGCGCCTTGCATCGCTCCGCGCGCGTTTACGAAACCCAAACCACGCTGCTCGACCCCAAAACCGGCCGCCGCTGGCAGACCCTCACGCCCAAAGCGGCGTAACTGGCGGCGCCTGCCAGCCGGGGCGCCGGGGCGCAGCGACTCGGTCCCGTGAGGCCTCTCGCTTGCGTATCAGCTCTCGGCCCCGTGAGGCCTCTCGCTGCCTGCCAGCTCTCGGTCCCGTGAGGCCTCTCGCTTGCGTATCAGCTCTCGGCCCGTGAGGCCTCTCGCTGCCTATGAGCTCATCATCGGTAGGATCTTAAGAACAAAGCAATTCCGATCACTTACGAGTGCAACCTGGTCATCGAGACCTTTCTGCCGCTAGAAGTTGTT
>FSUE01000591.1_pt1 | contig 24614 bp, 22 predicted proteins | sample 1637031 | NCBI WGS metagenome assembly FSUE01 (sample SAMEA3914819, study PRJEB12502) | metagenome | biome: forest; material: soil | place: Canada | collected 2010-06-26 | depth 0.3 m | reverse complement strand
GGGCCTCGCCGCGTCGTTTGCTGATGTCAACATTCATCGAACACCTTCTCGCCCTCTTCACTAATTAGGCAAAATCCAGGTGTCTCACGGACGTTGGCAACAGAGGGTTCCCCTCGCACGACTCCCGATCTCCCGATCTCCCTGTGAAAAAATCTCGAGCGCACCGACGCTGCCCGACACCGGTACGGGAGTTTCTGCGATTTGGGCCGCGGGTCGGCAGCCCACCGAGTCTCACGGCGAGGGCAGGGTCGTCCAGAAGTTCCACATGGCGGCGGTCGTGAGGCTGGTGCTCGCGTCGTCTTGCGGATTGTGCTGCGGGTTGAGGCCTTTGGTCGTGCAGAAGATGACCGGATAACCCTTCATGCAGCCGACGTATTGCACGCAGTCGATGGTTGCACCGGGCGGCATCTTCAAGCCGACCGGTGTGTACGGCATGGTTTGGGTGGTGCAGCCGTTGCGCTTGATCTTCTCGTCGCGGTTCTGCGTGCCGCATTGGTAGCTGTTGTTCGGATCCGGATCGTTGTGCGCTTCGAAGTACGCGACCGGCTTGGTGCAAGTGCCGGCTGGAATGCCTTGCATGCAGCCGGAGGCGTTGCCTTGGCCGCGGATCACCGTGCCGGCGTCGACGCAGCCGATCAGGTTGGCGAGCCACGAGCCGCTGCTGAAACCTTCGATGAAGATTTTGCTCTTGTCGACGCACAGCTTGGACTCGACGGCCTTCAGCGTCTGGTCGAAGTACGGCACCTCCGGATCGGGGAAGGTCTGAGAATCGAAGCATTGCCGGCCGCCAGGATCGACAGCGGTCGACGGATCGAGCCCGACGATGATCGCGTCTTTGCCGGTGGCCGACTGGATCTGAATGCCGTGCATGCCGTCACTGCCGCAGCCGGGGCCGATGAACACGAGCGGGTAGGCGCGCTTCGGGTCGTAGCCTTCCGGCAGCCACAAGTAGTAGTTGCGCGGCGCTTGCTTGTCGGTGACGCCCGTCACCGTGATCGGCGTCTTGACGTAAGTCATCAAGGCCTGCACGGCGGGCGTGCCGCAACCTTCGCTCGGCATCGCGCCGGGGTTGCCGGTCGCGCCTGCTGCGCCCGCGCTGCCCGACGCGCCCGCGGTCGCAGCGCCAGCCGTGGGCGCTCCCGCCGCGCTCGCGCCAGCCGTGCCCGCTGCCCCCTGTGGCCCGCTGCCGCCCACGCCCGCACTGGCGCTGGCGCCGGCGGTGCCGCTGCTGCCCGCCGCGCCGCCGCCGCTCTGGCCGGCCGCGCCGGCCACGCCGCTGGGGCTGGCGGTTCCCGCGTCGGAACAGGCCCCAAACGACAAACCGGCCACGACGACCAGACCTGAGCCCAAACGGCCAAGCGACAAGCGCGACTGCATGCCGCGTTGGTGTCCGCGTTTTGCTTAGTCAGGCGGAAAAATGTAGGCGGCTGCGCCGGCGACCAGTGGATCGGCGTCGGCCTGGTACGCGGCCAGCTTCTGCCGGCGCTCCGCGGTCCAACCGTGCTGGGGCGCCGCTGATTGACGCAGCGCTTCGACGCCGAGCCGGCGCAAGCGCGGGTTGGCGTCGCTGGCGAGCGCGGCTTCGACTTGCACGGGGTGAACGCAGTGACGGATCGCGTCGGCGGCGGCCGCCATCGCGTCGGCGTGGAGCAGGTTGCGCTGAGCCAGATTCTTGAACAGCGCGACCAGCGGTTTCCAACCGAAGAGCCGGCTGGCGAAGCGCAGGTACGGTACGGTCGCGAGCGGATCGGCGGCGAGCAGCGCGGCGAGCTGCTCGGCCAGCTTGCGCACGTGCGGCGGCGAATAGGTTTTGGGCTCGAACGCCGGCACTAGCTCGACCATCAGCTGCCGACGCCCGCTGAGCTCGCCAAGGCGCTTCAGCACGCTGTCGACTTCACCCGGCTGCATGCGCGTCAGCACGGCTTGGGCGGCGATGCGCGCCTCGTCGGGACGCGCGGCACCCAGCGCCGCCACCAGCGCTGTAAACAGCGTCCGATGCGTGTCCGTAATCGGCAAGTAAGGCGTTCGACGCAGCAGGTCCAGACGCGCTTCGGGCTCAGGCCGGCCGAGCACGCGCACCAGCAAGCCAATCACGCGTTCTTGCGATTTGGCCGATAAGCGCCCGAGCGGAATATCGGCCAGCCGCGACGCGACCACCCAATCTTTGTCGGTGACGGCGCGCTCGAAGACTGGCCACGTCTGGTCGCGCTCGAGGTGGTCCCAAAGCGCTCGCAATAGGGCGATGCGCACGTCGCGGTGCAAATCAGGTCGCGTTTCGACCGCCAACAGCGCGTCGAACGCCGCTTGCCCGCCGAGCTCGCCGAGCAGCCGCATGACTTCCTTGGCAACCGTAACCTTGGTCGTGGGCGCGGCGCGCAGGTGACCCAGCACGAGCTCGCGGCTCATCTCGGCGAAAGCTTGGCGCAGCGCGTAGATTGCCCAGCGCGCGCGGTCGTCACCCAAGCACTCGAGCAAGGTCGGCACGCCTTGGCCTTCGTCCAGCCACGGCAACATTCGGACGGCCGTTTCGCGCACCGGCTGCCGCGGATCTCGAGCGAAAGGCAGCAAGAGCTCGGCCGGCGCGAAGGCCAGCGCGCCGAGCGCATGGATCGCCGAGAGCAATGTCGGCACGTCACGCTTTTGGTCGCTCAACAGTACGACCCAGCTCTGGGCGTGCAGGGTTTGCAAACGCGAGGTCCAGCCGCCGAAGCCGCGTTGGAAGCGGATCACCCAGTTGCTGCGGCCGGTGGCAAAGCGTCCGGTCATCGGTGCATGCGACAAGAACGGCACCAGCAGATCCTGGCGAAACTGTGCCAGAAATGTCGCAACTTCCGGCACCACCACGTAGCTGCGATCAGCCGCCAGCAGCTCCGGCACCAGCTCGGCAAAGCGCGCGGGTGCGTGCCCGCGCAGCAGCCCGAGCGCGCGCGCCGTCACGCTGACGAACGGTTGCTCGCGCGACAACCGCGTCAGCGCGTCGAGCAGCGCCGGCACGGCACCCAGCCGCAGCCCCAGGCTCTGCGACAACCACAACAGCGCGCCCGAGCGCTCCTGCGTGGCCCAACTCGTCGCGAGCTCCGCCAGGGCCGGCGCCAGGCGCTGCATGTCGCTCGGCAGCAACGCGGTGCCGAGACCGTAGCCGCCGACTCCGAGACTGCCGCGCTTCTGCAGCAGCAGCGTGAGCCACCGGGCGCCCCAGCTGGCGTCAACGCGGAACAACCGCACGACCAGGCGCTCGACGGCAGCTGCGGTTGCGGGCGACAAATCGGCGGCGTCAAGCGCATCGGACACGATCGCGCCGACGTCGTCGAGCAGCGCCGCGGTGAAGCAGCGCACGGGCAGTGCCGCGAGCGCGCTGATCATGGCGAGCCTGACCGGATCTTGTTCGAACTTTCGCGCCCGCACCGCGCCCAGCGCGCTTGGCGCCGCCGCTTCGTCGTGCTGGACGCTGCCGAGCAGCCAGCCGATGGCTTTGGCGAGCTCTTCGCCCTCCGGGTGCCCCAAAAACGGTGCCAGCGCGGTCTTGGCAGCGTCGAACGGCAACAGCGAGGCATACGCATTGCGCACGTCGGCGCGCGTCGACAGCACCGGCAGCGCCAGGTGTCGTTCGGCCTGGCGTCGCCGCAAATCTGCCGGCAGCCACTGCAGCTTCTTGACCGGGATCAACCCTTCTTGGTCTTGAGCGGCGGTCGACCAGCGCCCATACGCGCGTTCGCGTGCCGCCGCGCGCGGGCCGCCTGGAGCGACGTGCCGAAGCAGAAACGCACCCCAATCTTCGCGTCCGCCCGCAAGCCAGCTGTCGATCACGGCATCGCGCTCGACCGCGCTCAGCTTCAAGAACCAACGCTTGGCGCGCTGACCATCCGAAAGCGTCGACCACGCGTGCTGCACGACGTACTGCAAACGCTCGACACCGAGCCGATGCGCCACGCGATCAAGCCGCAAAATCCCGAGCGCGCCGGGCGGCCGCACCGGCGCGCCGCGTTCGTGACGCGCTCGCACCGCGTCGAACGTTTCCGCGGGGTGTTTGAGCAACGCCCACGGCACGAGCGCACGCACCAACCAGCCATTCGGATCCTCGTCGCGCTCGAGCAATTGCTGGAGCAGGCCCAGCGCGGCGCTCGGATCGCGCCGGGCAAACAGCGTTGCCGCGCCGGCCACGCGCGCTCGAAATCGAAAATCGCTGCCCAGAGCGCCAGGCGTTTTGGCCAGCGCTTCGGAGACGTAACGCGCGAACCGCGCCGGGTGCATCTTGGCCAAGCGCGTCCACGCCGTCGGTCCGCCGCGGCTCTCGATCTCGGACATGTGGCGCTCGACAGCTGTCGCCGACCCGAGCGGCAAGGCGTCGATCAACGCCGGCTCGTCCGCCCAGCGCACGCGAGCAAAAAATTCGTCCAGCGCCGCGACCCGCCCACACCGCCGCAACTGCAGCGCCAGGCGCTTCTGCGCGCGCACGGTGGTGCAGCGCGCAAGCGCCTCAGCGGCTTGAGCGTCGTCGCAAATCACCGGCACGATGCGCGCCGTGCGTCGCCGCACGAGACGCGACGGATCCGTGAGCAGCCTGTACGCGCGCTCGACGTCGCGGCTGCCGTACAGTGACGTGACGACCAAGCTCCGCGCGTAAGCGTCGGCCGACGCCACCAAGGCGTCGAGCAGTGCGCCAGCCTCTGCATCGCTGACCGAGGCTCGCCCGAGCTGGACCAGGCGCCGTTGTCGCGCGATGTGGGCCAAGCCTTCGAGCTCACTCAGAAACGTGGCGGTGTCGGGCACGGCCGGATAGTATCTCGGTCAGGGTAACGTCGCGACTAGCAGCGCAAAGCCGGTCTGCAGCACGAGCCGTTTCGGGGCGAGCACGGCGATGCCGGCTACGTTGTTCAGTGTGGGGGCGAACCCGAGGGTGATGTCTGGGCCTTTCGGGATCAGCACTTTGCTAGTCCCGTCCACCGTCACCATCGTTAGGCCCCCGACTGCATCACCGTAGTACAACGTGCCCGCGGCATCCACGGCCAACCCGCCGCCAAGGACCGCCCCAACCACGCGGTCCACGTCGCGCCCGTCGGCAGACACACGGCGGATGGCGCTAGAGTCCTCGACGTAAAGCGTGCCGTCGGGCGCGAAGGCCAGTGTCCTGGGGAATTGAAAGCGCGCGGTCGAGGCAGGCCCGTCTACGCTTCCAAACTGCCCGGATACACCGGCGTAAGTGGTTACGTTGCCACCCGAATCGATGCGCCGAATGGCTCTATCGGCACTGACGAAGACGTCACCAGCCGGTCCGACCGCGAGCCCCTGAAGATCGCGGAAGCGTGCCGTGATCGAGCTGCCATCGACGCTGCCGAACTCGGTGCGTGAGCCGGCAAGCACGGTCACGGCGTTGTTAGTGGCGATGCGACGCACGGCGTAACCGTCGGTCGCGTAGAGCACGCCGGATGAATCGCTGGCGATCGGCCCGATATCGACGAACTTTGCTTCGTTGGCGGCGCCGTCTACCACCCCGTCGGGGAAAACATCCGACAGACCGGCGACGAGCGTGACGGCGCCGCTTGCCGCGATGCGACGCACGAGGTTTGTCGCGACGTCTGCGATGATGACGTTTCCGCTCGGGTCCACGGTGAGCGCCTGGCGCGTGCTGGGTCCCATAAAGATGGGCAGCTGCCCTAATGTGCCGATGCCGTCCGCGGTGCTAGGCGCACGCGAGCTGGCGATCGTGCGAACCACGCCAGTCCCGCTGACACTGCGCAAGCTGATGCCGTCGGTAACCAGGTAGCCGCCCCCGCTCGCCATCGGTGCGATCCCGGCCACGCCATTCAGGCGCGCCTTTGCTGGCGGCCCGTCCGCGTAGCCGTAACCGAGTAGGCGCGAGCCGGTGAGCGTCGTCACCTCGGCGGTCGCCGTATCGATCTGCCGCAGCAGTTGGAAACCGTCGCTGACCACGAGCGTGCTGTCGCGCAAGCCGATGGCAATTGGGAACGGCACCCCCGCCGTGACGCCCGGACCGTCGGGAGCGGCCGCTGTATTGGTGCCGTCGCCAGCCAACGTGCTCACTACGTCGGCGTCGCTGCCGCTGCGAGCAATGCGACGCACGCGTAAGTTGCCATAATCCGCGACGAAAACCTGCCCATCGGCGGCGACGGTCACGCCCTGTGGCAGCGAAAATCGTGCCGTGAGTGGCGCACCGTTGGTGAATCCGTTGCTGCTACCGGCATAAGTCGAGACAACTCCTGCCGTCGTGACACGCCGAATGACATGGTTGTCGCGATCGGCGACGTAGAGATCGCCATCAGGCCCGAGGGCAATGCCGACCGGTGCGCTGAAACGTGCAGTGCTCCCGCTGCCATCGATGAAGCCGCTGTTGCCAGCGGAACCGGCCAACGTGGTCACCGTCCCGCCCGCCGTGATTTTTCGGATGGTGTGGTTGCCCGTGTCGGTAACGTACAGCGTGCCGGCGGCATCCTGCGTGATGCCTTGAGGGAGGTTGAAGGTGGCGGTCGCTGCGGGTCCGTCGGCGAATCCGGCAGGGGGGCCCTTGCCGGCCACGGGCGTGATGGTGGAAAGGTCGGCGCTCAGCCGCTTGATTTGGTGCCGAGTAATAAACGTGAAGCTGCCCGCTGGGTCTTGCGTGATACCGGCGGTATCAGGGATCTCCGCGTTGTCCCGCAGCCCCGTAATCGGTAGCGCGCTGAGCCCAACGCTGGTTGGAGGCTGCCCTCCAGCCCCAACTCCGTCTCCAGCTCCGCCTCCGTCTCCAGCTGTGTCTCGGCCTCCAGCTGTGTCTCGGCCTCCAGCGTCCACCAAACCCTCGCCCCCGGCACCGTCAAACGGCGCACTGCCGCCCTGACCTGCGGCATCTGCCTGCTGGCCGGCGCTACTAGCACCTTGGCCAGCGTGGGCCTCTTCACCACCCGCGCCAGCGCCAGCGGCTGGCTCGCCCCTCGCTGTGCGCTTGCCGTCGCTCGAGCCGCATGACTGCGACAAGACACCGAACGTCAAGCACAGTGCTGCCATGCGGCACCCCTTTTTCATGCGCGTCGCTAACACAGGCGGGTCCGCGCAACAAGACCGTCGGATTCATCGCAACACGCTATTTCGTGAGCTGACGCAGCGTCGCTTCCAAGCTGGTCGAGCCGCGGCGGGCTTCGGCACTGCCGCCCTCGAAGCTGACACGACCGGTGCGAATACCCTCGTACAGACCGTGAAACAGGCTGGCCACGTCAGCCGAGATGCCGAACGAGGTGAACGTCGGCACGACCGCGTCGAGCGGCGGCTCCAGCAACTGAATCGTGCGCCCGAGAATCTTGGACACCACGGCCGCCACGTCCTTTGGCGTCGAGTCTTGCGGACCCGAGAGCTCCAGTACGCGTTCGCCGCGCGGTCCGTCGAGCAAGGCTTCGGCAGCTAGGCTGCCAATGTCGGCCGTCGAAACCATCGGCAGACATTGGTCGCCGGCAATGAAGCTGGGCAGCACGCCATCTTGCTTGGCGACGGGCAGCACCGACGCCCAGTTTTCGACGAAGTAGGCGGCGCGCAAGAACGTCGAGGGGACGCCGGCCGCGCGCAACGCCACTTCACCGGCGTGCACCGTTTGAATGATGCCGGTACCGGTTTCGTGTTGTGCGCCCACCGACGACAGGAACACCACGTGCGGCACCGACGCCCGCTTGGCGATTTGGGCGATGCTGCCAAGCAACTTGCTACGCTCGGCCAGGAAGCTCTGCGCACCCAAGTCGGGTGGCGACAGCAAGTAAAATCCCTCAGCGCCGCTCAGCGCTCGCTCGAGACCGGCTTGGTCGTTCAGATTCACGGCAACGACCTCGGCCCCCAGCGCGGCCAGGTCGGCCGCTTTGTCGGCGTGGCGGACCAGCGCCCGCAGCTTTTTGCCAGCTTGTAACAGTTTCTTGGTCGCAATTTTCCCAGTATTTCCAGTAGCTCCGCTGATCACGTACATGGCGCTTCTCCTTTGGCCCGCGTGGGGCGAGGTGGAACTTGGGGCATCGGAAGCTATCCGTCCAATGCACAGTTGGCACTGCTATGATGCACATGGTGCATGAACCCAAGCTAGCCGCCATCGACCTCAACCTGCTGGTGGCGTTGCGCGCTTTGCTCGTCGAGCGCCATGTCACGCGGGCCGCGCGGCAGCTGGGGCTGAGTCAATCGGCGACCAGTCACGCGCTGGGCCGCTTGCGCGAGCTGTTCGCCGACCCGTTGCTGGTGCGCAGCGGTCGCAATCTCGAGCTCACGCCGCGCGCGGTCGCGCTCTTGCCGCAGCTTCAGCGTGGCCTCGGCGAGCTGGAGGGCAGCCTGCGGAGTGAGGAGCGCTTCGAACCCGGTCGCGCGCGCTTCCCACTGCGGCTTGGCATGGCCGACTACGGTCAGGCTATTCTTTCGGGTCCGCTACTGGCGCTGCTGCGCGCCGAAGCGCCCGGCGTCGATCTGCAGATCACGAGCTACCCCGATCTGCTCGAGCGCCTCGAAGCCGGCACGCTGGACGTAGCGTTGACGACGAAGGCGAAGCTGCCCCGCGCGTTCGCCGAGCAGCGCCTGTTCAGCGATGGTTTCGTGTGCATACTGCGCAAGGGGCATCCGGCGCTGCGCAAGAAGCGGGTGAGCCTCGCGCAGTACCTGGAGCTGGAGCATTTGCTGGTCTCACCCAGCGGCACGCCGGGCAGCTACGTGGACACCGAGCTCGCCCGCCGTGGGCTGGCCCGGCGCGTTGTAATGCAGGTTTCGAGCTTCTTGGTCGCGCCGCAAGTGGTGGCCGAGACCGATCTGATCAGCACCGGGCCCGCGTTGTTGTTGCGGCGCATGAGCGAGCATTACCCGGTCGTGCTGTTGGCTACGCCCTTGCCCATCCCGCGTTTCGAGCTGTGCCTGGTATGGCACTCGCGGCGCGACCACGAGCCGGCTCACGCCTGGATGCGCCAGCTGGTGATGCGGGTTGCGAAGCGGGTGTAGCCGCGCGGTTCACAAACCTGGCGGTGTCGGGCGCAGCCGACTAATATCCGGGCGTGGTCGTTTTTCTGTTGTTCATCGTGGTGATGACGTGGGTCATCGTTGCCGGTGGTGCGGCCGCGCGCAAGCTCAAGCGGCAGCTGTCGCTCGAAACCAACGGCGTGCGCGGACGCGCATTGGTGCTGTCATCGTCGTTTCTCGCGACCGGTACGACGATCAACGGCGTGCGCTACGAACAGCGCACGATGACGCTCGACATCGACATCCCCGGCCGCGCCCCGTACGTCACCAGCGGCCAATTCTTGATTCCGCGCGGCTTGGTCCAGCCCGTGCCCGGCGCGTCGCTCGACGTCGCGGTCGATCCGAGCAATCAAAACCTGATGTCGGTGCTCGGCCCGGGTGGCTTTTCGGGGCCGTGGATTCGCGTTGGCGTGCCGGCTCCGTACTGAGGCGGCTACGTCAGGGGTCGGCGCAGTTGCCGTCGCCGGCAGGCGCGCCGGCTTGGCAAAAGTCGAGCAGCGTCTCGAGCTCGGCTGGGCTGAGTGATTGCACCGGCGGGTCGAGCTCGATGAAGCTGGGCGGCATCAGCGCATCTTCGAGCGCCTGGGCCATCGCCAAGTAGCGGGCACGCCCGTGCTGATCGAGGGCTTGCGTGTCGGCATAGCTGACGAGCGCGAACGGCGCGCCGTGTAGCGGCGGCTGGCTGTGGCAGCGTTGGCATTTGTCTTCGAGCACGCGCTTCACGGCGCACCAATCTGCTGTTGGCGCAGTCGTGCCGTTCGCGGCGCCCGCCGCTGCGTCAGCGCCGTTCGCGGCGCCCGAGTCGCGGCTGGCGATCGTCGTGGTCGCGGTCTGGCACGCCATCGATTGGGTGAGAGCCGAGACCACCAACCAGTACATGGGTAACCGAGGCAGAAAGCCACTGCGTTGCGCGCGCTGTGTGCGGCGGTTCACGTTGATCATGATGACTCGTGTTTTCGCAAACGGCGGAAGTTGCGTAATCGTGAGTCGATAAACGCGTACACCACGATGGTGTTGGATGCGTCGCGCGCGTTTGGGGGCCAAAGGCCCTTGAATTTGGCTCTAAAATCGCGCGACGCCTACTTTAGTGAGGCGTACGCTTGCCGTTATCGAGTCACGAGTCTTGGTGCAAGTTGCCAGCTCATCGCGTGAACGTGAGTGTCGGCGCGCCAGCGTTACGGCCAACCAAAGGTCCATGACAGAGTCCAGCCAATCACCGCTTTTGCACGCCGGGTCGGTCCTCGGCCGTTACGAGCTGCTGCTGCCGATCGCCAAGGGCGGCATGGCGCAGGTGTGGGCGGCGCGCTTGCGTGGCTCGCGCGGCTTTCAGAAGTTGGTGGCGATCAAGACCATCTTGCCGGACGTGCTCGACAACACGCGCATGGAGCGCATGTTCCTGGAAGAAGCCCAGCTGGCCGCGCAGATTCACCACCCCAACGTGGTGAGCACGCTGGAGCTGGGTGAGCAGGATGGCACGCTGTACTTGGTCATGGACTGGGTCGACGGCGAGCCGCTCAACCAGGTCATGAACAAGGCGACCGGCCAGGGCGGCTTGCCGCTGCCGATCGCCGTCAACCTGATCGGCCAGGCTTGTCAGGGCCTTTACGCGGCGCACGACCTGCGCGACGAAGCCGGCGCGCTGCTCGGCGTGGTGCACCGTGACGTGTCACCGCAGAACCTGCTGATCAGCTTTTCCGGCACCGCCAAGCTGGTCGACTTCGGTATTGCCAAGGCCACGGCGCGCAGCTCGGGCTTGACCGAGGCCGGCGAGCTGAAGGGCAAGTTCGCCTTCATGGCGCCCGAGCAGGTACGCGGCCATGCGCTCGACTGCCGCACCGACTTGTTCGCGCTCGGCATCGTGCTTTACGCGATCACGACCGGGCGACACCCGTTTCGAGGCAACCACCCCGGCGAGACGGTGCAAAACATTTGCTCGGAGCGCGCACCGGCGCCGCCGAGCGCGCTGGTCTCGGACTACCCGTCAGCGCTCGAAGCGGTGGTCATGAAGGCGCTCGCCAAATCACCGGCGGAGCGCTTCGGCAACGCCAACGAAATGCTGTCGGCCCTGGAGCAGGCCATGCCCGGACCGCTCGAAGCTAGCTTCGAAGTCGAGGTGGCGAGCTACTTGCGCACGCTGTTCGGCACGCGTGCCGCCGAGCGCCGCGCCGCGATTCGGTTGGCCCAAGAGCAGATCGACCGCCAGCGGCAAGATGCGACCTCGTCCAGCGTGGGCACGTTGCGAGCGATCTCGCTCGACCGCAACGAGAGCGAAATTTCTGGCCTCGAGCCGCCCGCGGTGGGCGCGCCGGCCAGCGACCTGCAGGCGTCGCCGCCACGCACGTCGCGGCGGGCGATCTGGGGCGTGGCCGCGGCGCTTGGCGCCACGGTCGCGGTTTCGGTGGCGCTGTGGGGCAACGGTCCCGCACAAGTGCGTAGCGCGGCGGTCTCGAGCCCCGTGCCGCCCGAGCTGGTGCGACCGGCTCCGAGCGTCGCGGCGCCGGCTCCAGCCGCGAATCCGCCGCCTGAGCCAAAGCCGCCGAGCAGCATCGACGCGGCAGCGGAGCTCGAGACGGGCGGCGTCGCCAAGAAGCGCGAGCGCAAGGCGCGCTCGCCCCGCGTCGCGGTCGCCAATGTCAAAGCCGCGCCGGCGGCGCCGGGCGCAGCGCCCAGCGCGCAAGAACCCGCCGCGACGTCGGCTGCGCCCGTCAAACCGGCCGCGAGCCCTCCGGCCACTTCGGCCAACGCCTGGGACCGCGACGCGTTCGGCGGGCGTCACTGACCTTTCCCCACTCAAGGAGACGACAACCTAATGAAAATTGCACCTGCTCTTCGATCGCTTTCCGCTCCAACCTGGCTGAGCGCGGCCTGCTTCGCCGCGTGCGGGCTCGGCGCCTGCGTCGACGACGGGACCGGGCTCACGCTGCCGGACGCTGCGGGCAGCTCCGGCACCAGCGCGGCCGGCAACGGCCAGGGCGGCAGCGCGCAGCCCAGCAATGAAACCGCAGGTACCGGCGCCAGCGAAGCCAGCGCTGGCCACGAGCACGGGACGGGCGGCGACACGCCTGCGGCGGGCGGGTCGAGCTCGGGCGGCACGGCGGCGTTGCCGACCGCCGGAGCGAGCGACGTCGGCGGCACGGCCCCGGACGGTGCCGGGGGCGACCCGAATCAAGACGCCGCGCACATCGAACCGGCGTGCGCGTTTCACAGCGCGCCTGCGCTGCCCCCCGAGACCGGCGCGGGCGGCACGGGCGGCGCGGGCGGCACCGGGCCAACCCCGACGGTCACGCTCCAGGTCAGCCCGTTCATCGGTGGTTACTTGGCCGATGGCCAAGGCCGCACGCTGTACACGTACGGCGCTGACTTGCCTGGCGATTGCAACACACCACCCACCTCGACTTGCGTGACAGATTGCTTGACGTCGTGGCCCGTGTTCGACGCCGGCGCGCGCGTGCTGCCTGCGGAGCTGGGCGACGCGGGTTTCGGTACCATCGCGCGGGCCGAGGGCAGCTACCAGACCACGTACATGGGCTGGCCGCTCTACTACTACAAGTCCGACCTCCTGCTCGGGCAGATGACCGGGCAGGGCAAGGGCAAGACGTGGCACGCCGCTCAGGTCACCCCACCCTCGGTCGTGATCATGAAAGCCGGCGCGGCCAAGTACCTGGCGGACGCCGCTGGCCGCACACTTTACGTCTCTGCCGACGACACGAAGGGCGCGGGCGATCTCGACCCGGTCAGCAACTGTAGCGGCAGCTGCTTGAAGACGTTCGAAGGCTTCCACAATCAGACGCTGTCGATGGTGTCGTCGCTTGCGCCGCTGGATTTCAGCGTGTTCGTCAATCACGGGCTTGGCGGGCTGCAACTGGCTTACAAGGGCATGCCGCTGTATCGGGCGGCCACCGATCACAAGTCGGGCGACATGACCGGCACCGCCATTGCCGGGTTTACGGCTGCAGCGCCATGACCGGCATTGACGCGACCCGCGCCGCACTGGCGGCGGTGGCCACACTGCTCCTTGCCCCAGCATTGCGCGCTGAGCCAAGTGCCTCGCAGCGCGCTACGGCCGAAGCCATGTTCCAACGCGCAACGCAGCTGATGGACGAGCATAGCTACCGCGAGGCGTGCGAAAAGTTCGCCGCCAGTCAGGAGCTCGATCCGGGGCTTGGCACTCAGCTCTACTTGGCCGACTGCTACGATCGCGCCGGTCGCAGCGCGAGCGCCTGGGCGCTGTTCCGCGAGGTCGAAGATCGAGCGGCGCGCGCCAACCAGCCCGACCGCGCGCGGATCGCCCACGAGCGCGCCGAGGCGCTGGAAGGCAAGCTGCCGCGGCTCGAGCTGCGCGTGCCGGCGGCGCAGCAGGTAGCGGGGCTCGAGCTGTCGTCGGGTAACGGCCCGGTGTCGCGCGCGTCTTGGAACACGCCGCTGCCGGTCGATCCGGGGACGCTGCGCATCGAGGCCCGCGCGCCCGGTAAAAAGCCCTGGTTCACGCAGATTACCGTCGCGCCCGGAGCCTCACGCCAGACCGTCGAAATTCCGACGTTGGCGGCGGCGCCCGTCGTGAAGCGACCGCCGCCGGCCGCGCTGCTGCCGGCGTCGGGCAGCTCGCTGCAGCGCACGAGCGGCCTCGTGCTGGGCGGCGCCGGGCTGATTGGTATGGCCGTGGGCGGCTTCTTCGGTTACCGCGCCTACGCGCGCAATCAACAATCCAAAGCCGAGTGTCGAGCGGAGCTGCCGAACGCCTGCACGGCGCACGGAGCGCGGCTGCGCGAGCAAGCCAGCGACTCTGCCCGGCTCTCGACCATCTTTACGCTCAGCGGAGCCGGGCTGTTCGCCAGCGGTGTCACGCTGGTGCTCAGCGCGCCCTCCGCCCGCTCCGACGAACGAGCGCAGGCGCGAGATGCTGCCTGGCGGGTCGAGTTGGGAGGGGTGTGGTGACGGCCTCGATGCGCTGGTCACGCGGGCTGTTGTTGGCCGCGCTGAGCTTGGCTTCGGCGTGCTCGCAGATTCTCGGTATCGAGGACGCCTACGTCGACCCCGCGCTCGCGGGCAGCGGCGGCAGCGCGTCGGTCGCCGGCGCTGCGAGCCCGCCGGCGTCGCTCGGCAACCACGACGCTGGCGGTGAGCCGGCGGTCAGCGGCGGTGCTCCGAGCGACGGCGCGCTCAATCAGCCCCACGCCGGCAGCCAGTCCAGCGTTGGCAGCGCCTCGAGCAGCAGCGCCGGCGCTGCGTCAGACGAGCCAGATCTGTGCGAACGCTACTGCGACCAGGTGACGCGCGTATGCAAAGGTAAGTACGAGCAGTACCGCACCTTCGACCAATGTGTGCGCGTGTGCCAACGGCTGCCGCCGGGCGAAATGGGCGACAAGGACACGAACACCGCGTCATGTCGCATGCGCCAGGCGGAATTGGCGGAGGGCGAACCGTTCGTTTACTGCAAATCAGCCGGCCCGCTGGGTGAAGGCAAATGTGGCTCCAATTGCATTTCTTACTGCGGGTTGATGCAGCAGGCGTGCACGGTTGCGTCCACGGCTGGAAATCTCGAGCCGAGCCACTACTCATCTTCGGAGGCGTGCCTGAGCGCGTGCACGGCGTTGCCGGAAGCCGCCGAAGCGTCAGTGCATTATTCCACGTCAGCTTTGGCCGAGCCGACGAGCTTCGTCGGCAACAACGTGTTCTGTCGAACCTACCACGTCGCCGCCGCCATCGAGCAAGACGCGCCGGACGAACATTGTCCGCACGCCATGGGCGGTGACCCCTGCATCAATTAGGTAGCAGGTGGGCGACAGCTTACATCGACCGCACGCGACAAATATGCGAGCGTTGAGCTGGGATTATGACGACTCGCGAACGTCAGGCGACTCCGGTAGCTGTGCCGCCAAATCGGGCCAGCGTACCTGTGCGCGCGGCGGTCACGCTGTCTCGCCCGCTGGAGCCGCCGGTCTTGGTGCTGTGCGGCTCGTTCCAGCAGGAGCTGCGCAGCGGCTCGCTGTTGATCGGTCGCGTTGCCGAATGCGACTTCATGTTGGAAGACAGATTGGTCTCGCGCACGCACGCGCGCATCATCGTTGACGAAGAGGGCATCAGCCTCGAAGATTTGCACAGCACCAATGGCGTGTACTTGAACGGCGACCGCATCGCCCACGCCACCCGCCTCAACACCGGCGATCAGGTGCTGATCGGCACGCACGAGCTGCAATTTTCCGAGCTGCGCGCGGACCTGTCGACGCCGTTCTTGCCGGTGCAAGAGCCACCGACCACACCCACGCTCGACCGCGAGACAATGACCGCCGGCGGTCCGATCCCAATCACCGCGCGCGCCGACGCGCTCGAAATGATCGGCACCTTGGCGCGCCGCTTGGCCAATGAGCGCAAAGCCCACCAAGCGCCGCGCATGCTTGGACCGCACCTCAAGGGCATCTTGAAAGGCGCTAGCTCGGGCTTGGTCGTGCCCGAGGCGCTGCTGCAGTTGGCCAGCGAGTACGCCTTCGATCTGGCCCACTGGACGGCCGACACGCGCTGGCTCGACTACGTGATCGAGTTGCACCTGGCGACCCGGCGGCTGATGTCGGCGCAGCTGCTGGGCGCGCTGCAACGCGGCGAGCGCTGGATTGGGCTGACCAACCGCTCGCTGCTGTCTTACTACGTGGCAAGCTTCACGCAGCAAGTCAGTAGCCTGCTGCCCGACGAACGCGCGCGCCTCGGCACGCTGCAACGCCTGCAGAAGAAGAAGTAGAGCCTAGCTTGGCGATTGTCCTGACGAGCCACTCGGCGGCCTGTTAGCGTCGAGCGCCATGGCGCAGCCGCCCTACCCACCGCCGCCCGGATACGGGCAGCCTCCGCCACAGTACGGGCAACAACCGCAGCAAGCCCAACAGCCGTCCTACGGCCAGCCGCCGTACGGTCAACAGCCGCAGTACGGCCAACAACCGCAGTACGGTCAGCCGCCGCGCGTGCGCGATCATCAAATTCCCGCTCACGCGCACGAGCGCCTGACCGTGATGCGCGAGCACAAGTTCTTCACCAGCGATCTGTCGGTGAACGAGTTCTTGCTCGTCAAAGAGGCGGGGTTTCAGCCGCTGGGCTTGGTGATGGGCAGCAGCATCTATTCGATTGGTGCGCAGCAGCTCGGGCAAGCGGCGCCCGGCGAGGTGATGGCGCTGACGCAAGCCTTGTATCAATCGCGCGAGCTGGCGATGGAGCGCATGGAGGCCGAGGCCGAGGAGCTGGGCGCCGACGGCATCGTCGCGATGCGCCTGACCGTGAGCGTGCACGCCTGGGGCACGAACATCATCGAATTTTTGGCGATCGGCACGGCCGTGAAGAGCCTGGCGGCGCCCGGTCAGTACCGTACCCACGACGGCCGACCGTTCACCAGTGATCTGTCCGGCCAAGATTTTTGGACGATCCTCAACGCTGGCTATCGCCCGCTCGGGTTCGTGATGGGCAACTGCGTGTTTTACGTTGGCCCGCCGGTGCAACAAGCCATGAACGGCGAGCTCGCCGGCCCCACGCAAGCCTTGTACGACTCACGCGAGCTGGCGATGGAGCGCATGCAATTCGAGGCCGAATCGCTGCAGGCCGAGGGCATCGTCGGCGTCACCGTCGACGAGAGCAATCACACCTGGGGACCGACCGTGCTCGAGTTCAGCGCGGTCGGTACCGCGGTCGTGGCGATCCGCGCCGACCATCAAATCCCGCGCCCGGCGCTGGTGCTCACCGTGAACGGCTAATGATGCGCCCGCCGCTCGATTTGCGCGCCAGCATTGCTCGGGTTGCCGCCGGTGGCATTCCGCTGCGGGCCGAGCAGCGCCTAGCCGAAGAGGCCGGCCCTCACCAAAAGCTATTCACCAGTGATTTGTCGGTGAATGAATTTCTGCTCGCGCGCGACGCTGGTTGCCACCCGATCGCGCAAATCATGGGCAGCAGCATCTATCACGTCGGACAAATCCCCGATTACAAAGGCAAGACCGCCGAGATCGAGGTGATCAGCAGCGCGCACCGCGAGTCGCGCCGGCTGGCGCTGGCGCGGCTGTACCAAGAGGCGCAGCTGGTCGGCGCTGACGCAGTGATCGGCGCCAAGCTCAAAGAACGCATGATCACCATGGGCGCGCGCGGCAAAGGCGGTGACGATGGCGGCCAGGTGCTCGAGTTCACGGTCGTCGGCACCGCCGTCAGGGCGCCGTTTCTGACCCATCCGCCTGGCCATCCGATCATCACCGACTTGTCCGGGCAAGATCTGTGGGCGCTGCTGCAAGAGGGCTGGGAGCCGTGCGCGTTCTTGTTCGACTTCTGCAAATACCACGGCTGGCACGTGACCTCCGGCAGTCGTGGTGGCGGCGAGGTGACGGCCGCCAATCAAGTCGTCGAGACGGCGCGCCAGCTGGTGATGGAGCGCCTGACCGCGCAAGCCGTCGCAGCATCGGTCGAATTCGTGGTCGGCAGCGACGTCACGATCGACGTCAAAGAGGTGCCGTGCGGCTACGCCAGCTGCGAGCTGGACGACCTCGACGTCAACGTCAGCTGGTTCGGTACCGGCATTCGCCGCATCCCCGGCTGGCAACGGCCGCCGCAAGACGTGCCGCCGATGATGCTGGCGATGATGCCGCTCAACCGCCGCCGCGACACCAGCATCGGCAGTGACGAGGACGACGCGCGCGAAGTCGAGCGCGCCGCCGAAGAAGCCGAAGAGAACGCGCTCGAAATCGACGAAGCCAACGCGCCCAACGAATGACCAACGATCTGCCGCAGCACGCCCGCGAACGCCTGCAAGACATGCGGGCGAAGCGGCTATTTACCAGCGACCTTTCGGTCAGCGAGTTCTTGCTCGTGAAAGAAGCCGGCTTCGATCCGCTCGGCCTGGTGATGGGCAGCTCGATCTATCAAATTACGCCCACGATTCCGCAGCTGGCCGCCAACGCCCCCGGCTGCGAGCTCGTCGACATGTCGCGGGCGCTGTACCACGCGCGCGAGCTGGCGATGAATCGCATGGAAGCCGAGGCCGATGAGCTGGGCGCCGACGGCATCGTCGGTGTGCGGTTGACGGTGAAGCTCGGCACCAATCCGCTCAAGCAAAATTGGGATTTGTATCGCGAGTGGCAAGACTGGGCGCGCGGCGTCGGCTTTCCGCGCTCGTCGACGCTGCTCGGTCCCGGTTGGCAAAATTGGCCGCGCGTCGCCCACGACATGTGGCTGCACTATTGCGGGCAGCTCGGCTGGTTGCAGGTGCCACCGCCGCCTTGGTCGCGTTCGCGCACGTTGCTCAATAACGCGTTCGGCCAAAACGTCGCGGAGTTTCGCGCGATCGGCTGCGCGGTCAAGCACCGCGGCGGCCAAAGTTACCGCAACGTTCACGGCAAGCCGTTTCAAAGTGACCTGAACGGACAAGACTTCTGGACGTTGATTCGCACCGGTTTTCGGCCGGTCGGCTTCGTGATGGGCAACTGCGTGTACTACGTGCCGCCGCACCTGTTGCAAGCGCGCGCCACCCAAAGCGTGGAGCTGGCCGAGTACACGCACGCGCTGTACGACGCGCGCGAGCTAGCCACCGAGCGCCTGCAAGACGAAGCCGAAGCGCTGCAAGCGACCGGCATCGTCGGCGTCACGTTCGCCGAGCGCGAGCACTCGTACACGACTACGCCGTGGAACGCCGGCAATTCCGCCTTGATCAGCGGCGAGCTGATCGAGCTGTTCGTGATCGGCACGGCAGTCGTGCCGACCGGCGTCGCTGGCGATTTGGCCAAGCCGTTTCTGGCGCTGTCCGCCCGCGACGACGGCGTGACCCCGACGGTGCGCGAATGAGCTACGCGCAACGTCCCACGCCGGCTTTCAGTGAGCTCTCGGTCACCGAGTTCTTGACGCTGGCGCGCGTGGGTTACTTCCCGCACGGCCTGGTGATTGGCTCGTGCATCTTCGAGGCCGGCAATCAATACGACTGGACGGTGGCCACGGCCGAGGTCCAAGGCCTCAGCCATGCGCTGCGTTCCGCGCGCGGGTTGGCGGTTTCGCGCATGCGCGAGCAGGCGGTCCAGCTGGGCGCCGATGGCGTGGTCGACGTGCGCGTTCAGGTCGAGCACGACGTCTGGCGCGGCGCGCGCCAAGTCGCCAAATTCGTCGCCATGGGCACCGCTGTCGGCTTCGATCCGCGCTACTTGCCGGCGGCTCAGCAAAACGTGCCGTCGCTGCGGCTGGCCGACGGCACGCCGTTCACCAGCGACCTGACCGGCCCTGATTTCGTCACGCTGTTGCGCGCCGGTTACCGGCCGATCGCGTTGGCGATGGGTGCCTGCGTGTACGGCCTCGACCCGCGCCATTTACGCGCTTACCGCACGCAAGACGCCGAGGTCGTGGAGTACACGCAAGCCTTCTTCGACGCGCGCGAAACCGCGCTCGACCGCCTACAGCAAGACTTGTTCCGCGCCCATCCACAAGGCTCGCAAGATTCGCCCGCCGGCATCGTCGGCGTCGCCGTCAGCGAAACCACCTACGGCGGCGGCGCCAGCGCACCGATCGTCGAATTCGCCGCGATCGGCACCGCCGTCGCCGAATTGCACCCGAATGATCCGCGGCGCGGCCCAGCGCACGCTCGGCCGCAACTCGTCGTACCGCTCGACCGCTGAGCCAGGAGGGCTGCCGCGGTGCAGCCTGACTTGCAGAAGCTGCCGTGTCGGTGCCGGGCCACCTTGGCTGGCAGGTAACGGTGGACGCCGCGCCTTCGGCACAAGCGAGGCCGCCTGCGGCGGGGCACGTGAAGGTGGACCGCCTGCGGCGGGGGGGCGTGCACCGCCTGCGGCGGGTGTGCTCGCCGCCGTCGAGGCCAAGCCGGCTGCGCCGGTGCGCTGCAGCGCGAGGTTTGTCGGGTCGAGGGCTCGCCAAGCCACCTCGCGGCTGGGCCTCTGCGCGCGCAGGGCAAAATCTGATCTTGGATAGAATCAGATGATATTATCGAAATATTTTTTCTCGCCCGCATTTGGGCGTGTGTGCGAGCTCGCAGCGAGCGCGATGTCTGCTGCGTCGCCGCTGCTCCGAGCAACCCGGGTAACTAGCGTTGCTGTCCGAGCTGCGTGAGCACCCAGGCGGCGCGCGAATTTGGTTCGCATGGCCGCGCTGAGCGAGTGGTTTTGCACCAGCAACGCGGCTTTACGCCCGCTTGATATATGCTGTGACGATGATCGCCTCTCGGATCCCGCTCGTCGCGTGCGCGCTCGGGCTGGCGACGTTCGCGGGGTCCGGGACTGCCCAAGCGCTCGAGAATCCGTTTCCCGACAACGTCATCGTCGCGCCGGGCGTGAAGCTCGGCTACACCTTCGGCAGCGGCGGCGGAAGCCACTTCGGCGGGATTGGCCACGACCACCACCACTGAGCATGCTTCGACATGCTGCGGCCGAGGACTGAGTGCTGTTCGTTTCGGGTAGCGAATCCGAGCCGAAGTGCCAACTCACGAAACGGCATGAATTGCCGGTAGTTTGTGCGTTTCAGAGCGATCGCCTGTTCCCGAAACTGAAGCGACACGCACCAGAACGCGAACAACCCGCCCATGGAATGAACAAGGAACAGCCCATGCGTTCGAGCAATGAGGTTTCGAAGAATCGCGCCAAACGTGGGTTCAGCCTGATGGCATTGCTCGCGCTGGGCAGCCAGGCAGCTGCGTGCGCGCTCGACGCGTCGGTGAGCTTCGGTCCGGTGCCGACCGAAACGACGACGGGCAGCGTCTCGAACGCGGGCATGTCGGCGCTTGGACTCGGTGAGACGTCGCTCGGCCGCGGCGCCGCGGGCGGAGCTGGTGGTTCGACGTCGGGCGGGGGAGCGGCGGCAGGCGGAACCGCAGGCGCCACATCGCTGCCGCCGAACAGCGGAGGCGCCTCAGTCGCCGGCGCGTCAACCGCAGCTGCCTCAACCGGAGGCGTGGGCGACGGCGCGAGCGGCGGAATCAGCGCGTCGGGTAGCGATGCGTTGGGCGGAGCTGCGGCAGGCTCGGTTTCGGGAGTCGCTGGCAGCCCGGGCTACGCGGGCGCCGCCGGCGCGGCGATGTGTGGCCCCGGCACGCTATGCAACAGCTCGTGCGACCACCGGAATAAATGCGAGCAGACGTGCAATGGCGGGACCTGCATGCAAGTCTGCTCCGTTCTCGCCACTTGCGACAACCAGTGCGACAGCGGAGCTTGCACGACTCATTGCGTCGGCAACGCCAACTGCAGCGCGACGTGCGGCGCCGGCAGTTGCAAGGCCGATTGCACCGGCGATTCGACGTGCAACGTCACGTGCGCTGGCGGCGGCTGCGAGCTTCGCTGCGCCGAAAACGCTCATTGCACGTTCAATTGCCCCGGCGGCGGCTGCACCTTCATTTGCCAAGGCATCGGCCCGTGCAACACCGACTGCGGCGGACACGACAACTGCCAAACCCACAACTAGTGGGAGGGTGCGCGGCCGCGACGCCTGGCTGTGTTTCCGCCGCTCCGAGCAACCGGGTAACTAGCGTTGCTGCCCAAGCTGCGAGAGCACCCAAGCCGCGCGCGAATTTTGGTTGGCGTGGCGCGCCAGGGCTTCGGTCAGCTTCTGAAACCACTGATCGAGCGGCAAGGTGGCGGTGCGGAGCGCGACGCCGCGCACGACTTTTTTGTGGCGCGTGACGAACTCGGAACCTTGGCGTTGGAGCGCGAAGTGATCCGGATCGAGCGCTAGCTCGATGGCATGAACGACGTGGCCCTGGCTTTGGATTTTGCTGTGCTCGGCGAAGCCTTGGCTGAGCGCGCCGGCCAGCTTGGCCACGAAATCTTCCAGGTTCGACAGGTCGACCCGCATGCCGAGGGCGATCTGATCGGCGCCGACGGCGACTTGGATGCGTGAGCCGCAGTAGCGACACGCGAACGTGCGGCCGTCGGCCTCGGGATCCATGACCGCGCCACAGCGATTGCAAGGGACCTGTTGGCTCAAGTCTCCAACATAACCGATCGACCTTGTCCCGCAAAGGCTTCGGGAAAGCGCGGCGCGCAGGCCGAAATCGGTCGCTTTCAGTTCTGCTCGCCCGCTACTGCGGCGCTCGGATCGGTCGGTTCCTGCCATCGACCAGGGTGACCGGCACGTCGTCGGCGGCGAAGCCGTCGAGCAGGCGAGCATTGACCGCGATCACGCGCGCGGCGCCGTCCCAACTGCCATCGGGTCCAAACGCGGGGCTCTCGTTGTATGTCGCGCAACCGCACTCGCCGCAAAAGTGGCTTTCGACAAGCTGAGTGTTCCAACGATAGACGCGCTCTGCCTCGCTCTTCACCGAGAATTGCGCCGGAGCGCAATAGGTATGCAGTACACCGCGCTTGGCGCAGATCGAGCAGGTGCAGCGCGTGACGCTCTCCGGTAAGCCTGCGTCGATCCGAAACGATGTCTTCCCACAGTGGCAGCTACCCGTGATCATCGGTGCCTCCGTTCCAAGCGTTGTTCCGCGTTCCCAGCCTACGCCGCCTCGCCTCGTGGCGAAAACGCCCCGGGTGAAATTGCCGCGGTGGGGTTGTTTCGATCGCCGGCCCACAGGATGGTTCAGCCGATTGGTTGGCGAAATGCGGGGCCTGGTTCGGGCACGTTCGCTGCAGACGCCGGCCGCATGTTGATCCGTCGAGTCTTGGTTGGTTCCCTGGTTGCTTTCGTCACTTCATTCGGAGTCAGCGCTGCGGCTGAAGAAACAATCGGCGCGCACACGACGCCTGGCTCGGCAGTCTCGGTTTTCGGCAACCAAGGTCAGGTCGCCATCTCGAGCGAAGCAGGCGCGACCTTCAGTCACACTTCGGTGAGCGGCAGCAACGCAGCCAGCACCAGCCTCGTGCTCCGCCCCGGTGTCGACTACTTCTTGATCAAGCGCCTTTCGCTCGGCGCATTCGTGGGCGTCGAGCACCAGGCGACCGAAATCACCAGCAACACGACCTTCGGCATCGGCCCGCGCGTCGGCTACGATATCGCGTTTTCAGACCGCTTCTCGATCTGGCCCAGGATTGGCTTTTCGTACAACAGCACGACGGTGAAGGTCGACTCGCAAAACATCGGCGGCGTTCAGACTCCTTCGGCCAAGGACTCCAGCTCTGCCCTAGCGCTCAACCTGTACGCGCCGTTCCTCTTCCACACCAACCACTACTTTGCCGGCGTGGGCCCGGCGCTCGACACCGATCTGACGGGCGATTCCAAAGTCACCACCGTTGCGTTGCGCGTGATCCTCGGCGGTTGGGTCTTCTGAGCCGCCGCCACGGCTACTCAGCGCAAGCGCTCGCAAAAAGGCCCTGGGGCCCGCGCGCCCGACAGACGCCGCCTTTGCATCGAAACGCCGGATGGCAGGCCACCTTCGGTTCGTCGCAGCGCTCGCCGTCGAAGCGCACCTCGCGGCAGGACTTGTGCTCGCAACCGGGCGCGTCTGGCGGGCAAGCGCAGACGAGGCCGCGCTCGCAGTCATAGAACGCGTTGCAGGCCTCGCCCGGTCCGGCGATCGCCGCGCACAGCGGCGGGTCGACGGCGTCATTGCAATGCAGGTCGAAAGTGCACGCTCGACTGCTGGCCAAACCGGCTGTGAACAAGCATGGTTCGCCGACGCCTGGCGGCGGCCGGCAGATGCCCGACTTGGCGCTCGCGTCGAAGTCGCAAGCCGAGCCTTGGCCGCAGTAAACCGCGCTCGGCCTGCCGTCGTCACCGGTCACGACCCCGCACGGCTCGCCGTTGCCTGGTATCGGTAGGCAGAGCGCGCCCGCGCCGCAATACGCGCCGCCCACACACGCCGCGGTCTCGGCGCAAGATTCGCCAATCGTCGGCAGCGGCCGACACACGCCGTCGCAATACGTGTCGGTCCAGCACGGGTAGTCGGGCGTGCAGGCTTGGTCGGGAGGATAGACGGGGCCGCTGAGCGGAACGCAGGTTTGGCTGGCACCACAGAAGGTGTACGAGTCGCAGTCCGCGTCGGGCGCGGCGCAGCTCTGTCCGGCTGCAGCTTCGGTGGCGCACGAGCCGCAGTCGCCGTCCATTTTGCAATCGAGTGAGCCGCACTGCGACGGGAACGCGCAGGCTTCGCCCGGAGCGCGCGTGCCGGGCGTAACGCAAGCTGGCAGCACGTTGTATCTGACGTCCTCGCAGGGCACGGTCTCGTAGACCTTGGCGCAGGTCAGCAGGTCTTCCACGCTGCGGGTGGCGCCGGGAGAAAACACCAAGTCGGGGCACTCCAGGGTCACGTTGTTCACGCAGTTGTCGTTCGGGGCGTTGTTGTTGCAGGTGGCTTGGCGTCGGCACACCGCCAGCGCGTAAGCGATGCAGGCGTCGGCCTGCGCGGCGGCGAGCGCGCGGGCGGTGCCGCCTTCGCCGCCTTCGCCGTCTTGCCGGGTGGCTCCTTGCCCGTTCGCACCGCCTTCAGCATCCGGGCCCGTGTCGTCAACGCCGCCGTTGGTTTCGCCGGCCTGCCCGCCCTCGTGACGCGGGTTGCGCGTGACCTTGCCGCCGCAAGCCAAGCCGAACAACGCAACGCTGACGAGCGCGCACCATCGCACCCGCAGCGTGGCGGCTCGCGCAGCTTCGGTCATCTCGATCTAGAGGTTACCTAGAACGTCGCGTAAAGGCTTGGTTGCCGACTCCATAATCACTGACATAACGCTGTCATTCGGTGGCGGTAGCTTTTTGGGATGCGATCT
>FSUE01000145.1_pt1 | contig 24868 bp, 20 predicted proteins | sample 1637031 | NCBI WGS metagenome assembly FSUE01 (sample SAMEA3914819, study PRJEB12502) | metagenome | biome: forest; material: soil | place: Canada | collected 2010-06-26 | depth 0.3 m | reverse complement strand
TTCGGCCTGGGCCTGTAATTAGACCGAGAATCGCCTGATCGTGTTCGGCCTGGGCCTGTAATTAGACCGAGAATCGCCTGATCGTGTTCGGCTTGGGCCTTTGATAGGCTGGAATGTCGTTGTCACCGCCACGCTTTCTTCAGCTCTCCTTTGCCCTGGCATGCGGGCTGGGCGTGTGTTGGCCGAGCGCTGCGCAGGCGCAGAATCCGGCCGCCGCCGAGGCGCTGTTCGACCAGGCGCGCGCGGCGATGGCCGCTGGCAGCTACGACATCGCCTGCGCTCGCTTCAAAGATAGCGACAAGCTCGACCCCGCGGTCGGCACCCGCTTCAACCTGGCCGATTGCGAAGAACGGCGCGGACACGTGGCAACGGCGTGGAGCTTGTTTCGCGGCGTGCTGTCGGAGCTGGCCGACGACGACGATCGAAAGCCGATCGCGCAGGCGCGTGCACGCGCGCTCGAGCCGCGCATGCCGTATTTGACGATGTCGCGCGCGAGCGATACGCCGCCGGGCGTGCGCGTGCGCATCGATGGCGTCGAGCTGGGCGAGGCGAGCTTCGGCGTGGCGCTACCGATGGATCCAGGCGACCACGAATGGGTGTTGCTGTTGCCGGCGGGTGGCGAAAGTCGGCGCAGCAGCTTCGTGCTCCGCGAAGGGGAACACAGCGAGATTCCGATTCGCCTGACCGGCTCGTCGCCGTCGACGACGCAGCCGGAGCAGCAGCCGTCGGGCGCGGGCGAACCGTTCAGTCCGGGAGGTTCGCGGCGCAAATGGGCTTACGTTGCGGGTAGCGTCGGCGTCGCGGGCGTGGCGTTCGGCGCCGTGACCGGCATCATCACGCTCAGCAAAAAGGGCACCGCCAACGCCAACTGCAGCGACAAGCGCCGTGTATGCAACCAGGCAGGCATCAACGCCAACGAGTCCGGCAGAACCTTCGGCGCGCTGAGCGGCATCGGGCTGGGCGTCGGGGTCGTTGGTCTGGCGGCGGGCGCGTATTTGTGGCTGACCGACACACCAGCCCAGTCGACGGCTGCGCACTCTTCCATACCTTTGGGGCGCGGCGTGCGCGTGAGCCCGCAGCTCCGGTGGGCGGCGGATGGAACCAGCCTGGTTGCAGTCGACGGCAGCTTCTAGCCCGATCTGAGGTACCCTCACGGGGCCGTGCTGCGCAAAGCTTCAACGTTGGCGTGGTCCCGCGCGCTGCCCCTGTTGGCGCTGCCAGGGTGCTTGGTGTCGTTCCAGGACTACCCGCTCGGTGACCCGGAAGGCGCGCCAGCTGCCAGCAGCGGCAAAGCGGGTGCGAGCGGCGTCGGCGGCGCAAGCGGCCACGGCGGCGTGAGCAGCGCGGGCGGGTCCGGCGCACTGACCTCAGGGGCCAGCACGGGCGGTAGCGCCAAGGCCGGCGACACCAACGACGCCGGCGGCCCTGAGTCGGGCAGCGGTGGCGTCACCATGGTCGTCCCGAATCAGCTGATGGTGGACGACTTCGAAGATGGCAACCAAAACATCTTGGAGCGGCAGGGCCGCAGCGGAGCCTGGTACTCGGCGAATGACGGCCAAGGCACGCAGACGCCGCGCGCTGGCGTGCCGCTGATGCCGAGCTTGCTCGAGCCCGCGCGCGACGCAAGCACGCATGGCGCGCACACGTACGGCGGCCCGTTTGCAACGTGGGGAGCGCTGGTCGGCACCGCCTTGGCGTTGGCCGGCAACAACTTCATCGCCTATGACCTGAGCGGTTATCAGGGCGTGCGGTTTTGGGTGCGTTCTGGCGGCATGGTCGCGAACCCGGCCAAGCAGGTGCGGTTCAGCTTACGGACGCCGGCGACCATCACCGGCGGCGGTTGCACGGTTTGCGGCGACCATTTCGGGGCGGCGGTTCCGCTGACCTCGAAATGGGAGCAGGTAGACCTGCCATTGGCGACGCTCAAGCAAAGCGGTTACGGGCGTCCGGTGCTGCCCAGCCCCGACTTGAAGCACGCGATGGGCATCGAGCTGCTGTTCCCGGCGAACGTCAGCTTCGATCTATGGATTGACGACATCGAGCTGTATTGAAGGGGTGAGGAATGAGGGGTTAGGGGTTAGGGGTGGTGCGAGCTGGCGCTCGCTCAGTTCTCCACCAGAGCCCCGAGCTGGCGCTCGCTCGGTTCTCCACACAGCCCAACACCACCGCCCTCACTCTTCCCTCATCCCTCCGCCGACTAACCCCTAACCCCCTCACTCCTCACCCCTTTTCGAGACCCAAGGCGGTGGGAGGGTGCTGGGTCACAACGGGCATGGACGAGCTGCGAGAGAGCTCCTTGTTGTTTTCGTTGGAAGGCCTGCTCGAGACCGAGCGCGAGCGCGTGCAGCGTGAGGCGCGTGAGGCTCAAAAGCGCCGCGACGACGAGATGATTCGCGTCGCCGAGCAAGCCTCACGCCGCCGCTTGGCACAGCAGCAAGAACGCGAGGCGCGCGAGCGTCGTGAAGCGCTGGAGCTGGAGCGGGATCGCCTCGAGACAGAGCGCATCGAGGCGATGAAGCGCGCGGCCATCGAACGCGCTCGGATCGAAGCCGAAGGACAGCTGCGGCTCGTCGAGCTCGAGCAGGTGCGAAAGCACGATCTGGCGCTGTCGCAGCTCCGTGAACGCCAAGAGACCGCGCGCTATCGCAGCTTGACCTGGCTCAGCTCGACGGCGTTCGCGCTATCCGTGATCGGCGCTGCGGCGGTGTACTTTGGCTGGTTGCGGCCAGCCGAGGCGCGCCAGCAGCAACAGCTGCAAGGCATCATCGACGCCAGCACCGAGCACGCCAAGACCGCCGAGCGCGCACTAGCGACCGAGCTGCAGAAGAATCGAACCCTGACCGAGCGCATCCAGCAGCTGCAGACTCAGGCGTTCGAGCCCAGCGTCAGGCCCGAACCAAAGTTGCACCCGGTCCCGAACAAGCCGCTGACCAGGCAGCCACCGCCCGCGCTACGCAAGCGTTGCGTCGACAACGGGGATCCGATCGACGGCTGTATTCACTGAATCGTTGGGGGCCGCTCCGGCTAGAGCGCGCACAGCACGCCGTCCCAGCTCCACGTGGTGCCATCGCAAACCGCCCGCATGCCGTTTCCGGTCGAGCAAGAGCCGTAGCCGCATTTGGTCGACTCGCCCATACACATTTGGCCCTCGTTGGGGGCCAGCTTCGGGCACCCTTGAGCGCCGTCGCCCGCGGCGCAGGCCCACACCGTTTGGTCGGTGCAGGCGCCGCCATTGCCGCAGCCGGTGCAGATGCAATAGATGCCGTCGGTGGCGTTCAGCAGGCACGGCTTGGCGGAGCCCGCGTCGCACGCATTGCCCACGATGGCGCCGCTGCAGCCGTGGAGTTGCTCGCACACCGGCTTGTTGAGGTTCCAAACGCCGTTGCTGCACTTGCTGGTGTTGCGACATGCCGTGCGCACGTCGGTGCCGTAGCTGCACAACAAGCCGCTGGTGCACGGTCCGCCTTGCGCCGGCAGCAGCTTCGGACAGACCTTGTCGACTGGATCGGGCGACGTGCCGCCGCTGCCAGCCATGCCAGTCATGCCGGCCGTACCGGCTGTTCCGCCCGTGCCAGGTTGCCCGGCCACCGGTGGTGAGCCGCCGACGACCAAGTCGCCCGCGATGCCGAGATCACCGCCGACGCTGATGACACCGCCGCTGCTGCTGCCGCCATTGTTGCTGGTGCCGCCCTTGCCGAGCTTGCCGCCGCTGCCGATCAAACTGCCGCCGCTGCCGCGCCCGGCACGATTCAGCACACCAGCGCTGCCGGCATCACTCGCATCGCCGCCGTCGCCGCCTGGATCAGTGTTTTCAGCCGTGAAGGCCGACCCGCCGCAAGCGAATGCAACCGTGCCCAGCGCAATCCAAGAATAAGCCCGCATCGTCTTTACCTTATCACCAGGTACCCCGCCCGGCCGCCAGCCAGGCAGCCAAACAGTCCGCCGCCGCGACTACTCGGGCCAACCGATCTCGCGGGCGGTTTCGGCGCCAACCCAGAGCTCTTGCAGGGTGTCGGGCGGGCGCTCGGACGTCGGTGAAAGTGGGAGACTTCTCGCCATCAGCTCGGCGCCGGGCTGCGGGAAGCGCGGCTCGCGCGCCGGGTCGGCGAAGCCTTGCGGGTAGCGCGCGTTTCCATTGGCGTCGTACTTGTCGGAGGCGCCGAGCGTGTGGAACAGCTCATGCGCAGCCACGAACAGCGCGAAGTCGAGCATGTCGTCGTCGATGTCGGCCAATGCCACGCCGACGCGTCCGCCGTCTTCGCTCTCACCTTCGACGAAGCGCGGCTGGCCACTGCGCGCTGGTTTGAGCACCAGGTAGATGCGCGCATCGTAGCCGCGCCATGCCACGTGCGCGCGTTGATCCAGCTCGCGCGTCCATCGCCACTGCGCATAGCTGTGGCGCACCAAGCCCCAAAGGTCTTGCTCGCCGACGCGCGGCGGATCGGTGCTGGCCGCGACCGGGCCCTCGACCACGATCGAAAACGGCGTCACGCCTTGCCCGCCGTGTCGCTGGTACTCCTGACCAAGCCGACGTTCGAGATCGAGCGCGCGACTGCTCAGCGCTGCCAGCGTCGCGGGCGCTACGGGCTCGCGTTCGACGACCACCAGCGCGACCCGCAACGGACGCTGCCACGCCCGCCGCTCGCGCCGGCGCCACCAGTCGTTGCCGGCCCACAACACGCCCCCCGCCAGCAAAATCAACAGCAGCGTGACCCGTACACGGTAGAACCAGCCTCGCGACGCCAAGCCGCCAGTCTAGGCCAGAGTGCCGCCTGGGGTCGCACCAGAGCCGCGTCAGAGTTCACGTGGCTGTCACGCAGCCGAGCCAGACCTGCGCCAGTGACGTTGTTGGGTGCTCGAAGCCGCGTTAGCGTCGTGGCGGTTCCATGACGATTCAGAACAACAAGCCCTCGAGCAAGGCCCGCTGCGGCTGGGCGGGGGAGGATCCGACCTACGTTGCCTACCACGATGGCGAATGGGGCGTGCCGGTCTACGACGACCAGAAGCTGTTCGAATTCTTGGTGCTGGAAGGCGCGCAGGCCGGGCTCTCGTGGATCACGATTTTGCGAAAACGCGACGCCTACCGCAAGGCGTTCGCCAACTTCGATCCGGAAAAGGTAGCGCGCTTCAACGCCAAGAAAATCGAAGCCTTGATGCAAGACGCCGGCATCGTGCGTAACCGCCTGAAGCTCGAATCGGCGGTCAAAAATGCGCGCGCGTTCCTGAAGCTCCAAGAAGAGCTCGGCAGCTTCAGCGCGTATCAGTGGGCGTTCGTCGACGGCAAGCCGCTGCAAAACCGCTACCCGAGCATGAAGCAGGTCCCGGCGCGCACGCCGGTTTCCGACGCGTTGAGCAAAGATTTGAAAAAGCGCGGCTTCAACTTCGTCGGCTCCACCATCATGTATGCGCATATGCAAGCCGTCGGCATGGTCAACGATCACATCGACGCGTGTTTTCGCCAGACCCCGGTCAGCAAGCTCGGCAAGCGGCGTGGGCGGTAGGAGCGCGAGTCAAGGTATGATGCAGAGGCTGAATGAACGCGCCACGGGGCGCTGGGCGGTGCTGGTTGGTTGTTGTGTCACGGCCTGCTCGCTCGACGTGCGCACCTTGCATCACGACGGCGCTGGCAGCTCGGGCACGGGCAATCATCCCGGCAGTTCGGGTAGCGGCGCTGGAATGGTGGGCACCAGCGCCGGTACCGGTACCGGCGCGGACTCGGCCGGCGGCACCGGCGGCACACAAGGCATGGGCTCGAACGGCGGCGGTGGCTCCGGTTCCGGGCTGCCACCGCTGGTCGACGGTTGCGCCGACTTGGACTCCGACGGTGTGGCCGATTGCAAAGTAACGCTGCTCAAGAATTCGGCCTTTGCCAGCGATGTCGCCGACTGGACAGGCGTCGACGGTGCGACCCTGACTTGGGACCCCGACAACGCGCTGGCCGACAAGCCGTCGGGGTGCGGGCGGCTTCGCGCCCCCGAGACCGGCAATGACGTGATTTATCGCGCGTCGCAATGTGTGGAGGTGGCGTCGAACACGATCGTCGTTGCCTACGCCAACGCTCGCGTGGACCAGGGTCCGGCCGGGACGCCGATGGCGCACGCCGAGCTCGAGGTGTCCTTTTTCGACAACCCGGACTGCAGCGCAAAAAGCAGCAGCTATTTCACAACCCCTCTGAGTGAAGGCTCGCGCTACTGGGAGATCATTCAAGCCGGCGGCGTGTCCAGCCCGACGACGGCCTCGGTATCGGTGGCGTTGGTCGGTGTCCGTCCGGATCCCACCAACCAGCAAAGCATTTGCTTCGACAATTTGATGGTCAAAGCCTTGCCGCTATCAGCGCCGTAGCGCCTAGCCAACGCGCTTGCGGCGGCTGCGGTGCACGCCGAGCGCCAGCAGTTGCGCGGCCAGCAGCGCTACGAATGGCGCCGGCACGGGCGCCGGTTGCGCCACCTCGGTCGCTTTGCCGCAGGTAACGCTGACGCTTTGCGCGACCGAGCAATCGGTCCCGCCATCGGTGCTCTGCAACGTGACGAGCGCCGTACCGGGAGCGTCGCACGTCAAGGTCGCGCCCGAGCCCGAGCTGGTCAGCGAGCCGAGGGTCGTCGACCAGCTGTAGCTCAGCGGCAACGGGCCAGAATCAGGATCGCGGACGGTGGCGTTGAGCGTGACCGTGCCGCCCACGTCCACTTGGTTCGGCAGCGCCGAAAGCTCGTCGATCACCGGGCAAGTGTTGAAGTTAGCGTTAACCTCGACGCATTCCATCATCAAGTCGACCGGCGTCGTCTCGCCAGGCGCGACATCGAAGCCAGCCGAACCCGTGCACGTCGCGGGGGGATCCGTTGCCGTCGCTGACAGCACGATCGTGTAGCCGGCAGCAGCAGGCAGGTTGCCAATCCGGGTCGACACTTTGCTGGAGTGGGAAACATCGACGTGGCCGTGCCTGGCAAATCCACTCGCCCCCGTGACCACCCAGTCGATATTCTCGATACCGGTGCTACCGACTTGAACGCCGAGCCCGAGCTCGCCGGAATCCGTGTCACCGAGCCTTGGCGTTTCTGACGGGCCGGCGCAAGCGCTGAGCGCGATTGTCGAAGCCAGCAGGAAACGCACCGTCATCCAACGCATGTGCGGCACGGTACTCGATGTGACTACACGGCTTGACGACGTGCCTGTAACAAGTGAGCACCGGTCGCGAGCACGATCAACGTGAGCGCCGCCATCAGCCATCGCGATGCCGAAGGCGTTGGCGTCGGCGCTGCAGCGGCCACGACCTTGATTGCACCCTTCATCGAAGAGTGATTCAGACACTGGAAGCCGAAGATACCCACGGCACTGAACGTGACTGATCCTTGAGTGTGCGACGCGATCGGATTGGGGTTGTCGCCACCCGATGCGCCGAGCGGATGATTGTCGCTAGGAACGTTGAAGAACACCGTCTGACCGACGCGCACTTGTAGACAGCGCTCCGGATCACTGGCGATGCTGAAGTCCCAATTCAGCTCTCGATCGGCGGTTGGCGCGGTGCGATCGAGATACTGGGTCGGCTGGCAGTCCTGCACGACTTGCGCCTGCGCGGACGCCACCGGTAGTCCCAGCAGCACCAGCAGCGCCGCGAAAAGCGGCACCGCGCGCCGGACGCGTTGGTTCGTGTCAGGGCGGGCCATGACTAAAACGCGATCGCCGCGATGCGTAGCCAGGACCAATATGCGGCCAGCACGCCGATCCCGTACAAGGCTGGTCGGCGGGCGCGCCCGAGCCATTTTTGCGAAATCGGCAGGCTGACGACACCGAAGGCCAGCAGCACCATCGCCAACTGACCGATCTCGACGCCAACGTTGAAGCAGAGCAGCGCTAGCGGCAGGTGTTTTTGCGGCAGGCCGATGTCCTTGAGCGCGCCCGCAAAGCCCAAGCCGTGCACCAGGCCGAACAGAAACGACACCAACGCTGGCACGCGACGGGCGAGCGTGTCTTTTTCGCTCAGCGCCTCGCTGGCGACCAGCACGATCGACATCGCGATCGTGGCCTCGACTGGCGGCGGGCGCAGCGTGAGCCAGCCGAACGCGCTGCAGGCCAGCGTGATGCTGTGCGCGGCCGTAAACGCCGTGATCGTGCCGATCAGTCGCTTGGCCCGCCGAAAGCCGACCAAGAACAACAGCCCAGCAACGAACAGCAAGTGATCGACGCCGCTCAGGATGTGCTGGATGCCGAGCACGGTGTATGCGCGGGCGACTTCGCCGCGGCCGCGCTGGTCGTCGGCCGAGCCGTAGAGCTGCACTGAGGGCTGCGCGCTGGTGATGGTGTACACGTAGCTTTGCCCATCGAGCCAGACGACCTTCACCATCGCAGCCGAGTAGCGCTTGCCGACACCGTCGACAGAAAGCCTGCCTTTCAGGCCCGCTTTGCCGCAATGCAACGTGGTTGCGTCGGCGCTACAGCTTTCAGGCCAACGGGGCGTCAGGTCGTCGCCGAGCGGGCGCTTGTCGTTGGTGGCCGACCACTGCCACAGGAACTCGCCCGGGGAGGTTTCGCGGACCTCCATCTCGGCCATCGTCATCTCGTGCGCCGATGCCGGTGCAGCCACCACGGCTGACGTGAGCGCAACAACGAGCACGATCCAGCAACGCATCCAACGCTTCATACGGCCTCCGCCTACTCCGGCGACCCGTGTACGGCAGTCTGGTATTTGATCTTGTACTTCTTGGTCAGCGCGGCCACGGCTTGGCTGCGCTGCTCGGAGGCGACGGCGTCCTTCCAATCTTGCAGAACGACGCCGCGCAATGCCTCGAAGTCGGCCGGTTTGGGCGACGCGCTGGCGTCGAGGCGCATCGCGCGCCAACCATCGCGTGTGTGCAGCGCTTGCCATTGGCCGGCCGCAGCTTTGGTCAGTGCCTCGGCCAGCTCCGGACCGTAGCTTTGCACCAAGTTCTCGTAGGGCCGGCCTTTGAAGACGCGCAGCCCGGCTTTGGCGTCGCCCGGCGTGCCGGCGTTCAGCTCTTTGACGAAATCGCGCACGGCGGTTTCGGAGTTGTCGCCCGACAGCGCGGCCTCGTCGAAGTCGAAGCGCGCCGGCTCGTCGTACTTCACGCGATGCGCCTCGAACCACTTTTTAAGCACGTTTTCGTCAGCCGGCGGCAGCTTCACGTTGCTGTCGACGATGCTGAGCGCCTTGAAAATCACGCGCTCGCGGATCGCCGTGTCGCCCTTGTCGACCTGCAGCGCAAGGCCCTCACGGTACAGTACCTCGTTGTCGAGCCAAACCCGGTGCAGAGCCTCGAGCTCTTCCTTGTTCGGCTTACGACCACGCGCGGCTTCGAATGTTTCGATGGCTTCGCTGTCAACCTCGGGGGTTACGACGATCGTGCGCGGATCATCGGCGCGGCTGACCAAGAAGTGATCGCCCGCGAACAGCAAGCCGCCCACGACTGCGAAGTGCAGCAGCGGCTCGCGCAGCCAACCAACTCGACGCTGCGCCGGCGGGGAAGCCGCGACGGCATTGGGCGAGACAAGCTTGGGAGCTACGGCGTCGGGCGCGACGGCGTCGGACGGATGTACATTGAGTAGGGTCGACATGTTGACCTGTAGCGTCTGAAACGGAAACGGCGCTGCGCGTTTTTCGTGCGCAGCGCCGTCCGGTTGTGTCACCCGCGGGTGACGGTTGTGTCACTGGTGAGTGACGTGTCGCGCGTCAATTCACCCCAGCGACGGGCGTCGAACCGGCGACCTCGATGTAGATCGGGTTGGCGTAGAACCACAGGTCCGACCAAGCCGCGACGTCGAAGCTGACCGCCTTTTGGCCGACGATCGGGTTCGTGGCACCAGTCGCCGTCGACATGTGGTCGGGGCAACCGTCGAACTGGCTACCGGCGCTATGCACCGTCGTGCAGGGGATGCGCAGCCGCGTGGGGTCACCGCCGTTGGTGAAGACGTCGGGCAGCGGGTTGCCGCTGGCATCGGTCTCGAACGGCACCGCTGCCGGCATGTTCGTGCCGCGCAGACGGACGTACTGCGAAGCCGAGACCGCAGGGATGCGGAACGACATCGTCAGGAACGTGCTGCCGTCGACGGACGACGAGACCGACTTCCAAGCTGTGGCGCCGCTGCCGCTGAACGTCTTGAGCAGCGCGCTCGAGAGGTTCTTGGCAGCGTCCGGCACGGCGGTCAGATCCGCAGTCGTGCCGTCGGCGTGGAGCCAGTTGGTGTTCTTCGGCCACTCGCCGGCGTAGTTCGCGGCACCCGGCGTGCGGTAGCCCGTAACCAAACCACCGATCACGTCGACGTGGTCGAGCAACGGCGTGTTGATCGGCAGCGTGACGCCGATCTGCTTCAGCGACGGGTTGGGGAACGTGTACGGCGAGAAGTTCGCGCCGTCCGGATCGCGCACCGTGATGCCGACCACGATGTCCGAACCTGCCGGCACTACCAGCTTCTCGCCCATCGTGGCGCAGCCGGCGACGGTCATCGCGGTCTTGTTGACCGCGCCGTTCAGGGCGATCTCTTCCGCCAAGCCCTCCGATTTACCGACGCAAGCAACGAAGCCTAGGCGATCGATGATTTGGCCACCCGTGGCAAACACGTTGCCGGTGCGCAGGCCGTCGACAATCGTCTGCGGACGCATCTTGTCGGCGCCGGTGCGGACCATCGTGTAGTTGCGCTGGTACTCACCCGGGAAAAAATCCTGGGTCGTGCGGCGGTCATCGGGACCGAAGCTGCCGCGGTTGTGCCAATCGGAGCTGGCGAAGAACCAGAAGTTACGACCTTCGCCGAGCATCGAGTCCCACACGCCGCCGATTTGCGCGCCGTACACGCCGGTGCCGCCGTAGGTGGTGCCGCCGACGCTATCGACCGGGCCGCCGCCGAAGTTGTTGCGGTTGACCTGGTACTCGCCGCGGTTGGCCGAAGCGCCGTGGCCGGGTTGGGTCTCCATACCGAAGGCAATCTTCGGTGCGGCGTTGTTGAAGTCGCGCAAGTGCTCGACGTTGAAGCCCTGGTTGCCATCGGCAAAGAACTGACCGGCGCGCTCGAGATGCGCCGGAACGTAGTAGCTGCCGTTCGGGTGGAAGGCGGCCATCCACTTGAGGGCTTCGACCGTCTTCGCGTGGCCCTTGGTGCCGTTGCCCACGCCGCCCGCGGGGACGAGCTTTTTGCCGGTGGCGTTCCAGCTGACGTCAGTGGCGTTGGCGCTGCCGGGGACCGAGCAGTCCCAAGCGTTCGCGACGCCGCGGCTGGTGTCGGTATCGGCGCGGTCGAAGCAGTACTCCCACTGCGCGAGCGCAGTGGCGTTGCCGAGCGCCGTGTAGGGGGGGCCGCCGGGGAGCGGCGTCGCGTTCGGGGCGGTCGGCAGCGGCGTCGTGTCGAGCGACGACGGCATCTGGCCGGTGATCACCGACATCGAGCTGTGCTCATGACCGGCCACGACCGATTCCACGCCGATGAACAGCGGCAGGCTCTTTAGTGCGCTGAAGTACTCGATCAGCGGGTACTGGAACTCTTGAATCGACTGCCAGCGCCACATGTTCTGGTTCGCGCCCGAGCCCGAAACATCACCCTTGGGAATGATGCCGGAGTTGACCCACGTGGTGTTCGGGATGCTCTGACCGGCCGGCGGCGCGCCGGGGACGAACGGGTACACCGGCGTTGCCAGGCTCGCGTCTTCGACCAACTGGCAGTTGCGGTTGCCGTTGCCGCCGTGACCGGCTTGCACGAACCAATCCAGGCCGAACGTGCCGTCGTCTTTGCCAGTCGCCTTTTTGATCAGCTTCTGCATCGAGATCGAGCCGTCGGAGCAGGTGGTGTGGTTGTGGAAGTCGCCGGCCACGTACGTGCCGGGAGCCTTGGCCACCACGCTGCAGTTGACCTGTGCGGTCAGGGTGTCGGCGCAGGTGGAGGCGGGGTCGCCGTCGCTGACCGAGAGACTGACCGTCGCGGTGCCCGGCACCGTGCAGGTGAACGTGGGGTTCTGAGCGCTCGCGCTGCTCAGCGTGCCCGCGCTGACCGTCCAAGCGAAGGTGAGCGGGCTCGGTCCGGCGTCGCTGTCGTGCGCGGTGGCCGAGAGCGCCAGCGTGCCGCCGACCTGAACTTCGGCCGGGTTGGTGTTGATGCCATCAATCGTCGGGCAAACGTTGAGCTCGCCCTTGACCATCACGCTGCCGGTGCGGGCCGCTTCGTGACAGGCCATCGGCACCGTGACCGAAGCGGTCTGGTGGGCGGTGACGTTGAAGCTGGCCGAGCCGCCACAGGTCGTCGACCCGTCCGTCGTGCTACCAGAGAGGGTGATCGTGAAGCCGGTGCCAGCGGGCAGGCCGCCGATGGTGGCGCTCAGCTTGGTGGCTTGGGACACATCGATGCTGCCGGTCTTGGCGAAGCCATTGGGACCGGTGATCGTGTAGGTCGCCGTGTTGATCGTGGCGCCCGAGGCCAGCTGCAGCGCCAGGCCGACCGAGCCGACCGACTCTTGCTTGCCCGACGCCGAGGCGGGTCCTTCGGTGTCGTTGCTGCTGCTGCAGCCCGCGATGAAGGACGAGTAACTGAAAGCCAGTGCCAACGTTGCAATTGTTCCGAGCGTTTTCGCCATGGCCGCCGTAGAGCAAGAGCCAGGCCAGTCACGCCGTCGGCAAATTGGCTGCCACGTCGCGAAACCGTTCAGCTTTTCGCGTCAGTCCATGCGACGATTCGGTGACGTCAGGCGGCTGATTCCGGTTCCCGAAAAAGCGTCTTCGAATTTCGGAGACTCAGGGTGGCGCGTCGAGCTGCGCCAGCACTTCGGCGGCGTCTTTGCGCGAGGGTTGCAGTTGCGTCAGCTCGCTCAGCAGGGCGCGGGCGCCGGAAACGTTCGAGCGGGCGAGCGCGGTAGCCATCGCCAGCAGTGGATCGTAGGCCGGGCGAAATTCCGGGCTGGCGCGCAGCACGGACAGCAACGGCTCTTGCACTTGGGCCAGCATGTCCTCGACGCGCGCCGAAGGGTGCACGTTGCGCCCCGACTCGATGAATCGATCGCGGGCCAACCAGTAGGCGGAGAGCCGTCCCGGCCAGGCCGCGTCTGGCGCGTCAGCTATCAGCTGGCCAGGTTCGACGGAAAGCTCGTGCATCAGCGCAATGAAGCGATCGCGTGGGCTCGAGTCGGGCGCGTAGGTGATGCGCGGCGCCCGGTACGCCACCACCGGAAGATTGTCGGTGTTGGCGACAGCGTTTGCCGCAAACGCGCGCAGTGACGCCGGCCCTGCAATGAAACTTCCCAGCACCGCGAACGCGTCTTCCAGCCCGAGGCCGGCAACGCGTTGCGGCAGCGCCAGCTGCGCCAGCCGCTCGCGCACCTGGCCGACGTCGAAGCGCTCCGCATCGCGGCGTCCGAGCAGGCCGAGCACCGGCGTTTCCAAGCTATTGCTCGCGATCAGCGCCCAGCCTTCGGGATACACGGCCAAGAACGAGCGCACGATGCTCTGCAGCGTGCCGCGATCGAGCTGGTGCAGCGGCAGCCATTGACAGAACACGCCGCCGGTCTCGAGCCGAGCACGCACCGCGCCGAAGTGCTCGACCGTGTACAGCGAGCCGGAGCCGCTGCGCGCCGGGTGGTAGTTGTCGGCCACGATCACGTCGTAGCGCAGCTGGCTGGCGCGCACGTAGCGCCGCGCGTCGGCCGCTACCAAGTGAAGCCGCGGGTACGCGGCACCGTCGGCGACGCTGCTCGCAAAGTGGGCCGACGCCGCGATCACTTCGGGTAGGAGCTCGACCGCGTCCACCTGCAGGCTGGAGTCCTCGGCTGCCGAGGCCGCCGTCACGCCCGTGCCGAGGCCCAGAAACAGCGCGTGGCGCGGCGCCGGGTGAAGCAGCAGCGGCAGCCAGGCTTGGCGGCCGTCCACGCGTTGGCTGGCGCTGCTGCCTTCTTGTGCCCGATTGTTGATGCGCAGCCGCGCCACGCCATCGGCATCTTCGACGACGCTGACAGCGGCCATCATGCCGTCTTGGTAGCTGACGACATGTCCGCCGTCGGGGACGTCGACGAACGCCAGCGGCGGCTCGACCAGCGCCAGTAGCGCGACGCCCGCGGCCGGCACCCAAACCACGGCGCGCCGCCACGCGCGCCGCGTCACGAGCGCAAGGTAGCCGGCACTAACCAACAGCAGCGCCCACTTTGGCCCGAGCGCGGGTGCGATGATCACGCCGAACAATCCGGGCGCGATCGCCGCGCCCAACGTATTGACGCCGAGCGCTCGGCCGAAGCCGATGCCGGCGGCGTTGGCGCCGCGCGCCAAATGACTAAAAAGTGCGCCCATCACCAGCGTGGCCGGACCGAAGGCGAGCAGGGCCGGGACTGCCTCGGCGGCGATGGCGGCGGACCAACCGCCGCCGAGCGCGTCGAGCGCCGCGGCCTTCACGCGCTCGGCCGACCACAAGCTTGCCGTGCCGAGCAAACACGCGGCTGCCAACGCGCCCACCAGCGCGTCCGTGGCGCGCTCGGGCTTGCGGCGTGGCGACAGCCAACGCTGGTAGCCGGCTGCGCCTGCCGCGCTGCCGACCAGATAAACGGCCAGCAACAGCGCGAACGTGTAAACGGTGTCTTCGGTCACTTGGCCCAGCACGCGCACCACCAGCACTTCGTAGCCAATGCCGAGCAGGCCGCTGGCGGCCAGGCGAAATAGCGTTCGGTTGGCGGCGGCGCCGGGATTCGAGCGTTGGCTTGGCCGCGCGTTGGCAGGCGTGCCCGATTGGGCGTGGGCGCTCGACGGAAATACGCTCAGCGCTGCCACGCCACACAACAGATTGAGCGCTCCGCACAGCTGGGCGCTCGACTCAGGCCCACGCGCGGAATCAGCCAGAACGCAACGCCAAGCACGCCGAGCACGGCGCCGAAGGTGTTGGCTGCGTAAAGCGCCGCGATGCTTTGGCCGTCATCCGCGAGCCGCGCGGCGATCCGCTGCATGGCCGGCAGCGTGGCGCCCATCGCCGCGGTCGCCGGCAGCAGCAACGCGAAGGTTCCGCAAAATGCCACCGACCATTGCCAGAGCGGCGTCGGTGTGACGCCGGTCAGTCGCAACGCCCACGCGCTGAACAGCGGCATCAGGCCGGCGAGCAGCAGGCTCCACAGCGCGATCAAAAGCTCGCAGCCCGCGTACCAGCGCACCGGGTGCGGGCTGTTTTCGATCCGCCCACTCAGCGTCCACGCGCCGACGCCCAACCCGCCGAAAAACGCGGCCACTACCGCCAAAACGGCAGCCGACTCGTGACCTTGCCAGTGCGCGCACTGCTCGGTCCAAATCATCTGATAGCCGAGCCCGGCAAAGCCGGACATCAGCATCAACAGCGCAGGCGCCCACCTTCGCCCTGGGTCGGTCATGCGCTACCCGAACCTGACGACGTAGCCCCACGAGTCGAGCTGGGTGGGAACGGCGTTGAACGACAGCGTGATGCGGCGCTCGCCCTGATTGGGCGGCACGGCGTGCATCAGGTAGCTGGGAAACAGCACCATGTCGCCCGGTTCGGGCGCCGGGCTGACCCATTTGTCGGCGCAAAATTCGCCCGGCGTCATGCCTTTGTGATCGTTCTTGAACGAGAAGTCGTTGCCCCCGGGCGACTTCATGAACACCGTCTGCGAGCTGGGGTGCGTTGGCGTCAAGTACACGACCCCGGAGGCAAAGCTGTTGGCGTGATTGTGCATCGCCTGCCGCCCGCCCGTGTCGAGCACGTTGACCCACATCTCTTTCATCAGCCAGCTGAGGCGTTCGCCGAGCAGGTGCACGCCGAACTCCGCGAGCCGGGGGGCGATCAGCTGGGCGGCTTCACCGAGCAGCGGGCTGTCGGTCGGGCGCAACATCTCGGTGTGCGAAAGCTGGCTCGACGAGTTGTTGTCGCGCGTCGCGCGCTGGCTGAAGTGCTCGACCAAGCCGGCCAGCAAAGCCTTCGGCAGCGTCGCTCGCGCGCGCATGAACGGGATGGGGAAGAGTCCGAAAACTTCGTCCACTCGGCGCGTTATCGCCAAAATTCGGCACGGAAGTCCACGGCTTCACCAGACGTCCGCCAGATTGTCACACCACTGAAACGGAACGCTAGGGCCTAACCGTCGCCGGCGTCCGCGCGCTGCTTGCCGTCGAGCAGGCAGGCCACCGTCATGTCACCAACGACGTTGATCGCCGTGCGGCACCGGTCGAGAAACCAATCCACGGTGAGCAACAGCGCAATGTACTCGATCGGCAGGTGCACGGCGCTGAACACCAGCGTCATCGTGACCAGCCCGGCCTCCGGAATGCCGGCGGCGCCGACGGAAGCGATGATCGACGTCAAAACCACCAGCACTTGCTGGGTCAGCGAGAGCTGGACGCCCAGCAGCTGCGCGATGAACAGCGCCGCCATGGCCTCGTAAAGCGCCGTGCCGTCGTTGTTGAAGTTGGAGCCCACCAAGGCACCCAAGCTGGCGGATTGCTGGCGCAGGCCGACGCGCGACTGCAGCCGCTCGTAGGTGACGGGCATGGTGACGGTGGAGCTACCCGTCGAAAATGCCATCACCAGCGCATCGCGCGTGCCGCGCAACAGCTCGAGCGGCCGTACCCACGAGCCGGTGCGGATGCGCGCCAGGTAGTAGACGGTTTGCAGCAGCAGCGCGAGCAACACGGCGGCCACGAACTTGCCGAGCGCCACGAACGGGCTGAAGCCGCTGTGGCCGACGATGCTGGCCACCTTGCCGAACACCGCCAACGGCACCAGCGCGATCACCCACGACAAGATCTCCAGAATCGTGCTGAAGCCGAGGCCCACCAGCTGTTCTGCCAAGCGCCGCTGCTCGGGCAGCAGGCGCCGGCACGCGATGCCGAGCGCCAGCGCGATCAGCACCACGCCCAGCACGCGATTTTCGACGAATGGCCGCACCAGGCTATCGGGCACGTTTTCGAGCAGCTGGCTGACCAGATCGCTGTGCAACGGCGGCGCGTGCGCGGGTCGCTGCAGCGCGGCGCCGGCACCGGGTCGAAGCAGGTTGGCGACGCCGAGCCCGACCAAGATCGCGACCGTGGTGTTGACCAGCAGCAGGCCGGCAATCCGCAGCGCGAGCCGACCATGGATTTGCGCTGTCATGATCGCTTGCACGACCGCCACCAGGATCAACATCGGCGCCAGCGCGCCCAGGATCCGCAGCACAATCTGCGCGATCCAATCGAGCGGTTTGGTGGCGGGGCCGACCACGAGGCCGACGCCGACGCCGAGCGCCATGCCGACCAAGATGCGCACGTAGAGCGGCGTCGCGCCCCACCAGCCGAGCAGCCCTGGGGCCCGCTCGCTCGATCCGTCGGGGGCGTGAGACATTCGCTGCCGGTACTACGACCGACCTGCCCGGCCGCCAACCTTTGTCGCAGCGGCCGTGATTAGTGCGGCGCAATCAGCGCACGGTCTTGGCCGGCGGCTGCGCTTCGACGATTTGGACCGGCGTCTCGCGCTGCAGGCGCGCGATGAAATCGTCCAGGGCCTTGGCCCGGCGCTCGCGATACAGCCGCTGACGCAGCGGCTCTTCGACCGAGCTGAGCGGGCTCACGGCGGCGGCGCGCAGGTTGACCAGGCGCAAGATTTCGAAGCCGGCGTCGGTCGGGATCGGTCCCGCGATCTCGCCCGGAGTTTTGAGGCTCAGCGCGGCCTGGACCAGCGCCGGCGACAGCTGCGAGGTCTTGTCGACGAAGCCGAGAGCGCCGCCGCTGGCGCGGCTGGCCACGTCTTCGGACTTGGTCGAGGCCAACGTCGCGAAGCCGCGGTCGTCGGCCGGTGCCAGCGCCTTGGCTTGCGCGGCGAGCCGCGCCGCGAGCTTGGCGTCGGAGACGCGGATGTGCCGCACTTGGGCGGCCGGCGGCAACGTGAACTCGTCTGCTTGGCGCGCCAAGTATTCGCGCTCGATGTCGGCTTTGGTGATGGTGTCGGGTGACGCGACGGCGCCGAGCGTTTGGTTGACGAGCTTGGTGACGGCGATCTGCCGCAGCGCATGCACGGCGTCCGGGTCCTTGGTCAGGCCGGCTCGATCGGCAGCCTGCGCCAGCAGCTCGAAGCGAACCAAGCCGTCAATCAGCTCGCGGCGCGCGGCCGGGTTCTGGAACCGCTCGGCCGACGCGCCTGGGTCGCGCGCCATCGCGCGCCGGATGTCGTCGTCACGCAACTCGACTTGGCCGACGCGTGCGACCAACGCGCCCTGGGGCGGCGGCTTTTGGCCAGTGGTGGTCGGGCTTGGCTGCTCGCTGACGCCCGCTCCTTTGGAGCAGGACGTCAGCAAGAGCAGCAGGGCAAATCGGCGGCGGTGCTTCAATGGAGACGTACGATGCGGCCCAATGTCGGTGCTGGCAACGGGTTGTGGTGCTCCGTGTAGTCGATCAGGGCGTCCAGATCGATTGGGCCGCCGACCTGGTTCGTGCCGCCGATGAAGGTCGTGAAACCATCGCCGCCGCCGGCCAGGAAGTTGTTGCAGGTGATCGAGTAGATGGCGACCGGGTTGAGCGGTACGTTGGCGGCGTCGTGAATCTCGACGATCCGGCTACCCACCGGCAAGGCGGCGTCCCACGTGTAGCCAAGCCCTGAGATTTGCAGGAAGCGCGTGACCGTGGGCTGCCATTGCTGCTCGAGCAGCGCCTTAATCTGCGCGCCGGTCAGGTTCATCTTTACCAGCGTGTTGCCGAACGGCTGAATCGTGAACAGATCGTTCCAGGTGATGTTCGCGCCGCCGGCCGGCACCAGCAAATCGGCGCGGATGCCGCCTTGGTTCATGAACGCGAACTGCGTGCCTTCGGCCAGGTTCTGCGAGTCGGCGATCACGTCGCCCAGGCTCTCTTCGCCGGTGGTGCCGGGGTCACGCGTGAGCGAGACCGCCGAGAAGCCGACGACTTGGCTCGTCAGTGGGGCGACCCGAGCTTCGGCTGCAGCCGTCAGCGCTGCGGCTGCCGGATCCGGCGCGTTGCCCGGCGCCACGTCGGCAAAGGTCGTGACGATCTTGGCCGACTTGGTGACGACGTCTTTGCTGACCGGGTCGATGGTCAGGTCGATGTCGTCGTAAGCCGTGCTGGCCGAGAACGCCTGCGTGACGAGGATCTTCTTGCCGCCGCTGTTCGTGACCAACAGGTTGGTGAACGAGTGCGAGTGGCCGCTGACGACGACGTCGAACTCGCTGTCGAGGCGGCTCACGACGTCGAGGATGTCGGGGCCGTTGAGTGCCGAGTTCGTGAGCGCGGTGTCGGTCGGCTGGCGATCCCGGCCCGTCGAGGATTGCGAGCCACCCTGGTGGATGAGCAGGACGATCGTCTTGACGCCGAGTGCCTTGATCTCCGGCACGTAAGCGTTGGCCGCGTCCGCCTCGTCGAGGAATTTGAGGCCCGCCACGCCGCTCGGCGTCACGATCGTCGGCGTCGCTTCGAGCACCGCGCCCACGAACGCGATCGGCACGCCCTGGACGCGCTTGATCACGTACGGCGGCAGGATCGGGCGGTTGGTCACCTCGTCGACCACGTTGGCCGAAACGTACGGGAAGCGCGCGCCCTTGAACGGGTCCTCGAGGAACGGACCGGATACGTGGTTGCCGCCGTTCAGCAGGCGCAAAAGCTCGGTCTTGCCTTCGTCGAATTCGTGGTTACCAAGCGTGCCCACGATGTTGCACGCCGGGTTCGCCTTGTCGGCGTAGGTGCAAGATGCGTTCGCCAGCATGTTGATCCACTGAATCGAGGGCTCGTCTTGCAACAGCGCCGAGGCCGCCGGCGAAGCGCCGACGTGGTCACCGGCGTGGACGATCAGCGTCTGGTTCTCGATGCCGGCTTGGGCAGCCTTCAGGTACGAGGTCAGAACGGCAGCGCTGCCGACCGGGTGGGCAACGGAGGGCGTGCCTGCAAATACGGTCTTGCCGGTCGAGAGCTGACCGTGGAAATCGTTGAAGCCGAGGATCTTGACCTTGAGGTTGCCGCCCGTGCACAACGAGCCGTCGGCAATCGTGGTGTGGGTGCAGGCTTGAGCGGGCGTGCAAGCGTCGGTCGTGCACGGGTTGCCGTCATCGCAGCCGCCGACGCAGCTCGGCGTCGAGCAGGTGACGGTCGTCGAAAAGGTATCCGCGCAGCCCAGCGTGGTGTCGCCGTCGGAGACCGTGAGCGATAGCGTGGCGGTGCCGGCGCTGGTGCAGGTGAAGGTCGGGTTCGGTGCGGTCGCGCTGCTGAGCGTGCCGATCGAAGCCGTCCACTGGTAGCTGAGCGCCGCGGGCCCGGCGTCGCTGTCGTGAGCCAAGGCCGCCACCGGTACCGACCCGCCGACCGCCAGCTCGTTCGGGGAGGCGTTGATGCCGTCGATGATCGGACAAAGGTTCAACGCGCCGTTGACCAGGGCGCTGCCGGTCTTGGTCTTCTCCTTACATTTCACCGGGACGTTGACCGAGGTCGCCAGATGCGCGGCCACGTCGAAGGTCGCCGAGCCGGCGCACACGAACCCAGCGTCAGACGTGCTCGCGGCCAGGCTCACCGTGTAGCCGGTGCCGGCCGGGATGCCGCCAATCGTGCCCGAGATCTTCGAGCTTTGAGTCACGTCGATCGAGCCGGTCTTCGAGAAGGAGGCGGGGCCAGTGATCGTGTACGTCGCCGACGTCAGCTGAGCGTTGGGGCTGAGCTGAAGCTCCAGCGAGCCTTCGCCAACGTGCTCGCCTGCGGCGACGGGCGGCGTTGCGCCACCGTCACTGCAGCCCGCGGCCACGAAAGCGACACCCAAGGCCAGCGCGGTCGAAACAACAGCCGACGTCGTCAATTTTCGCTGCAACTTCACGGGAACATCCTTTGCTTCGCGAGCGCGACACGGTCGCCGCAACCCTTCGCCGTGTGTTGCAAGTCGAGGGCCAGCGCCGAAACGGCTACCAGGACCGTGCAACTACGAACACTTCCGCGGGATCGAAGCGATCAGAGCCGGTCGTTGGTTTCCGATTTTCGGAGAGCGCCGTCCTTATTTCGGATCGTCGGCGTTGCTCGAGGGCGTATCCGGCGCTGGCGCTTAGATGCCGTAATCGCTGTCGGAGCGATGGACGTGAGTCGAGACCGAGCGAGGCTTGAGCAGCGCGGGCTTTGGCGCCGGCGACTTGGGCTCGACTGGTGAAGCGCTCGACGTGGCGCTTGTCGGCGGGGCGAGCACGCTGCTGGACGGCGCCGGGACTGCGGTAGCTGGCGCAGGAGCTGCCGCCGCTTGCGCTACCGCGTGCACCTCGCCGGCGTCGAGCGTGGCAGCCATCGGCGCGCGCGTCGTGGCCGATCTGCTGAAGGCGAACAATAAACATGCGGCGCCGACCACGCCCGCAGCCACCCATGCGGCCTGCCGCGGAAGGCGCGCCGGACGGCGCACGGGTTGCGACTCGACCTCGTCGTTCCAATCGAGCTCGCTCGGTCGGATGGTGGCGCTGGCTGGCGCCACGCGCGTGACCGAATCCAGATCGCGCAAACCCGGCGCAGGCGGTAGATCGATGACGGTGGCGGGTGGCGTCATGTTGCGCCAACGCGCAGGCCGCGGCGAGCTCGTCAGTTGGCAGCCCGCGGCCAACACGATCGCGCTGCTGAGCTCGAGCGCGCTGCCGAAGCGCTCGGCCGGTATCGGCGCGATCGCCCGCTCCGCGACGCGACAAAGCGGCAGAGCCCAGCTGGCCTTGACCAGCCCACCCAGACGCGGCACTTCACCGCGCTCCAGCTGACCCAACACCGCTTCGCGCGCGCCATCGGGAAACAGCCGGCGTTCAGCCAGCGCTTCCCACAGCAGCACGCCCACGCTGAACAGATCGGCGCGCTGGTCGCCCGGCTCACCGCGCAGCAGCTCGGGCGCCACGTAGCCGGTGGGTTTTCTGGGCACTTTGGGCATCAAATGGGCGCTGGTAACCGGTACCAAACGCGCGCTGCCGGGCTCGCCCAGCAGGATGTACTGCGGGGTGATCGCGCCGTGGACGAACGCGCCGCCCTCGATCTCGGCTTCGTGAAGCGCGCGCAGGCCGCTCAAGATGTCGAGCAGCGCCCAGATCATCCGCTCCGGCTCCAAGCGGCGAAACGCCAGCTCCGGGTCCGAAAACTCGGCCAGCCGCGACGCGCCGTTCGCGATCGGTGCGAGCCCCGCGCCGCCGGGCAGTGGCAGCATGCGCGCCAAGTTCGGATGGTGCACCCGCGCGACCGCGTGGGCGCGACGCAGCAGCCGATTCTTTTCCGAGCTGTCGGGGGCGAGAGACAAGGGGCACACCCTAACCGCAGCCTGTGCCGCGCTGAGCAAACTCGTGCGTACAAACTCGGTCGGCTTGTGACAATCTTCAGCCGACCGAGCAACGTTGACCAGTCAGCAAGCCGTCAGCGAAACGGATTCACCGTGTAAGCCGTGTTGATGCCTTCCGGGACATGGAAGTAGTTGTTCACCAGGCCGGCCGGATCGGTCGCCAGCGCGCCGCGGCCCGGGCCGTCGTTCGAATCGTCCCAGCCCCACGGTGCGTTGGCCGAATTCGTAGCGCAGCTGATCACGCCGGTGCCGCAGCCGCCGGTCTTGTCGCCCGCGAACGAGCCAAAGCTGCCAAACAGTGAGGCATTGTTGCGCTGGTCCCAAAGTCCGCCGGCGGTGTTGATGTCGACGAGCTTGTACGAAACATTGCGGTCATCCGGCCCAGTCGGTACACCGGCCGTGGTCAGCGATGGGTAGTACACGACGCCGTCGCCGACGATGTCGTAGTAGGGGCGGGCCTTCAGGCCGTGACCCTTGGCTTGTTGAGCCGTGACCGGGTGCAGCGAGCCGGCGTAGCTGACCATCGACAGCGTGCCGTCGACGCTTTCGGCGTTGGACGTCCAGTTGCCACCACTGGGCACGAACGAAAAGAAGTCGGTGTGCGCCACGGTCACGGCCGATTTCAGCACGCCGAACGTCGAACCGTCGCGCTGAACGCTGAGCTGCAGGCCTTCCGAGTCGTTCTCGTGCTCGGTGTCGAAGAACGAGTCGCTCCAATCGCGCGGGTGAAAGAACATGTAGACGATGAACCAGTGGCTCGGCGTTTCGACGACCGAGTAGTAGGCGTGCGCGCTCAGCGGATAGGCGGCTTTTCCGACGTTATCCCAGTTGTTCTTGCCGTTCAAGTCGCCATCGTAGTCGTAGCGCGTCAAGTAATCGGCAGCGCCGCCGAGCGCGTGGCTGCCGGTTTGATCGACGTCCTGATAGTGCACCGGCGCCCAGTGCACGGCCAAGCTGGCGCGATCGGCTTCGCTGCTTGCGCTGAGCGCTTGCGAGGTGCTGTCGACGTCTTCGCCCACGTCGTAACTGCAGCCCGAAAGCAGCGCCGTCGCCAATGCCAAACCGCCAACCGAGAGTAAAGATGTACCGTGAGTCATGCGTCCTCCTGCGTTCTCGTTGAGAGACGGGGCGCAAGCTAGACGGACGGCGTAGAGCGCGTGGTGAGCTCGCCGCAAACATCTCGCGGCGCGTACGTGACTTGGCACGCGGGTGTCACCCACGTGAAATCACGGTTGCGAGCAGCAGCGCGTGGTGTCAATCCCAATACAACGTCGCGCGGCCGATGACCGTGCGCGGCCAGCCGGGAACGAAATGCACGCTGGTGACTGGCGCAGGCTCGTACGACAGCCGGCTGGTGGTCGCGAAGTTGACCGGGCGCCACGCGACGTCGAAGACGTTCATCACGTCGACTGCGGCCTCGATATCGCGGTACCGAAGGCCGGCGCTGGCGTCTTGCACCACGTAGCCTTGCGCGACGAGCGACGCATTTTCGTTGGCGGGACGATCGGCGACGGCCCGAATGCGGTAGGCGCCGAACGGCTGGTAGTCGCCGAAGCGCGGGTGCGCGGCCAGGCCAGCAGTCAGCGTGGCAGTCGGCGCCAGCGGGACGCGATTGGCCGCATCGCCCGTGATGAAGCGCGCGCGCGTGAGCGCCAAGTCGACGTCCGCAAATAGCCAGCCGTTGAAGTGGGCCCGGCTGCCGAGCTCCAGCCCGATGCGGCGCGATTGTGGAGACGCCTCGGTCGTGCCCTCGTCGCCGACCCAAACCAGCTCCGATTTCAGGTCGAGCAGGAACGCGGTCGCGTACACCTGCAGATCGGGCCGAGGTCTGAAGCGCGCGCCCGCTTCGTAGCCGAGCGCCGGCGCCATCAGCGAGGCGTTGCCCAAGACCGTGCTGCGTGCGTCGTTCGAGTGAAAGCCGCGGCCGTAGTTGCCGAACAGGCTGAGGTTGGCGGCCGGCGTCAGCTCGATGCCGAATTTGGGCAGCGGCAACAGAGCGTGGGCGGTGGCGGCTTGCCGGCTAGCATCGCGCGGCTCGACCGTGGCTTGGAAGCGCTCGACGCGGAGCGCCGCCATCGTCGACAGCCACGGTGTCAGCATCGCGCGCTCCTCCAAGAAGGCTGCGGTCGATGACTCGACCACGTGCGCGGCGTTCACGGTGGCCAGCCGCTGGCGCGCCTGTTGGTGGTAGAGCCCGTTGTCGATGTCGTCGCTGCGCGCTTCAATCCCGAACGTCGACTTGATGCGCACCTGGCCGAGCGCGCGCTCGGTCTTCAGCCGCATCGTCCCGCCGAACGTGACACGCTCGTCGGTCTGCTCGATGCCGTCGCCGTGCCGCGGATCATCCGCGAAAAACGTGAAATCGGAGAACAGGCCGAACTGGTAGCGGACCGCGTACAAGCGCGCGTCGACCTCGACGTCGCGCTCCCGCGCCCACAAGCCGGTCTCGGCCGATTGGCGCTGGGTTCGCCCGCCTTCGGTCGGATCGACCGAGTCGAAGCGCTCGAGGCAGGGCTGGCCGTAGCTCGACGGGGCTGGAAAGCCGGGCTCGCCTTCGCCGCAGACCGCGCGCAACGGCAGCTGGCCAGAGCCATTCCAAGTGGCACCGTACGACATCAAGCGGGCGGAGAAGCCGCTGTGCTCGCCC
>FSUE01000343.1_pt1 | contig 24889 bp, 22 predicted proteins | sample 1637031 | NCBI WGS metagenome assembly FSUE01 (sample SAMEA3914819, study PRJEB12502) | metagenome | biome: forest; material: soil | place: Canada | collected 2010-06-26 | depth 0.3 m | reverse complement strand
CCGAGCAAGCCAGAGCAATGCTCGTCCTCTACCACTACGGATTGATCGGTTTCGACGAAGCGCTGGGGCCGCGCGTACGGCTCGGCGACGTGACCGCCAATCCGCGTGGTCTGGAGCTCGTGCCGCTACCGCGCGCCGTGCGCATGCAGCAGGCTCGCGACGATGATCTGCTGGCTCTCGACTATCAGAGCGCGATTTTGCTCGCGTTGGCGCCAGCTCGCAACGCGCTGGCCATGGAGGACGGCTTCTCGCCGTTTGCGCAGGTCGTCACGGTGCGCGACGAGGACCGACGCCAGCGACCGGCATGGCTCGAACGCTTTTTGTTGGCGTACCATACGCCGGCCGTCAAGCAGTTCATCTTGCGGCGCTTCGAGGATTCGGTGCGGCGTGCCTGGTGAAGCCGCCGCCGCCAGCACAAGCTGGTTTTTTGGCTGCCATGCCTGCGGTAAATGCTGCAATTCGGCGCCGCGCCTGCTGCTGCCGGAGCTGTTTCACCACCAAGCGCGCTTCGTCGGCTGCCTGGGCATTCGGCGGCTGGGGTTCGACGCCGAGCTGTTCACGCACGCGTTTGCGTTTGCTGCGGCCGGGGCGTGCCCGGCGCTCGGTGGCGATGGGCGTTGCGCTATTCAAGCTGATCGCAAGCCGCTCGTTTGCAGCATCGTTCCGCTCGACGCCACGCTGCCCGACGAGCAGCAGCACGCCGTTCTCGCTATGCGCCAAACCGAGGCGCGCTTCTGGGGCGCCGACTGCATTCGCCCGCAGCCCGCAACCGGTTTTCGCGAGCTGACGCGTCACCTGCGCGTGGTCGATTCAGGGGCGCTTGCCTTGCTGACCGAGCAGCGACGCCAGCAAGCCGCCGAGCAACTGTATTGGGGGCGTGAGGTGGCGCGGCTGTTCGGGCCGGAGCTGCTCGATCACCCGCAGCGAGTCCGGGCGCTGCCAAATCAGGGCGCGCTCACGGTTTCGATCACTCCCGTGTTGTCGGTCGTGGCCGAGACGTCGAGCCGCTGTCGCGAACGGGTGGCCGACTACGTGAGCGCTCAAACCGATTTGATGCACGCGCTGATTCGCGACGCGCTGGCGCGGCGCCGTGCCGCTGACCGGGCTGAAACGGCCTTGCTACGTCGACTTTTGCAGACGGCGTTGGCGTTTGCCGACGAGTTGGCGCAACGTCGACCACCGGTTCGGATCGCTGCCGCTGAGCACGCTGTGGCGCTCGAGGCCTGGCTCGAGCTGTAAAATCGAGGTCGTCGCCGCGCTCAGGGCAGGGCGGACCAGATGTCCCAGAAGGCTTTGTTCGAGACGTTGAACTTGCCGTCACCCTTGCCGTGACCGTCGCCCGGTCCAACGCAGAACAACACCGGATTGTTGGGGCAGCCGGTCTTCCACATCTTACAGATGTCGTTGGCCGGGTACGGCTCGCTGGCGGCCGGGTCACAACCATTGGAGTTGATCAGCCGATCGCGCGCGCCGATGACTCCGATCTGGTAGCCGCTCATGTCTTTGCGGTCGGCCGGATTCTCGGTGTCGTTTTGGCCGCTGTAGAAGACGCCGGCGGCGGGCGTGCCCATCGTGGTGCACTTGTAGCCTTCGGCGATCGCCTTGGTCAGACCGCCTGCGGCGGTGCCGATACCGCGCACGCGTGGCCCCATCGCGCAGGCCAGCACGTTCGAGAGCCAAGCGCCGCTGCTGTAGCCCGACACGAACACGCGCGTCGAATCGGTGCAGTATTTGGCTTGTACTTCGTCGAGCGCTTGCGTGAAGTACGGCACCTCGGGCGACGGGTAACCGCCGGTGCTGAAGCAGTTGCTCTTTTGCAGCAAGAAGACGTGGATGGCGTCGTTCTTGATCTGGTCCATCATCGGCGTGCCTTCGACGTTGTTCGCGCCGCAGCCAGGGCCGTAAAACACGAGCGGATACTTGCGGGTGTGGTCGTAGGCGAGCGGCAGACGCACGAAGTACTTGCGCGTGCCGAACATGGCTTGCTGATCGGCGGGCAAGTTGGCCACGGTGATGTCGTGTTGCAGCCATTTCTGGGGCTCTTCGACTGGATCAGGGGCCATGCAGCCAGCGGTCGCGATCGGGCCCATCGGCATCGACGCGCTGCCCGCCGTGCCGGCGCTGCCCGCGACCGGCGCCGCGCCACCGCCGCCTGCAGCCGGCGCTCCGCCAGCCTGGAGGTTGGAGCCACCTTGCGCTGTGTCGCCGCCGTGCGGAATCACGGTCGTACCCGCCGTGCCTGCGTTGGCAGCGCCCGACTGGCTGTTCGTCTGCCCCGCGGTGCCTACATCACCACCAGGCTCGGCCGGCGCCGAGCACATGAGCGTTAGAGCCGAAAGTAACAGCATGGACACACGAACAGCAGCGCGCATTGAACGCTCAGTGTCCGCGCCGCGGCAGCTCATGAAATGGAATCGCGCAACGCTGACTAGACAAGGGCAGCGGAAAAATCCGCGGAAAAGCCCGAGCGCGACTGCACATACGTTTCATCCGGCTGTGGGTGCGTGGCCCGCTGCTGGCTGCTCAAAACGGGTGGCAGGGCAATTTGCCGCACCGTCCGCTGACGCAAGTTTCGTGCTGGTCGGCCGTGTTTGGGGGGGTGACGACCACGTCTCTTCCCCCCAGTGGTGCCGCGACGGCGCGGCTGCAGCGCCGTGCCCAAGCGGTGGCTCGCCTGCGGCACCCGAACCTGGTGCGCTTGCTGCCGTTGCCTGGCGGCGCCGGACTTGCGCCCGTCGTCGGCGACGCGCATCGCCTTGCCGACTTTACGTTACCGGCCGGTACCTTCAAGCGCTTCGACTTGGAGCAAGTCGTTCGCCTGCTGCTCGACGTGCTGAGCGGCCTAGCGGCGCTGCACGAAGTCGTGACCGACGGCCAAGGCTTCGTGCATGGCCACGTCTCGCCCAAAAATATCTACATTGACGAGCACGGGACGGCGCGGCTCGTACCGTTGTTGAACGCGCACTCGCTGCCGAGCGCCAGGCTCGACCACGTGGGCTACGCGGCTCCGGAGCGCCTAGCTGGCGGCGCCTTCGATGCGCGCGCTGACGTGTTCAGTGTCGGCGTGATGCTGTGGGAAGCGCTGGCTGGAAAACGACTGTTTCCGGATACTTCGCCCGAAGCGGTCCTGGCGCGCTCGCTCGGCGTCACGCCGCCGGCGATTCGGCTCTCCGCCAACTTGCGCTGGGCGACGCCGTTGTGCGCGATCGCCGAACGCGCCATCGCGACCGAGCCCGCTGCGCGCTTTGCTTCGGCGCTCGACTTGAGCAACGCGATGGCCGCTGCGGCCGCGCAGCAGTTGTCGAAAGTCGACACCGACGCTTGGCAGGATGAAGCGCCGACGCCGGTGTTCCAACCGCGGCTGCACCTGGCCACGCTGCGCGCCTCGACGCCGCCACCGGCCGTGCTCACGATTGGCCCAAGCGAGCCCGCGCCGGTCAGTCAAACGCTGCCGCCCGCGCTCGTTACGGCGGCAGAACCGGAGCTCGAGGTCGCACCCAGCGGTCGGCGCGGGCGTGGCGCGGCGTCCGTGCTGCTGGTCGCGCTCACGCTGGGTGCTGCCGCGTTGCTGCTGGCGCCGAAGCTGCCGCACAGCTGGCGCCGCGTAGCGGGCGCGCCGCAGCTCGCGCCTGCCGTGACGGCGCTGCGGCCGGTCGCGCTGCTCGCGGTGCCGTCGGCGTCCACGGTGCCGTCGGCGTCCACGGTGCCGTCGGCGTCGGTGGACCCGGAGCTCGCGCCTCCGAGCCCGGCCGTTTCGGCCTCCGCTGCCCCGAAGCTCGGCGCCAAGCGGAGCGTGCCGAAACCGAACGGCAAAGCCAAACCGTCCGACCGCAACGACGACTACGGCATCTGAATCCGCCCGGCGCGCGAGCGATTGACGGCTCCGAGCCGGCCCCACAAGCTCGGCCGCCATGGCCAAGAGCACCGTGTCATCGACCGGCGTCGTGATCGTCGGCGACCGACCCAAGCCGACACAGGACCTGTATCACCTGTGGCTGCGTACGACGTGGCCGCGCGCCTTGCTGTTGATCGCGGTCGTGTACATAGCCGTCAACGCCTTGTTCGCGCTCGCCTACATGACGATCGGCGGCGTCGCCAACTCACACGGCGATTTTTTCGATTCGATGTTCTTCAGCATCGAGACGATGGGCACGATTGGCTACGGCGAAATGTCACCAGCGACGCGCGCCGCGCACAGCGTCGTGATGGTCGAGTCGGTCACCAGCCTGCTGTTGACCGCGCTGGCGACCGGGCTCGTGTTCGCCAAATTTTCACTGCCGATGTCGCGCTTGGCGTTCTCGAGCAAACTGACGATTTCGCCGATGAACGGCCTGCCCACGCTGGCGCTGCGCGTCGGCAACGAACGCTCCAACGTGATCGCCGAGGCGCGGATTCGTTTGGGTTTCGTCTACACCGAAATCTCGCAAGAAGGCGTGCTGATGTACCGGCTAGAGGACCTGAAGCTGGTGCGTGATAGCACCCAGGCGCTGACGCGCTCGTGGACGGTGATGCACGTTATCGACGCGTCGAGCCCGCTTCACGGGATGACGCCCGAGACTTTGGTCACGCGCGAAGTCGAATTTTTTGCCAGCGTCGTCGGCACCGACGACACGTCGCTGCAGCCGGTGCACAGCCGGCATCGCTACCTCGACAGCGACGTGGTCTGGGGCGCGCGCCATGTCGACATCTTGAGTGAGCTGCCGGATGGCCAAATTCAAATGGACGTCAGCAAGTTCGACCTGGTGATGCCGACCGTGGCGACCGAAGCGTTTCCGTATCCGCGTGCGTGACGTCAATAAGCTTCGGGGCCGTAGCCAGCCAGCTTGTCGATCAGCCGATCGAGCGGCAACTTGGCGAACAGCACGTCGAGCGTCTTTTCCAGCGAGACCAGCAGCGCGGGCGGCTTGGTCAAGAGCAGGTCGTTGGCGACGATACCGCGCCAATCGAGCTTGTCTGGATCGGCCCCGGGTACGCCTGCTGCTTGAAACGCGCTCAGCACCTCGTGCGCGATGATGCCGTAGCCGGTCGTGCTCGGATGCACGCCGTCCAGCCCGAACAAGCCGCCCTTGAAGGCCGCGCGCCACTCGGCACTGGTTGCGCTCTCCGCAGGCTCGTGCAGCGGAATGCGCAGATAGCGCGTGTCGAGCAGCACCTCGCCGTCGGGGCGCACGCGAAAGCGCGTGTCTGGATTGTCGCGCAGCGCTTGGACCAAACCAGCCGGCAACCGATACGTCGGTCGACCGCGGTTGCGGCGAAACGCCAGCTGGTCGAGCACCGCGCACAGGTCGATCACGGGCCAGCCGCGTTTGGCGGCCTCTTCGCGAATACACGCGTTGTACGCGTCGATACTGGCGTCGACCTCGCGCGCCTGCTCACGTGTCAAGCGCCCGTTGCGCTCGGGGTCGAAGTGCTGGTCCCAGATCCAAAACCGCGTGTAGTACTCGTAGTAACCGGCTTCTAGCTCGTCTTGATCGGCGGCGCGAGCGGCGGGGCTCACGCCGCGCGTGACCGGTGCGATCGTGACATGCGGCACGGTGGTCAAGAACACGCGCCGGGCTTGGACACCATCGAGCTCCAGCGCGAGGTTGCGGTAGGCGGTCGCAAAATGCTCGGGCCGCCAGAGATTGCAGCGGCGCTCGTGCGCCAAACGTCCGAGATCTCTCGGCTCGGACGGACGCAGCTGCAAGCTGACGCAGGTGCCGAGGGCGTTGTTGGCACCGAGACCGACGACCAGATTTTCGATGCCTTCTTTGGCCGCGAGTCGCCGAGCCAACCCAACTTGACTGAGCTCGGCCAGCTCGGGAAGTGCGGCTGGATTGAACGTGCGGCGGGCCGAGCGGTACATGCCGTGCTCCGGCAGCTGCCCGAGCACGTTGTCGTGCGGGCGTGGCGTGTTGCGCTCGCACACCGCGTCGCTCAACGTGAGCGCGTCGAGCACCTCGAAGCCCCATGCGCCCAGATTGTGGTGCAAGGGCCCGCTGCTGGAAGGCTGCGTGCCCGGGCCACGCTCCCAGTAGTCTTCGATGTGGCTCATCGTGCGTTGCAACGTGAACAGCGCGATCGGTACCTCCCACAGGTCGATTCGGGTCCCGCAATCACCGGAAAGGCGGTCGAGCACCAGCTCCAGATCGAGCAATGGTCCGCCAACGCCATCGGCCCGGAAGTCAGGCGCGCGAAACGGCTCTGCCCCGAGCGCGCGCGCCACCATCGCTGGGAAAGCCCAGTCAGTCCGACGCACGGCGCCGTGCTGAAAACCCTGAGTCATCGAATCCCCGATTGTTACGAGCCTTGCGGTCATCGATTTCCTCGCTTAGGTGAAAGGCCACCACGGCGTCGCTCGGACAGCCATGGTGATAGTTCCAATTGGAGGTTCCGTGAACGTAGAAGAGCTTCGTGCCGCCCAAGCGCCACTCAAGGCACGCTACAAAACCGACCCAGCGTCAGCGCTCGTCATGCTTCACGGCCAGGGCGCGGTGGACGCGCCGGCACAGCTTTGCCGTGTCGAGACCCACCTGGGCGTCGTCTCGGCCGGGTTGCACCCAGCCACCGGCGGCGACGGCAGCACCGCCTGCTCAGGGGACATGCTGCTACAGGCGCTGGTCGCGTGCGCCGGGGTCACGCTCGGTGCGGTCGCCACGTCGATGGGCATCGACATTCGCGGCGGGCGCATCTCGGCTTCCGGTGAGCTCGACTTTCGCGGCACGCTCGGTGTCTCGCGCGACGCGCCGGTCGGCTTCAAGAACATCGCGCTTACTTTCGATCTCGATACCGACGCCAGCCCCGAATCGCTCGCCAAGTTGCTCGAGCTGACCGAGCGCTACTGCGTGGTCTACCAAACCTTGAAGCACCCGCCGGAGCTGCGCGCCGGCGAATGAGCCGCTTGGAGCTAGCTGGCCGCAGCGTTGCCGGGCTCGAGACGTGCATCGAGGTGCCGGGGTTGAAGCATTCGGCGCGTTACTCGAACAGTGACGTCACGCGCGTGCTGCAACAAAAGCTGCCCGACTCGCTACCTGACATCGTGCGCGTGTTGCCGGCGTCGTAAGCACCCAGAGTCGGCCGCGGCTCGCCCATTCCGGGTTGCGCACTCCGTGAAAACGGTATGACCGATGATGAGCTCATATGAGCTCATGGCCCTCGAGGACGGAAGGTCCGGAGGTTAGAAGGTTTCTGGCTATTTGGTGCCGAAGAGTCGGTCGCCGGCGTCGCCGAGGCCGGGAATGATGTAGCCGTGGTCGTCGAGGTGGTCGTCGATGGCGGCGGTGAAGACGGACACGTCAGGGTGCGATTCGGCGAGGTTGGCCAGCCCTTCGGGGGCGGCCAGCAGGCAGACGAATTTGATCGAGCGCGGTCCGGAAGTTTTCACGCGTTCGACGGCCGCGACGGCGCTGTTGCCCGTCGCCAGCATCGGATCGACGATGATCACGTCGCGGTCCGACATCTCGCCTGGTAGCTTGAAGTAATACTCCACGGCGCCGAGCGTCTCCGGATCGCGATACAGGCCGATTTGGCCGATGCGCGCGGCCGGCAAGATGCGCAGCATGCCTTCGACCATGCCGGTGCCGGCGCGCAAGATGTTGACCAGCACGACCTTCTTGCCGTCGATCAACGGCGCGCGCATCGTGGCGAGCGGCGTCTCGATCTCCTGATAAACGAGCGGCAAATCGCGCGTCACCTCGTAGCCGAGCAGCATGCTGATCTCGGCCAACAGCGTGCGGAACGAATTGGTGCTGCGGTCCTTTTGGCGCAGCAACGTCAGCTTGTGCTGCACCAACGGGTGGTCGATAACCGTCACTTTTTTGCTCATGAAAACTCCGTCTGCGGGCTCGAATCGACCATCAAAACACCGTTCCGTCACTCTCGATGCGCAGCGGTGGGCCGCCGTCTTGGCGTAGCTCGGCGGCGATCACGCGGCCGGCACGCCAACTGCCGCCCTCCAGAATCCGGGCCAGCGGTAGCTGTTCGCGGCTCAAACCCAGCTTGGCGCGCACCGCGTCTGCCAAGTGATCGAGCAGTATCACCGTCAGCGCACGCCACTCGATCACCAGCTCGGACGAAACCGCGTGCGTGACCTCGCGCTCGCGCGGCTCGATCAGCTCGAGCACGCCGGTGTCCAGGAACAAACCGCCGTTGCGGTATTCGGGCAATCCGGTCAGGTCTTCGACGTCGTCGATCACGATGCCGGCGGCTTCCAGCGGTTCGAGCAAGGAGTAGCTGAGCCACTGTGACAGCTTGTGAAATGGCACCAGCCCAAAGCGCGGATGCTGCCAGACGTCGCCGAGCGGCATTCCGGCCAGCTTCTCGCGGCCTGGCCAAATCGGCCCGAGTGCGCGCAGCACGGCGTCGAGCACCGCCGTGGCTGGCAGGCGGCCGGCTTTCGCCGAACGCTTCAACATCACCCCCAGATCACCGAGGCGCGGCCGCGCGGAGTCGAAGTATGCGGGCGAGCCTTGCACGACTTCGCCCAGCTTCTTCAACAAGCCGGCGCGACCCGCCACGCCGGTCAGCGGATTGGATTCAGTCACTTGGAACGCGCTCGCCAAATGTGCGGCGTCGAACGCCAGCAAGCCGGCGGCGTCGGCGGAGCTGCTGTGGTCGCTGGCTAGCGCGCCGCTCATGAACAGGTGGTAGCTCGCGACCGCCAAGCCCTCGGAGCGCGAGAAGCTGCTGCCGTCGGGCTCGCGGTAGCGCCAAGCCATACCGGCGCCGGCGTCGAGCAGCACGCTGGTGACGACCAGCTCGGTGCTGGCGCGCAGCTGGTCGTCGGGGCTGAAGTCTTGCAAGCTGCGCTGAAAGCGCGCCAGCCGCGCGACGCCGCCGACGTCGAAATGGCGGTAGCGGCCGTGGTACGGAATCGCCCGCACGTCGGGATAACTCTGGAGGGTGACGTTGGTGACGCGCTCGGCGACCGTCGGCAATGCGGCTTCATTCAGCCGAAAATGCGCCAACGTGCCGCGCCGGGCGGCTTCGAATACGGTGTTGCAGCGCGCGCGGATCGCCGCCGTCGTCTGCAAAAAATCGTATTCGGCCAGCGCGCGCGCCCGGTTTTCGACGTCTCGGTCCGCCGGCCCCGACTCAGCCATCGATGCCGCGACCCTTGGCTTTGGCCAGCTCGTTGCCGTCGGGCACGGCGCCCTCGGTGAAATAGCCAGCGGCCATTTTGGCGTCCATCTCGACGCGCGCGTCGAGCGGAATCAGCTCGTCGGGAATTGGTACGCGCTCCACGATTTGGATGCCAGCGCGCACGACCGCGTCGTGCTTCATGTTGCTCATCGACACGAAGCGGTCGATCTTACTGATGCCGAGCCAGTGCAGCACGTCCGGCATCAGCTCTTGAAAGCGCATGTCTTGCACGCCGGCCACGCACTCGGTGCGCGCAAAGTATTGGTCGGCGCGGTCGCCGCCTTCTTGGCGTTTGCGCGCGTTGTAGACCAAAAATTTCGTGACCTCGCCGAGCGCGCGGCCCTCTTTGCGGTTGTAAACGATGACGCCACTGCCGCCGGCTTGCGCCATGCGGACGGCTTCTTCGATGCCGTGAGTCAGGTAGGGCCGACACGTGCAGATGTCTGACCCGAAGACGTCGGAGCCGTTGCACTCGTCGTGAACGCGCACGGCCAGTGGCTTTTTGGCATCCGGAATGCTGGTGATGTCGCCGAACATGTACACGGTGGCACCGCCGATCGGCGGCAAGAATACCTCCAAATCGTTGCGCGTCACCAGCTCGGGAAACATGCCGGCGGTGTGCTCGAACAGCGTGCGCCGCAAGTCCGACTCCGAGCAACCGAAGCGCGCCGCGACACCCGGCAAGTACCAGACCGGCTCCAGCGCGGCTTTGACGACCACGATCGCGCCGCCGGCTTTCAGGATCTTGCCGTCGACCTTCAGCCGCCCGGCTTCGACGGCGTCGGCCAGCTCCGGCATCTGAATGTGCGCGCGCGTGATGGCGATGGTTGGGCGAATATCGTAGCCCTGGTCGAAGAACGGCTTGAACACGTCGCTGACCACTGCGCCCCACGGATCGAGCGAGACGATCTTGGTCGGATCGAACCACTGCGGAAACGGGCCGATGCTGTGCGTCGGCGCCGTATTCGTCAGGTCCGGCTTGCGCAACGGATCGAGCGCGCCGGCCGCCACCGCGACCGCGCGGTACACCGAGTACGAGCCGGCGTGCGTGCCGATCACGTTGCGCTGCGCTTTGTTCGTTACCGTGCCGATCAGCGGTCCGCGCTCGAGCGGCGTTTCGGCGCCCCACACGATCGGCGCCGGCTTGGGTCCGTGGCCGCCGGGATGAGACGTGAGGACGATGGCCTTGGGACGCTTGTGCTTCGCCTTGGGAGTTGTCATGGCAGAAAACGCAGATCCACCAGGGTAATCCGGCTCGTGGTAGAAGTGAAATGACGTCGCCAAAAGTGCCTTCGCTACCGTCTGGCCCAACCTCCTCGGCTTCCGCCGAGTCGGGCCCAACCTCGTCGGCTTCCGCCGAGTCGGGCCCAACCTCCTCGGCTTCCGCCGAGTCGGTCCCAACCTCGTCGGCTTCCGCCGAGTCGGGCCCGAGCCCCTCCGTTTCCGCTGCGTCGCCGTCGGTCCCTCCGCCTACATCTAGGGCGGGCTATCGCTCGGCCAAGACGCGGCATCCTTTTTCGCTGCAGCGGGCGACTGGCCGATTTTTTCTTTCGGCGGGTGTTGGCGCCCTGGCGATGTTGGCCATCCCCGATTCGCCTGCCTGGCAGCTGCGCGCCATGGTTGGTTGGGACGCGACGGCGTTCACCCTGCTCGGGTTGTGCTGGCACATCTTGCGTCACTCGGACGCGCGCACCACCGAGCTGCGCGCCGGTGATCAGGATCCGGGCGGCTTCGCCGTGTTCGTGATCGCCGTCTTGTCGAGCCTGTTCAGCTTGTTCGCGGCGACGCTGGTGCTGCGGATGATGCGCGGCCAGAGCTGCGGCAACTTTTGGGTGGGACTGGCGCTGGTGTCGGTGGCGCTGTCGTGGGTCGTGACCCACACCGCTTACACGTTCCGCTACGCGCATCTTTATTACACCGGTGAAACCAATGGCGGCTTGGGGTTTCCGGGCACCGACACGCCGTGCGACATGGATTTCGCGTACTACGCGTTCACGATCGGCATGTGCTTTCAGGTTTCCGACGTGCAGTGCACGGCGTCGGACATCCGCCGCGCCACGCTCGGCCACGCGCTGATTTCCTTCGTGTTCAACACCACGATCGTCGCGCTGTCGCTGAACGTGATGTTCCAGCTGCTCAGCAGTTAGCCGGCTATTCGTTCTTGCGGCCGTCCAGCGTCAAGCGCCAGGCGACCCCGCGCTGGCGCAGCTCGGCCGTGTAAATCGAGTCGCTGCGCAGCCAGCGCGATGCGAACGTCGCCAAAGCGGTGGCCAGCACCAGTGGCAGAGCGATCGCGTAGTCGCCGGACAGCTCGAATACCATCACCGCCGCCATCATTGGTGCGTGGGTGGTCGCGGCGGTGGCGGCCGCCATACCGACCAGCGCGTAGCCGCCGGCGGGGCCGAGCGTGAGCCCGGTGTGCGACAGCGCGGCGGCGTACACGAAGCCGAGGCCACCGCCGAGCAGGAGCGTCGGCGTGAACACGCCGCCCGGGCTGCCCGACGAAACCGAGGCGGTGGTGGCCAAGCATTTGCCGAGCAACAGCCACAGCGTGAAACCCACCGCAAAAGAACCGTTGAGAATCGCGTTCAGCGGCTCGTAGCCGTTGCCGGCCACTTCCGGCAGCATCGCGACCAGCCCGCCGGCGAGCAGGCCGCCCAGCGCCGAGCGCCACGGCGGCTTCAGCCACGGCTGGCGAAAGAGCGTCTCGCCTAGCGACAGCAGGCGCATGAACGCCTGCGCACCCAGCGCCGCGAACAACCCCAGCCCGCCGAACGCCAGCAGCTCGGCTGGCGACGACAAATGAAACGCGCGTTGGCCGTAGATCGGACCTTCGCCCACGACCGCGCGCGTCAAGGCGGTCGCGACCACGGTCGCGGTCAACACCGGCACCAACGTGTCGAGCGCCACGACGCCGACCACGACCTCGAGCACGAACAACACGGCCGCTAGCGGCGTGTTGTACGCCGCCGCAAACCCCGCGGCCGTGCCAGCCGCGATCAACACGCGCGTCCGCGTCATCGACAGCTCGAGCCGATCACTCAGCCATTTGCCAGCCGCGCCGCCGAGCTGAATTAGCGGACCCTCGCGTCCGAGCGAGCCGCCCGAGGCGATTGCCAACCACGAGGACAGCGATTTGAGCAAGGTCACGCGCATCGACAGTCGGACGCGGCCGAGCACGACCGCTTCCATCACGTCGGCCACGCCCTGTCCGGCCGGTGCGCGTGCGACCAGAATTCCGAGTAGCCCGGCGAGCAAGCCGCCGGTAGCCGGTGCCAGTATTCGCAGCCAAACCGGCGCCGCGCGCGCCGCCGACACGACGTCGGCGCCGTTGCCCCAGCGCTGTAGAACCAGCCCGAGCGCCGCACGAAACGCGATCGCAAATCCGGCCGCGAGCAGCGCTACCGCAACCACGCCGACGCCGAAGCGCAATTTGTCGTGGCGAGGCCTGACGGATGGCGGTGGAACGTTGCTCAACGGCGGCGCAGCTGTCGAAATAGCGCCGCGAGGCTGCCAACGTCAACCCAACCGACAGTCGCTCAACTCTGTAGATCGATGGGGAGACGAGGCGCTACTGCCGCTCGAGCACGACCGTGCATTGATCGCCCTGGCCGCCGCACTTGATCGTCATCCGTCCATTGCCGGCGTTCCAGGTGCCGGTGCATGGATTGCGCTGAGTCGTGTCGAGGAACAGCATAGCGCCGGTGAAGTTGCCTTTGGCATCGAGCGCGGCGCCACCGTTCACGCCCTTGGCGCCGTCCGGTGGCGTCGAGACGAAATGGGCAAAGCAGGCGACGTCGGTGCCTTGAATCGACTGCGGAGCGTCGTTGTTCAAGGTACCGCAGCTGCCGTCGCGGCTCTTGATGTCGTAGGTGCCGAAGACGTCGGGGCATTGCGCGCCGGCGCCGCCCGCCCCGGCGCTACCCGGACCCGCGCCGGCCATGTCGCTGCCCGCGCCGCCGGCGCCGCCCATGTTCTGATTCGTCGTGCCGCCGGTGGCGTTGCTGCCTGCGGTGGCGTTGCTGCCTGCAGTGGCGTTGCTGCCTGCAGTGGCGTTGCTGCCTGCGGTGGCGTTGCTGCCTGCGTTCGTGCTCGTGCCGGCGCTGCCGGTCTTGCCTGCGGTGGCGTTACTGCCGCCTTGGTCCTGGCTGCCGCCGCTCGAAGCCCCGCTGGTCGACGTCTTGGTTCCGGCGGCGCCCGCCGTCACGTCGTCGAACGACGACGTGCCATCACCGCACGATACGACCGCGACAATGACGAACGGACTCGCAACCAAAAGCCTGCGCAGCATGGAATTCTCCTCGAATAAGCAAACCCTCAACGTAGCTGAGGTAAGTGGGACTGGCTGCCGGGAATTCTTCGAGATCGGCGAGATCGCGAAAAGTCAGTCGGTAAAGGTGCGATATCCAGAGCAAAACTTGAAGTTTGCCGGACCCGACGGCCCTTCCGGTACATGCCTCGACGCGTCGCAGCCATCGGAATCATCTCGAGTCTGGTGCTGGCGGCATGCGGTGAGGGCAGCAGCGGTGTTGGCGCCGCGGCCGCTGGTGCCGCGGCCGTCAGCGGGGCCAGCGCCGGTGGCGCGGCGGCGGGCTCCGGCGCCGTTGGCGTCGCAGGCGCGGCCGGGCAGCTGGTCACCAGCGGTGGCGTCGCCGGAACCCCTAGCGGCGGCGGCAACAGCGCTGGCGGCGACGCAGCGGTCGCTGGTAGCGCGAACGGCGGCTCGGCCGGCAGTGCGCCCATGCGCCCGCCCGCCACGTGCACCGACGCCGTGCTCCGCACCGGACCGCCTGCCGGCAAAGAGAACCTGAAGACCGAGCCGATCGACGCGAAATTTCCTTTCAGCACGCATTGGATGGGCCGCTTCAACGATGACCCGAGCGCCGTCGGCATCACCGGCATCGCCGACTTCGACAACGACGGTGACTTGGACTTTGCTTCCGGGCAGCGCGGCGGACAGATGAAGTGGTGGGAGTATTGCTCGCCCGATCACTGGGCGCTGCACGTCGTGGGCAGCGGTCACAATTCGCCCGGCGGCGGCAACGCCGTCGACGTCGACAACGACGGCTTCGTCGATTTGATTGCCGGCGACTCTTGGTACAAGAACCCGCAAACGCCGCGCACGAGCACGAATTGGGAACGCCACACGGTGGGCGTCGCGGGTGCGGAAGACGTCGCGATCGGCGACATCAACGGCGACGGCAAGCAAGACGTCGTCTGGGTGTGGGACCAAATCGATGCGCAATGGCGCACGCCCGGCGCCGACGCGACGAAAGCGTGGCCGCTCGGCGCGGCGTTTCAATACCGGCAAACGCAAGGCGGCTTCGTCGGCGACGTGGACGGCGACGGCCACCAAGACGTGCTGGTCGGCAAGCAGTATTGGTACCGCAACGTCGACGGCAAGGGCACGCAGTGGACGACCGTCAACTTCCCGAACCAGTTCGACGACTCGCCGCTGACCACGATGGGCGACATCGACGGCGACGGTGATACCGACTTTGCCATGTGCACGCACTTTGGCGCGCGCGTCGCCTGGTTCGAAAACGTCGACGGCAAGGGCGTGACGATGACGATGCACATCATCGGCAACGGCAAGAACAAGCTGCACAGCATCTTTGCGCTCGACTTCGACAACGACGGCGACCTCGATATCTACAGCGGCGAAAGCACCGGCACGGCCTGGATTTGGGAAAACACCAACGGTAAGGGCGCGTTCACCGAGCACGCGGTGTCCAAAACCGCACGCGGCCACGACGCGCGCGTCGGCGACGTCGACTGCGACGGCGACCTCGACATCATCGGCAAGCCGTGGGGCGAAGGCGAGCCCGAGCCCCGCGACCACATCTACCTGAAGAACGAGCTGGTCGAAAAAGGCGGCAAAGCCGTGTTCGAGCGCCCGAAAGGCGAAGTCTGGCACCCGACCCAGACGCGCAAATACTGTCCGTAGTTGGGGCTGCCAAAACGCGGCCTGAATTGCAGCTATTGGGGCGGCGCCGGGTGCAGCTGGGAGCCTCGAGAGGCGATCGTGATCGTGATCGTGGGCGCCGACCTTCGGTCGGGCGGTGATCGTGGGCGGGTCCTTTGGTCCCGATTTAGGTGAACGGGCCTTCGGCCCGATTTGGTGATCGCTGATCGTGGGCGCACCTTCGGCGCACGATCACGAGATCCGCCGCCGGCGGTCCACCCTCTCTTCTTCGCTTGGCTGGTGGCTCATCGTAACAGCGTGCTCGCCGCTATCCAGGCCGGGGACGGCTGCGCCGGTGCCCGCGGACGCGGGCAGCCTGGACAGCGGCTGTGCGCGCTGCGGGTGGCTGGGTGCAGCTCGCAAGCAGGCGAGAGCAAGCGCTCAGAAAGGAATACGAAATGGCACTTCAAGTTGCGTCACTCAGCATCGAGCTCATCGAAAATCTTCGACCTTTGATCCCGCGCATCAAGCAACGCGACAGGTCGCTTGCGGATCAATTGACGCGCGCGGCGAGCAGCGTCGCGCTCAATATTGCGGAAGGGGAACACTCCGACGCTGGCAATCGCCGGGCACGGTTCTTTACGGCCGCCGGCAGCGCGAACGAAACGCTTGCCGCGGTGAAGGTCGCCGTCGCTTGGCGGTATCTCCCGGAGCGCGACGCTGCCGGCGCGTCGCCGTTTTGCTGGGGCGAATTCTAGCTATCCTGTGGAGGCTGACACATCGCTAGCCGGAGAGCGTCCCGGTCACCCTGCCGAGTCAAACAACGGTTGGGCGATAACGCGAGATTGGATAGCGTCAGGTGATGCTATCTAATCTAGAAATTTAGATGGGATTTCGCGTCGTCCCCGGGCGAACGGCGGAGCATTCAACCTCCTTTCAGGGCTGCGCAGGAGGCGTGGGGAGCGCGGTGAACGCTTGGTGGATTGCGCTCTCGGCGATAACCCGAACGGGTGTAGAGTGGCGTTCGACCTTGAGTCGAACATGCCCCGCCGCAAGCACGTTGCCAAAGCGTTGAGTTACATTACGCACGAGGGGCGGCTGTTGGTGTTTCGGCAACCGGATGTGGCAGGCTCGGGCATTCAGGTGCCGGGCGGCAGCGTGGCGGTCGGCGAAGCGCTGGAAGCGGCGGCGCTGCGCGAGGCGCGCGAGGAGACCGGCCTTTCGGAGCTGGTCGTGCAGAGCCACCTGGGCACGGCGGCGTATGAGCTCAAGGTCGACGTGGGTGACCCGCACCTGCGCCATTTCTTTCACCTCACTTACATGGGTAAGGCGCGCGCTTGGTGGCAGCACCTCGAGTCCGACGGCGCCGCCACGCGCCGCGAGTTGTGGTGGGAGCCGTTGTCGAGCGCCCGCCTCGACTGGGAGATGGACGCGTTCCTCGATGCGTTGAAAGAGCGACTCGGCCTGCGCCTTGACTAGAAGAGCAGGTGCAAACCGACTTCGTTGCGGTAGTTCTTGGCTTCGACGTCGTCGCCGAAGGTTTGCTCGACGGCTTGGAACGAGTAACCGGTTTGGAAGTGATCGGTGATGCTGATGAACAGGTTGGCGTCGTAGTAGCGCGCCTTCGAATACACGAACGGGCGACCGGGGATTGGCGTGTACTTGACGATGTTGTTGGACTTGACCTGGGCGAAATTGGCGCTCACCCAAATTCGCCCGTCCCAGAACGGCAAGTAGTACGAGCCGCCGACCACGAACGCCTGCCAATTGATGGTGCGTAGGTTGGCGTCGCCGTCGAACGTCACGATGCCGCTGTCGATGTTTTGTGGGTAAACCGGCGGCGGATTGGTCGGTTGCTGGCGATCTTGCGGATTGGTCAGAGTAGGGAAGAGCGCGCCGCCGGTCAGATCCGTGTACAGGTCCGAGATACCGGTGCCGGTCGAAAACTCGCCGACTAGCGACAGCGCGTTGCGGCGATCTTGCGTATCGGTCACGGGGATCACCGGAATGAATACGTCGACGGCGACGCCCCAGCCGAGCGCCTTCTGCGAGGCGCCCGGATACTCGAGGAACTCCGCCACTTCGAGCCGCCGCGCCAGGCCCGAGACGCCGAGCGACAGCGCTCCGACACTCGGCCGGCCGTAGCCCTGCGCGCGGACGGTGGACCAAGCTGGCAGCGCCACGCGCAAGCCGCCTTGTCCCTCCGGAAGACCCGACGCGCGCTGCACGGGGCGTGTCGCCGCCACCGCGGCTTCGAGCTCGAGCCCGCCCGGTCGCACGGTTTTGGACAAGCGCACCGCGGTTTGGCGGTGAAAAATCTGCCCGGTGATGCCCTGAAACGCCAACGTATTCGGGTAAAAGCCGCGCCCGCCCCAGCCGAACAAATCTTGCGTCTGGCCAGCCATCACGTCGATGACCGGCGTTTCGAGCTGCAGATAGAACAAACGCATGCGCAGCGGCGATTGAATGTACGTCGCGTTCTCGGTCGACTCGACCGGCAAAGTAGCGCCAAAATCGGTCTCGATGATCGCCGTCGTCTTGATGCTGCCGTAGTCGGGCAAATGGATGCGCAGGCCGACGCGCGAGTCTTTGCTGGTGAGCTGCAGCTGGTCGTTGTTGCCGCGAAACGTGCCGCGACGTTGCAGCATGGTGTTGCCGCTGCTGACGCCGAAGCTCTGCGTCGAGTCGTGCATCACGTTGACGGCGACTTGGCCGTACAGCGTGACCGACCAGCCGCCGAGCTTGGTCGTGAGGTCGTCACTCGCGGCCGTGCCCGCCGGCGCGGCTGCGGGCGTGACTGCCGACGCCGTTGTGGGCGCGGCTGCCGACGCTGTTGCGGGCGTGGCTGCCGGCGCCGTTGCGGGCTCGGCTGCGGGTGTGGGCTCGGCTGCGGGTGTGGGCTCGGCTGCGGGTGTGGGCTCTGCTGCGCGCGCGTAGTCGGTCGCGAACGTGAGCGACCCCGCTGCCAACCATTTCAACACGCCGAGCCTGATTCGCGATTGTCCCATTTCGATCCTCGAAAGCCTCACGGACAAGGCTTGCTGCACACACCGCCGCAATCCACGCCGTCTTCGCCCGCGCTTTGCTCGCCATCGAAGCAGGCGCAGCCGTTCTTGCAGGGGCCGCCGCAGTCGACGCCTTCTTCCCAAGCGTCGGCGATGCCGTTGTGGCAAGCGCAGACCTCGGGGCAGGTGCCGCCGCAATCGACGCCCTGTTCGAGCCCGCTTTGAATACCGTCGTCGCAGCTCGCCGGACAACCGGGCGGCGCCGTGCCTTCGGGCAGCTCGGGGTTGCACTGGCCGCCGCAATCGACGCCCACTTCGCCGATCGATTTGCTCTGCACGCGGTCGTGACAGGTCGGGCGGCTGAAGCGCAGCGTGCGCAAGCCGAACTGATTGAACAGCCGCGCGCCGTTCTTACCGGTCAGCTCGAGCGTGTCGCCCTTTTGGCAATAGTTGGCGAGCGATGGCGGACCGCCCAGCGCGTCGAAGAACGTCAACAGCGCGCTGGATTTGTCGACGTGCCACGTGCCGCTCGGGCCGCCGATCAACGATAGGTCGTAGTCGCAACCGCAGCCGCTGGCGCCGAGCGGCGACGGATAACACAGCACGTTGTAGATGTTGGCTTCCGGCGCGACGAACTCTTTCAGGTTGCGCCCGAACGCCGCGCAGCTCTCGCTGACACCTTGTGCGCTCAAGCAGGTGGCCGAAAAGTCGACGTGCTGCTTGGCGAAATACGTGATGTGCATCTCGTACGTGCCGTTCGCGAACAGATCGAGCGTCGCGTCTTGCACCGGGATCGGCGGATACCAGCCGAGGTACTGCTGCAGCGTGCCGTCTTGGCGCAGCGCTACGTTCGAGCACCAATCGGCCGTGCCGCGTTCAGTCGGCCGATCGCCGGCCGGTCGCTGCGGCAGCCGCACCAACGACACCGGGTTCGGCGGTGGCTGAATTTGATCGAGGCACGCATTGTCTTTGGTCGTGACCCATTGCGTCAGCGGAAGGTTGGCGTTCAGCACTTCGCCGCCGCACGTGTCGAGCGGCTCGCAGAACGGCGGCGTCTGGCAACCCGGCAACAACGCGGCGCCGCACAGCCCCCAACTGATCCAAGAGACCAACGGCCTCACGGCGGGTTCATCATGTCGAAAAACTTCTTGAAGCCGGGGATCGCGCGGTTGGATTGGTCGTTGTGGCCTTGCCCGTTGGTCGTGCAAAACACGACGGGGTAGTCTTTGGGGCAGTCGGTGTACTGCACGCAGACGTCGGACATGCCGGCCCACTTCGCGGTTTGCGAACCCGTGCAATTGTTCTGTTTGAGCGTGTTGTCGAGCCCCAGCTTGCTGCCCGCGATCAGGTTCGTGGTGTCGCCCGCGTCGTGCAGGTAGAGCGCCGCCACGGCACCGTTACAGGCCGGCATGTTGTCGGGGATCAAGCCGCCGGAGGTGGCCGCGCGGCCGCGCACCGCCCACTTGGGCAAGAACTTGCGCGGCGGGGTGGGCACGCCGCCGAAGTAGCAAGAGAACATGTTCGCGATCCAACCGCCGGAGCTGTAGCCGGTCACGTAGATGCGGTTGTTGTCGGTGCAGTAATTCGCTTCCACCTTGTCGTGGAACATCTGAAACGCTTCCCACTCTTGCGACTCGTTGCCGGCGCGGTTGTCGTAGCAGTTGTTGTTCGGGTGGTTCGGCGGCAGCGAGACCGCCACGTAAATTGCCTGCTCGGTACCGCCTTGGGCCTCGTTGAACAGCGGGTAAGTTGCGGTGTCGCCTTCGTTCGCGTTGGCGCTGCAGCCCTGGTAAATGTAGACGACGCGGTACGCCTTGTTCGGATCGTAGTCGACCGGTACGCGCACGAAGAACTGGCGGTCGACCGCCTTTTCAGGATGCGCCACGGTGATGGTCGTGCCGGTTTGTTTGACGTGATACTCGGTGTAGCCGGTGCGCATGCCGATCACGGTCTTGACTTGATTGGTCGGCAACGGCTTGCCGCAGCCCGAGCTCTTCAGCACCGCGCTCGGCCCGCCGCTCACGCTCATGCCGCCGGCACCTGCGCTGCTGGTGGCGCCTGCGCTACCGCCGGTGCTGCTCACTCCGCCTGAACCCGCGTCGTTGGACACGCCGGCCGTGCCAGCTGTTGCGGCGCCGGCCGTCGCGGCGCCGGCCGTCGTGGCTGCGCTGCCCGAAGCCCCCGGCGTGCCACCAGCGCCGACGCTGGTCGTGCCGGCCGTAGTCATCGGGTTGCCGGTGTTGAAGCCCTGATTACCGCCGTCGCCACCCGACGAACAAGCGAGCATCGACGAAATCGCAGCGACCGCGACACACAAGCTGAACGATTGCATTTCAAAAGCTCCTCGGCAGGACCCGCAAGAAATGGGTTTCCGAAGCGCCGATCTTCAACCCTGCATGCGCAAAAGCGCTGAGTTTGCGAATTTTGCGCCGCCAGTGTTTGAGTTGGGGCTAATCCGAGCGCGTTAGTTGCTGCACGGTGCGCACGAGCCCCCGCAATCGACGCCGGTTTCACCGAGCGAGACACTGCGAACGCCGTCCTGACAGCTCGGTTTGACCCAGGTCGTGGTGCGCAGGTCAGCCTTGTTGAACAGGCGTGTCTGTTCTTCCGAGCTGATTTGCAAGCCGCCGCCACTCACGCAGTAGTCGGCGAGCGACGGCGGGCGGTACTGATCGTCGAAGAACGTCAGCCGACTGCCCGATTGGGCGTAGCGCCCGCTCGGCCCGCCCGAGATCGCCAAATCATAGTCACAAACGCAGCCGCCGCTCGCAGCATTGGCGCAGGCGACGTTGCTGACGGCAGCCGTGAACGCACGGTAGCTCGCGTCTTTGGTGAACGTCTCGAGTTGTTCGGTGATGAACGCCTGCAGGTTCACGCCGAACGCGCTGCAAGTCAGCGCTGCGCCCTGCGCGCTCAGGCACGATGCGCTGAGCTCGACCCGCTGCGCAAGCTGTTGTGACAGCTTGGCTTGGTAGCGGCCATTCGACGAGAAGGTGAGCGACCCGCCGGTGACTGGAACTGCCGGAAACCAGCCCTCGTTTGCGAGCAGCATAGTATAAAAGCCGTCGTACTCCTTCACCTTGCCTTCGGACGAAAGCACGATGCTCGAGCACCAATCCGGCAGCGTGCGCTCGACCGGGCGTTCGCCGGCGGGTTTGGCCGGCTGGCGAACTTGTGAGAGCGGCGTGGGCGCGCTCTTCACCTCATCCATACAGCCCCCGTTCAGGCTCCACTCACTGTCGAGCGCCGTATCTTGGCCAGGTGTACCGTCCAGCAGCGCCGTTTCCATGCCCGGTGGCGGTTCATGCAACGCGTTCAGGATCATGAAGTCCGACGCCCCGGCCATCACGTCGCCGCCGCAACGCGGGCCGGCCTCGCACAGCGGCGGTGTCTGGCAGCCGGCCAGGGTTGCCGCAAGCAGCCACGGCGAGAACGTCGAAATCTGGGGGGCGCGCACGTGGGCCTGACCTCCCGAAATGGAGGCCAGTGGCGGCGAGCTTCAATCAGCGGGTCTAGTTTCGCTCGCGCGCGTCAGCGCTCGACCAGCTTTGCCACCAGCTCCACGAGCGCGGTCGGATCGATCGGCTTGGAGATGTGCTCCTGAAAGCCGGCCCGAAACGCGCGGATGCGGTCCTCGGCGCGGGCGAAGGCCGTGACCGCGACCGCCGGAATTTGCCGACCCGCGCCGCTGCCGCTGCGCAGCCGGCGCATGAACGAGTAACCGTCTTCGTCTGGCATACCAATGTCCGAGACGACCACGTGCACTTCGCTCTGCGACAGGGTTTGCAGCGCGGCCTGCACCGTGTGCGCTTGGCTCACGGCAGCGCCCGCGTCTTCCAACACGGTCGCCAAAAGGTCGCGCGCGTCGTCCTGATCGTCCACGACCAGCACGTGGACGCCGCGCAGCCGTCCGCTCTTGTCGACGCCGGCGCTGCTGGTCAATTCTTTCGGCTCGCGCAGGTGGGCTTCTTCGTGCGGCGTCGAGGCGCGGATCGGCAGCGCGACCGCGAACGTGGAGCCCTTACCGGGCCCGTCGCTGTCCGCGCTGACGTTGCCACCGTGCAGCTCGACCAAATGTCGGACGATCGCCAGGCCCAAACCGAGGCCTGCCTGCTGCTTGGTCGTCGACGTGTCGTCTTGTCGGAACCGGTCGAAGACGTGCGGTAAGAACGCCGCCGAGATGCCTTTGCCGCTGTCCTTGACGGCGATCGTGATCGTGTCGTCGGTACGCCGCGCTTGGACCGTGATGTCGCCGTTTTCGCCGGTGAACTTGACGGCGTTGGACAACAAATTCCAAACCACCTGCTGCAACCGGTCTTCGTCGGCGTTGATCGTCGGCAGGTCGGGTTCGAGCTGCAAAAATAGCCGCTGCTGCTTGGCGCTGGCCAGCGGCCGCACGGTTTCGACCGCCGCCTGCACCGCGGCGCCGGGTTCGACGCGACGCATGTTCAAGCGCACTTTGCCGGAGACGATCCGCGACACGTCGAGGATGTCTTCGATCAGCTTGGCTTGAGCTTTGGCGTTGCGCTCGATTGCGGCCAGGCCCTTCTGCACGCGCGCCGCGTCGGCGCCGTCGTTCAATAGCCGCGCCCAACCCAAGATCGACGTCAACGGTGTGCGCAGCTCGTGCGACACGGTGGCCAAAAATTCGTCCTTGGCATGCCCGGCGGCTTCGAGCTGTAGCAGCAGCTTTTCGCGCTCGACGGCGGCTTTCTCCACCACGCGCCGCGCCGTTACCTCTTGGGTGATGTCGAGCGCGAGCGCCATGATGCCGTAAATTTCACCGCGCGCGTCGCGGATTGGCTCCAGGTTGAAGCGGAAGTAAACGTCCTCGAGCGTGTCGCTGCTGCCCTTGCGCAACGGAACGACGTACTCCTCGGCCAGAAACGGCTCACCGCTCTGGTACACGTGATCCATGATCCGCTCCAGCTCGGTGCCGCTGACCTCGGGGAAAGCTTCCACGTAAGCCTTGCCGATCAGGTCACGGCCGCCAACCAGCTCGCGGTACAATGGGTTGGCCAGCGCGTACACATGGCGCGGTCCGGTCACGATCGCGGTGGCGATCGGCGCTTGCATGATCAGATTGCGGCGCTCGGTTTCGGCCACGGCGCGCGCGCGGAAGGCCTCGATTCGGGTCGAGGTTTGCTCGATTTCGGCCACGATTTGCCCCAAGAAATCGCCGTAGGCTGCGTCGAGCTTCAGCCGCGGGCTCACGCCGAACAATAGCTGCTTGGCTTGGCTGGGGCTGCGGATCGCGACCGCCTGAGTGACCGGCTCGGGCCAAACGCCACTCGGGCGCGCCGTGCTCAGGTTCACTATCTGCTGGGCCGCATCCAGATCCAACGGCTGATTGGCGTCGAGCAGGCCGTCGTCACCCGGATGGGTTGCGAAGAACGGTACGTCGAGCGGCGCACTTTCCAGCGTCGCTCGTAGTGCCGGCAACAGCGCGGCGTGGTCGCTGCAGCCGGCCATGCGCTCGGCCAGCCGCCGCAAAAAGTCCAAGCGGCGCGCGCCGACGACGCGCGTCGTGGTCTCGGTACAGACGACCAGCGTGCCGCTGATGTTGCCGTGGTCGTCGAACGCCGGCGAATAACCGTAGGTCCAGTACACTTCTTCGATGCGGCCGTTGCGAAAGATCGGGACGAGCGCGTCTTCGTTCCAGCTCGCTTCGCCGCGCTGCATCACGGCTTCGATCTGCGGCCAGATGATCGGCCAGACCTCTTGCCAGCATTCACGCCCGGGTTGGCCCATGGCAGCCGGGTGCTTGCCCGCGCCGAAGCTCGGCAAATAGGCGTCGTTGTAAAACTGAATCAGCTCCGGTCCCCACCACAGGAACATCGGATGCCGCGAGTGCAGCATCACCCCGACGAGTGATACCAGGCTACGTGGCCAATCGCGCACCGCGCCGAGCGGGGTCTTCGACCAGTCGAGCGTTCGAATCAGCTTCGACGTGGCGCTGTCGTGGACCAGCAGCGCCGCAACGCCCGTCGCCGAGTCGGGGGGCTGCGAGCGGGGGCGCGGGCTGTCGGGCATCGACGAGGGCGGATGCTAGCGCCGTTCAGCGCCGCAGGTTGTGGCAAAGAGCTACGAATCGAGGCTAGTCGACGACCACGAGCCGGCTGATGCTGAGACGCCCGGACGCCTGATCATGCGGTGCAAACGCGATGCCGGTCACGTCGCTGACGTCGAGTGCTGCGCCGACTTTCGCGTCCGGGCGCTGAAAGTAGGGGTTCGGTCGAATCGCGTCGAATGCAATTCGAACGGGTTGCCACGCGCCGGCTTTCAGCTCTGCCCAGGCCGTGTAGGCGACGTGATTGCGATCGAAGAACGAGACCGACAGCTTGAGCGCGCTGGTCGGCTTGATCTGAAAGGCGATCGCGTGCGCGCTTGTCCAATCGCGATGCTGGGCGTCGCACCAAACGTCGCGCGCGGCGGGGTCGTCGCTGGGTGCCGGGTAGTCGACGACCAACACCGACTCGGACAAATTTGGGTCAAGCTGCGCGTTCAGCTTTAGGTTTGCGTTGGCGGCGTGAACACCGGCAAGGCCGTTTTCGAAGCTGTGAATGACGAGCATGGGTTGGTTCGGCAGCGCCGCTGCGAGGATCGGACCGGGCGGGTTGGCGCAGGCCGTCACCAAGAATGAGGCAATCAGCAGGCGCTTCACGGGCGTAGGGTAATGCAAGCAAACGGGTAATCCCAGAGCTCCGTCGATCACCGTGCCAGGCGTTTGTAGTGGTGTGGGCTGGCGCGGCCGGCCAAGCTTGAGTCGAGTCGTGGGCTGGCCAAGGTCGAGTCGAGTCGTGGGCTGGCCAAGGTCGCGTCGAGTCGTGGGCTGGCAAAGGGCGCGTCGAGATGTGGG
>FSUE01000484.1_pt1 | contig 25602 bp, 20 predicted proteins | sample 1637031 | NCBI WGS metagenome assembly FSUE01 (sample SAMEA3914819, study PRJEB12502) | metagenome | biome: forest; material: soil | place: Canada | collected 2010-06-26 | depth 0.3 m | reverse complement strand
TGCCAGGCCGCGAGCCAGATTCTCACGGGCAGCTCGAGCCAGACTCACGGGATCAGACATGAATCCTCCGAAAGGTGCGACCCCGGAGTCTATCACCCAGGGCCGCCGTTCCAACAGTTTACGGCGCGGCGCGTCGCTTCAATAGCTCTGTCACGACGTCGGCTGCGTTCGCCGCCTGAACGGCGTCGTCGTCGGCGTCGCCGTCTGCCTGGGGTTCGGCGCCGTCCTCGATGCCGTCGGACTCGGGGAAGCAGGCGCGAGTGACCTTGATCGCGCCGTCGGCGGTGCGCAGCGTGAGCGCGTCGGAAATGTGCGCTTCGCCCGGCAATAGGGCCGCAATGTAGTCACCGGCGCGCTCGGCGCGGGTCACGAACAGCGGCACCCCTTCCACCTCCAGCGCTACTCCCGGGGTAGGTGAAAGGGCGCGGATTCGTCGCAGGACCCGCTCGGTCGCCCAGCCGAAGTCGACCTTCAGGGCGTCGCCGGTGGGCTCCGGCGCCCAGCTGGCCAGCCGCTCGTCTTGCGGGGTTTCGGCGATGGCAGCGCCTCGCGCGAAGCGCGCGACCGTCTCGCGCAGCAGGGCCAACGATGGCCGATCGAGCGCGCGGGCCAGTTGCCAAGCGTCGCGCGCGCCGAGTGGGATGCTGCGCGCGCCGAGCATTTGCCCGGCGTCGTAGTCGGCGTTCAGCCGGTGGACCGTGACTCCTGCCAACTCGTCGCCAGCGTCGATGCTCCAAAAGTAGGGATTCGGGCCGCGATGTCGCGGAAGTAGCGACGGGTGGACGCCGATCGCGCCGCGCCCAGGCAGGCCGAGCCAGCCGGGCGGCAGCTTGCGGGTCCAAAACCAGGAGACCAACAGCTCCGGCTGCTCGCGCGCGAGCGCTTCGGAGACCCGAGCTTCGAAATCCGCCGTCGGCTCGCCGCGGCTGGCGTTGGCGTCCAGCAACCCCGGCACCAACCGCAGCAGACGCCGGCGTCCCGGCGCGTCGATCGGCGACAGAATCACCGGTCCCAGCCGATGACCGTCGCGGGCCAGCAGCAGCGCCCCGAGCGGCAGACCGAAATACGCGATCTTCAAGCTGGATTCCTGGCCGCCAAGCCAGGGACCGGCCCCCGGTTGGGGTTCGCAGAAAAGTTTCCCACTTTGTCCCTGCCTGATTACCTCGGGGCGCCATGGAACCGGCTGCCAAAAGTCGTGCGTACCGCCCCGCGCTCCGTGAGGGTGGGCGATTCGACCCGCTCGCGGCAGGCCGACCGATCCTCACCTTCGAGGATGTTCACAAGTGTTACCGCGTGGATGCGCCGGTTCTGAAGGGCCTGAGCCTGAGCATTGCGCGCGGCGAGTTCGTGTTCGTGACCGGGCCCTCGGGCGCCGGCAAGAGCACGCTGCTGCGGCTGCTGTACGCGGCCGAGTCGGTCGATTCCGGGCGGATCTTGTTCTTGGGGCGCGACGTCGGGCGACTCACCGGCGGCTCGATTCCGTTTTTGCGCCGAAACATCGGCATCGTCTTCCAAGACTTCAAGCTGGTGAAGAACTGGACGGTGCTCGAGAACGTGGCGCTGCCGCTCGAGGTGCTCGGTTTGCCCGAGCGGCTCGCGCGCGCACGAGTCGGCGAGGCGCTGGAACGCGTCGGCTTGTCCGGGCGTGGCCAAGAGCTGGCCGGAACGCTTTCCGGCGGTGAGCAGCAGCGCGTCGCCGTGGCCCGCGCGATCGTCGGTGAGCCGGCGCTTTTGCTTGCCGACGAGCCGACCGGCAACCTCGACCCGCAGCTGGCCGTCGACATCTTGGGCTTGCTGGAGGACATCAACGAGACCGGTGTGACGGTCGTGTTCGCGACGCACGACCGTAGCTTGCTCGACGTTCGGCCGCGGCGCGTGGTCGTGCTCGACGACGGCAAAGCCACCGACGTGCCTTCCGGCCTCGACGAGCTGGTCGAATCCGCCGGCACCGACGCTGACGGCAGTCGGAGGGTGGCGTAAATGGCGCAAAGCCCGGTCAAGCGCGCGTTCCGCGGCGCCAAGAACGACTGGCGCTTGCACGCGCTGAGCGTGTTTTCGGTCGCGGTCGCCTTCGTGTGTCTGGCGGCCGCGTTGCTGCTGGTCGTGAACGTCGGCCAGATTCGCGCGCGCTGGGCCGAGAGCGGCCGCGCGTCGGTCTACCTGCGCAAGAACGCCACCGCGCCGCAGGTGGCCGCGCTCGAACAAGCTTTGAAGCAGAGTGAAGGTGTCACCGCCGTGAAGATCGTGTCGAGCGAAGATGCGCGTCACGAGCTGGTCGGCTTGACCAATGATCCGGTGCTCGACGCGCTGCCGACCGAAGCCTTTCCGGCCTCGCTCGAGGTCGCGATTGAAAGCGCCGTCGCCGGCGAGCGCCTGGGCAAGCTAGCGACGCAGCTGGCGGCGCTGCCGGCCGTCGAAAGCGTGGAAACGTACGGCGCTTGGAGCGATCGCTTGGCGGCGCTGCTCAGCGGCGGTGTCAGCGCTGCCTTGCTGTTGGCGGGCGTGGTGCTGGCGGCCGTGGTCAGCGTCGTGTCGTCGACGATCCGCATGAGCCTGCAGCGCCGTCGCATCGAGGTCGAGGTGATGAAGCTGGTCGGCGCGACCGATTCTTACGTGCGCAGCCCGTTCGTGGTCGAGGGCGCCGCGCAAGGCGGCTTCGGTGCGCTGTTCGCGATCCTGCTTTTGGCGGTGCTGTTCGCGATCGTCCAGAGCCATTTCGACAGCAACCTCTCGGCACTGCTCGGAGCGACGCCGGTCTTCTTGCCGTGGACGGTCGCGCTCGGGTTAGTGGCGTCGGGCGCGCTGCTCGGCGCGATCGCGGCCTACGGCAGCCTGCGGAAATTGCTCGTCGTATGAAGCTACCGCTGCTCACGCCGCTTTCCGTGCTGCTGCTGGCCGTATCGGCGTCGGCCGTCACGCTCGACGCGCCCGCGCCCGCGCCGGCTGCCGAGGCGGCGGCGACCCAAGAATCGTTCGGTGCCAATTTGGAGCGCGAGCTCGCCGGCCTGGAGCGCGACGAGAGCGCCGCCAAGTTGGAGCTCACCGATTTGGCGCGCGAGAGCGAGCTGCTGCGTGCGCGGACGTTGGCGCGCGGTCGCGCTTACACCCGGCTGGCGCGCGCCGGTCTCTTGCCGGTCGGCGGCGGCTTCAAGGCGTTCGTCGAGCACGCGGCCCGACTCGAGCGACTGCACCGTTCGCTGGCGCGCGATCTGGCGCAAGAACGCCAAGTTGCCGAGCGCCGTGCCGCGCTCGCCAAACGCCTGTCGACGATCACTGCGCGGCGCGGCCCGTTGCTGGCTCAGCAACGGGCGGTGTCGCAAGCCGAGACGGCGCTGCTCGCAGCCCGCGATCGAGACCAGGCCTTCGAGCGCGCGTTCACGGGCGGCGCATTCGACGATCACACGGCTGTCTACGGTGCGCCTTCGAACGGTCTTGCCGCCGCCAGCTCCGGCTTCGCGGCGCTGAAGGGTAGCCTGCCGTTTCCGCTCTCGGGCCGCAGCGAGATCCGCTCGGCGCGCCGCAACGGCTCGGGCCCGGGTCTCACGATGCGCGCCCCTGGTGGCGCCGCCGTGCGCGCAGTCTTTCCGGGTCGCGTGGCGTTTGCGGACAGCTACGCCGACTACGGTCGCACGGTGATTTTAGACCACGGCGGCGGCTACTACACCGTGAGCGCGAACCTCGGCGAGATCGAGGTCAGGGTGGGCGACGACGTGAAAGGCGGAGCGCGCATCGCCAGCCTTTCCGGCGGTTCGGCTGGCTCAATCCTCTACTTCGAGGTAAGAATCGGTCAGGAGACGGCCGACCCGGCGGAGTGGTTTGGGATTTGAGCCGACGCGCATTTTGAGGAGTAAGTGGTTTGGGCGTGGGGGACTGGTCGTGATGGTAACGTGCGCTGGGCTCGCGTTGCAGAAGCCTGCGCACGCCCAGTCGAACGGCAGCTTTCCCGAGCCAGCAGCGCCGCCGGCGGCAGCAGCTCGGCCAGCCGCGCCAGCGCCCGCCGCGCCGCCCAGCTACGCACCCACGCCGCCGGGCGCTGCGGCGCCCGCCGCGTCGGCGCCGTATGCGCCCACGTTGCCTGCGTATCAGCCTGCATCGCCGCTCCCGCCGAGCGGTCTCGCCAACCTGCCGCCGCTGTTGCCGTACAAGAAGGGCCTGCCGGTGCCGCCCGGCTACCGCGTCGTCGAGCGCTCGGCGACCGGGCTCACCGTCGGCGGCGGGCTCACGTTCGGCGCAGCCTACGCCGCGGGGCTGGCGCTGGCTGCGAGCCAAAGCTTCGGCAACGGCACGGGCTACACCGCCATTCCGGTGATCGGTCCGTGGGCGGCGATCGGTGGGCGCACCTTCAACTGCAAGGTCGCGGTCGCCACGACGAGCGTGTCGTCGGTCGCGTTGCAGAAGGCGATCAACAAATGCGTCGGCTTCGCCTTCGACGAAGTGACGACGGTCGTGTTCCTCACCGCCGACGGCCTAGTCCAAGCCACCGGCGCCGTGCTGTTCTTCATCGGCATCGCCAGCGGCTACGAAGAGCTCGTCCGCGACGATCTACCCAAAGCGGCCGTGTATCCGTTACCGGGTGGTGGCGGGGCCTTTAGCTTGTCGGGCCATTTCTGAGAGCTCGCTATGGGCGACCCTTCGTGGCTCGGGCTGACCCCGAGCTCGATCCGACTCCCTGTGAAAAAATCTCGAGCGCTTAGGTGCTCGCCGCCGACTGTACTTCGACGGACTTGGCAGGCGCGGTTGCGGAGGAGGCGCTGTCGGGCGTCCAGGCGGCGTGGCCGGTGGACCAGACGTTGTGGAGGTGGCGGCTTTCGGGCTCGCCGGTGCGGCTTTCGATGCTGCGCACGCGCACCAGCAGGTCTTCGAGCAGGCGGCGGTTGGCGGCTAGTAGCTCGGCCAGCATGGCGACCAGTGCGACGATGAACGACATCGCCAGCGCGCCGGTGCCGACAATCAACGATTGAACGTGGCCGGCGGCGCTGCCGCGCGACCAAAAGAAGTACAGAAAGCGCAGCCAGGTCAGCGCGCCGACCACGAACAACCCGAACGCGATGCGCGAGAAGACCTGCACCGGCCGGTACATGGCGTAGGCGCGGAACATCACGCCGCCGGCCTTCTTCAGGTAGTCGGGAATGTTCTTGAACAGGCGCGACTCACGCGTCTTCTTGTTCGTCCCAATCTTGACGTTCTCGAGCGCGATACCGGCGCGCCCGGCCTGAATCACCGTCTCGAGCGTGTACGTGAAGCGGTTGTGCACGAACAACACCAACGCCGCCTTGCGGCTCAGTGCCCGAAAGCCGCTCGGCGAGTCCGAGACATTGGTCGCCGACAGCTGACGCACCAAGCGCGAGCCCCAGCGCTGCAACAGCTTCTTGAGCGGCGAAAAATGCGCAATCTGATCGGTTTGCCGGTCGCCAATCACCAGCTCGGCGCGCCCGGCCAAGATCGGCGCGACCAACAGCGCGATGTCGGAGCCGCGGTATTGGTTATCGGCGTCGGTATTGACGATGATGTCGGCGCCGAGCTTGACGCCCGCGTCGAGGCCGGCCGTGAACGCGCGCGCCAGCCCGCGGTTCCGCGGAAAGCGCAGCACGTGCTGCACGCCAAGCTCGGCAGCGCGCTCGGCCGTGCCGTCGGTGCTGCCGTCATCGATGACCAACACCTCGATCGCGTCGATGCCGTCAATGCGACGCGGCAGGTCGGCGATCGTCTCAGCCAGCGTTTCACGCTCGTTGAGACAGGGGATCTGGATGATGAGCTTCACGGGCTACCCGACCGAGACGGCTCGTAGCAGGGCTTCAATCGACCGGCAAGGCCAGCTCATTCCGGGTCTACCTTGGGCTCGACGTACATGATCAAATGCTCGGTCTCGACCTGCTCTTGAATCACGATCGTGGTGCCGCGCTGGGCGCCCGCTTTCAAGTTGTCGAAGTCACGCCGCGCGGAGCTTACCAGCCAGATGCCCTGGGCGCGGCCGCCGCGACGCAGGCGTTGCGGCAGCTTGCTGTTCAACGTCCCGCCACTGACCTTCTCGATGATGAAGTTGTCGGCGAAGAACTGCTCGTACTTGGCTTTGAAATCCGGCTGGTCGTGCAAGTAAAATTCGTTCGGATACCAGGTGTGTGGCTCGAGCAAGAGCCGCGCACGCGGTAGCGTCGGATCCTTGGCGGTTTGCTGCTTTCGGTACTCGTACAGCTTGGCGATCACCTCACGCTGATAAAAATCACGCGTGAACGTGCGCTTGTGGCCGTGCCAATCGAAGCCGAAACGAAAGCCCGGAATCACGGTCAGCGCCATCGCCAAGGTTCCGGTCACCCAGGTCATGCGTCGGTCCACCTCGGCCAAAAACTGCATGCCCAGGAACGGTAACGGCAGCGTGTAGACCAAGGCGAACAGGTTCACGCGGAACGCGCCCAGCGGCCACTTGCCGATCGCGTTGCCGAGCAGCATGACCAACATCGGTGTTGCGTACAGCACCAACAGGTCGCGGCGCTTCTTCCACAACGCCCACACCCCGGCGTACGTGAGGCCGACCCAAAACAGCCGGTCGGCCGCCGCCAGCTCGGCGGCCTTGCGCTCGCTGATCTTCGGGCTCAGCGACCAGAATTGGCTGCGCATGCTGACGAACGACGCCAAGTCGCCGAGCTTTTGCAGCGTCCAGTCGAAGCGCGTCAGGGTCTCGGTTTTTTCGTAGAATACGTCGTATTTTTTGCCCCAGTAGCTCTCGGTTCGCTCCTCTTTCGTGACGTTGCTGAGCGCCAGCTCGAAGATCGTAATCGCGCCCACGGCGCACAGTGCGCCGCTCAGCACGGTGGCGATGACGAGCTTCTTCCGCTCGGCGGACTGCCAGGCGATCGACAGGCACAGCAAGAGCAAGCCCGGAAACGCCAGCGCGATGTTGTACGCCAGCAAGAACGAGACCGGCAAAAATCCCAGCAGCCCGAAGAACCAGGCGCGGCTGCCGGTCTCTTTGAAGCGCAGGTACAGCGCGAACGGCACCAAGTGCACCAGCACCTCCCACGAATACGGCTTGAACTCGTTGGCGTAGTCGACCAGCGCCGGGTGAATCGCGAACATCAGCACCATCAGCAAGCGCAGCCATTTCGACGTGACTAGCCGCGAGGCGATGTACGGCATCAGCAACAGCGAGCCAATCGCGCCGAGCGCCGGTAGCAGCCTGAACCACACCTCTCTTGCGCCGAACAGCGACACCAGAAGCCGCGTGATACCCATGAACCCGACCGGGCGGATCCCGAGCTCGAGCAGCGGCCATCTCAGCATGCGAGACGCCCACAGCGCTTCATCCATCCAGAACGAGATGTGATGACCGAGCCAGCCGTTGACGCGCAAAAACAAGCCGACCATCAGTGTGATCACGAGCGCGACTTCGTAACCGTTGCCAGCCGCGCGGGTTCCCCACGCCGTTTCCCACCAGTTCCGTAACCGAGCCAACATTCCGGGCGGATGCTGGCCCCCGGCGGGCATTTTGTCTAGGCTCCCGCGGCTTTACCGCCCCATGTTGCAGCGCCTTTTTACCCCTCGCGTCCGTGGGCTGACGGCCGGCCTCGCCGCGACCTTGATTTGCGGCTACGGCGCCTACGTTTTCGGCAAGGCGGTCGATCCGCACTATCCGATTCAGACGTGGCTGGTCTGGCGGCTGCTGCCGATTTGGGGCTACGCGATTCTGTTCAACGTCAGCGCGGTCGCGTTCGGCGCGTTCCTGCTGCGCCACTTGCTGGGCAGTCGTGAGCTGCCAGCGCTGGAGCGCTTGCTGCAGAGCATGATGCTGGGGTTGACCGGCTTCGTGCTCGCGCTGTACGCGGTCGGGTTCGTCGGCCTGTTCAAGCCGTGGGTCGCGGTCGGGCTGCCGCTGATATTCATCGTCGTGGGTGAGCGTGATGGTCGAGCCTTGCTGCGTGAGCTCTGGCAGTGGCGGGCCAGCGTGCCGCAGCCCAAGCCGCTCGAGCGCGTGCTGGGCAGTGCCGCAATCGTCCTTGGTTGCGCGGCGCTGGTCTTCCTGTATCTCGAGGCGCTCGACGTCTCGGCGATCAACTTCGACGCGACTTGGTACCACTTTCCGATCGCCCAAGACTACGCGCGGGTCGGGCGTATCATCGCCTTTCCGGGCGAAAATCACCGCGCCTACCCGCACCTGACCAGTTTGCTGCACACCTGGGCGCTGCTGGTGCCAGGTTTGCCGATTCTGCCGGAGCACTGGATGCTGTCGTTGCATCTGGAGCTTACGATCGTCGTTTGGCGTGTGGTCGGGGCCGCCGCCCTGGCGCGGTGGCTGTTGGGTGGGCGCGACGTGCGCGGGTTGTGGACCGCCTTCTTCTTGTTTCCGTCAGTGTTCGTCTACGACCAGGCGATCGGTGGTTCTGCCGACCATTATTTGGGTTTTTTCGCGGTGCCAGCCGTGTTGGCGGCGGCGCGCGCCTTCAAGCGCTTCGACGTGCGCTGGTGCGTGCTGCTCGGCGTGGCGCTGGGCGGGCACATGCTCGTGAAATACCAAGCCGTGTACCTGTTCGCGGCGCTCGTGGTGGCCACGCTGGTCAGCTTGGCGGTGCTCGGGCTGCGCCGGCTGCTCGCTGATCGCGCGATCACGCTCGCAAGCGACACGCCTGGTTACCGAGCGTTGCTGCGCGGCGCGGTCGCGATCGCGCTAGCGGCGGCGTTGGTCAGCTCGCCGCATTTCGCCAAGAACGCGGTCTTTTATCACAACCCGGTCTATCCGTTCGCGCAGAAGGTCTTCAAGTCGACCTTCCCCAAGCACACTCCCGGCTACTACGCCGAGCACCCGACCAAGGGCGCGTTCAAGCCGCAGGGTACCGGCCTCGAGCGCCAACTGTGGGCGCTGCGCAAGGTCTGGGACTACTCACTCACGACGTCGAACCGCAACCTGACCAAGCATCGCCCGTACATGGGCTCGCTGTTCAGTTTGCTGTTGCCGTGCGCGCTGCTGGTGCCACGGCGCCGTCGGCTGTTTTTCACGGTCGGCATCGTGACCGTGGCGGTGATGGTGTGGGCCAACACCGCCGCCAATGATCGCTACATGTTGGGGTTCTACGACCTGTGCATCGGCAGCGCGCTGGCGCTGATGGTCAAGGTGTGGGACCTGGGCTGGGTGGCGCGCGTCGGCCTCGCGCCGTTCGTGCTGCTGCAGTTGTTTTGGGGCGGCGACGCCATGCTGTTCTACGGCAAAAAGCAGCTGGACGCGGGCATTGCGCTGGTGAACGACGGCTACTCGCAGCAATCCGACGCGCGCTTGAACGCCAAGGCCATGCAGCAGTCGCTGACGCTGGCCACGCCCCAGAACGCGGTGATCTTGGCGCGCAATTACAAGGGTCTACTCGGGCTCAATCGCCTGGTGTTGAGCGACATTCGCAGCGCGCAAGACTACATCAACTACTCGAACCTGAAAGACGCACGTGACTTCTACGACGTCTTGAAGGCGCGCGGCGTGACCCATCTGCTCTACCCGCGGGGCGAACGTCGGCCGGGGCATTGGAACAACACGCTGCTGTTCGCGGAGATTTTTCGGCGCGGACCCGGCGCCCAGAAATTCGGTCGCGTGCTTTTGAACGAGCTACCAACCGAGGCGCCGCCGCACACGGCACCCTATTTGGTGTTGGTCTCGGCGCAGCGCGAGTACCCCGACGGTATCTACAAGCTCGAGCAGCTCGACGTCGACTACCGCGACCCGGCGATGTACACGCCCGATCCGCAGCCGTTCAAAGCCACCAACCAAGGCGATCCGGCCGAGCTTGCCAAGAGCTTGCAGGCGGTCGTGCTGTGTCGCGGTCGCATGCCGCGGGGCTGGTCGAAGGAGCTGCTCTCCGGCTTCACCAGCATCGAGAGCTTCGACGGTTGTGAGTATTACTTGAGGCGGCTGTGAAGCTGGCCAGGTTGGGCGTGGTGCGCGCGCAAGGCTTCGCGTTCGGCGCCGCGCTGTTGGTACCGTGGCTGTTCATCTGGCAGGGCCTTGATTTTACGGATCAAGGCTACCTGGTGACCGGTTACCGCTGCTTCTTTCGCCACCCAGAAGCCACCGAAGACTCTGGCACGTTGTGGCTCACGAATTTCGTGGGCGCGACGTGGGACGCGCTGTTCGGCGGCCTGGGGTTGCTCGGCCTGCGCGCGCTTTGGGCGCTGTGCCTGTCGTTGGGCATGCTGCTCGCGTTTCGCTGGGTGCGCACGCTCACCAACGAGCCGGCGGCGGCGTTCACGGTGCTGGTGACGAGCGCTTTCTTGAGCGATCGCCGCGAGACCTGGTTCTCGTACAACACGTTCTCGTCGCTGCTGCTGGTGGCGGCGGGCGTTTGTCTGGCTATTGGCATCGTGCGCCAGCATCGCTGGTGGCTGCTTGGAGCGGGCGGCGTGATTGGGATATTGCCGTTCGCGCGCGTGCCCAACGTGTTGGCGTTGGGGCTGCTTTCCACGTTGGGCTTGGCGGCGCTGCTCGACCGTGACCGTCGTCGTACGTTGCTGCGCGACCTTGGCTTCAGCCTGGCGGGCGTTGTCGGCGGAGTCGGCGCTACCCTGCTATTGATTCGAGCCCTCGGGCACCAGCAGCTATTTTTCCGCTCGTTGGTCGGTCTGTTCGCGCCCAGCATGCAGAAGTCAGGCTACAGCGCGGATAACCTGCTCGACGGCTTCGTCCGCGACGAAACCAAGGCGCTCGGTTGGGGCCTGGCCGTGTGCGTCGTGGGGCTGGGCTTATCTTGGGTGCTGGCGAAGGTGCCGGCCGTCGCGCGCTGGCTGCTGGTGGCGGTTTTCGCGGCGGCTGGGGCGTGGGGGCTAACGCGTGGCGATGAGTCGTGGAGCTTCGTCGTTCCTGGCACCAGCTACTGGTTGCTGGCGGCGGTTGCGCTCGGGTTGTGGAAGCGCACGTTCGAGCTGCGTGTGGCGGCGTTCATCGCGCTGATCGCGGTCGTAATTGCTCCGCTCGGCAGCAACAACGGCATCAAGAACGCGCACATGGGGCTGTGGCTGGCGGTGCCGCTCGTGCTGTCGGCGCTGGCCACGCTCGAAGCGCCGTGGCTCTCGGGCCAAGGCGCCAAGCTGGCGTTGATCTTCGGCATCGCGCTGACCGGCGAGGCGCTGAATCAGGCCGCGTCGTACACCTATCGCGATGCGCCGCGCACCGCGCTGTGGACGGCGGTGTCGCATCAACCCCAGCTGCGCGGCCAGTACACCACCGCCGCCCGTGCCCAGGTCGTTGGCGAAGTGCTGGACGCGCTCGGGCAAAGCGTGCGACCGGGTGACTACTTGTTGGCTTATGAGGGCACGCCTTTGCTCCAATACTTGACCAAAACGCGCCCGTACCTCAACCGGCCCTGGCTGATGGGCACCGAGAGCGGCGACGTGGTGACCCAGCTTGCGGCTGACGCCCCGCGCCGCACCGGTTGCCTGCCGGTGGCGGTGCTGAGCTTGAAAAGCACGCGCAGCGCGGACTGGCCCGAGCAGGCTCGGCGCCTGGAAGAGCGCGAGCCGCAGCGCGGAACACGCCGCGCGCTGAAGGCCTTCTTGCGTGCGCACGGATACCATCGCAAATGGAGCAACAGTTTCTTCGAAATCCTCGAGCCGCCTTCGGCCGGCCCGGGCTCGTGTCGTTAGCTTCGGAATCGCTCGCATGAAAATCGTCACCGTCGTCGGCGCCCGGCCGCAATTCGTCAAAGCCGCCACCGTGAGCGCGGCACTGTTGCGCCACCCCGGCGCTGGCATCGAGGAGGTGTTGGTCCACACCGGCCAGCACTACGACGAGAACATGAGCCAGGTGTTCTTCGATCAGCTCAAGGTGCCGCGCCCCAAGTACAACTTGGCGGTCGGCTCCGGCTCGCACGGCGCCATGACTGGCAAGATGCTGGCCGCGGTCGAGCAGATTTTGGTCGATGAAAAGCCGGATTGGCTGCTGGTCTACGGCGACACGAACTCGACTTTGGCCGGCGCGCTCGCCGCCGCCAAGTTGCACGTGCCGGTGTGCCACGTCGAAGCCGGGCTGCGCTCGTTCGAGAAGCGCATGCCGGAGGAGGTGAACCGCATCCTCACCGACCACGTCTCCGAGCTGCTGTTGTGCCCGACCCATGCCGCGATCACGAACTTGCAGCGCGAGGGGCTGACGAAGGGCGTGCACCACGTCGGTGACGTCATGTACGACGCGGCCTTGATCTTCGCCAAGCTCGCCGCCCAAAGCTCGGACGTGCTGTCGCGCTACGCGCTCACGCCGAAGAGCTTTCTGCTGGCGACCGTGCATCGCGCCGAAAACACCGACGACCCGACGCGCCTGGAGGGCATTTTGAAGGCGCTTTCCAACCTGGCCACGCCTAGCTGTCCGTTGCTGTTGCCATTGCATCCGCGCACTTCGGCCACGCTCAAGAGCCGCGGGCTCGAGCCGCTGCTGGCGCGAAACCCGGCGCTCAAAACCATCGCGCCGGTGCCGTTTTTGGACATGATCGTGCTCGAACAGCAGGCCAAGCTGATCCTGACCGACTCGGGCGGCGTACAAAAGGAAGCCTATTTCCACGGCGTGCCCTGCGTCACCCTGCGCGACGAAACCGAGTGGGTCGAAACCGTCGACGCCGGCTGGAACCAACTGGCCGGCGCCGACCACCAGCGCATCGAGGCAGCGGCGGCGGCGGCCGAGCCCGGCCGCGTGATCGACGAATACGGCGACGGTAACGCCGCCGACAAGGTCGTCGACCTGCTCACTGCGCGAGCTCCGTGACGTCAGCTCGCCATTCATCGCTGCTTGGGCTGCCAAACCGCGGCTTGAATCGCAGAAGCTCACGTAGCGTCGCGGTGGCCACGCCGTGCGGCTCGAGATTTTTCACAGGGAGATCGGGAGATCGGGAGTCGTGCGAGGGGCGAGAACGCATTTCTTGTTTTGGAGGACCAAAACAAGAAATATTCTCCTCGAGGAGAGCAGAGCTTCACCACTGCGCGACGCCCGCCAAGGTCGCGGTCGGTAGCGCGAACCCAAAAATTCTTGGCTCGCACGACTCCCGATCGCCCGATCTCCCTGTGAAATCTGGGATTCACTACGACCTGCGGGCCGGCGCCAGACCCGAAGCGTACTCAGCCGCGGGTCGGGACGCGATGAATGCTCAGGTGACGTCATGAGCTCGGCGGGTGATGGGCCCGCGGCGCCGGAGAGCGAGCAGGGACGCGTTGGCGTCAAGCTCGTCAAACAGACCACGCTCTACACGTTGGGCATCGCGGCCACGCGTTTTGCCAACTTGTTGCTGCTGCCGCTGTACCTGCGGACGCTGAGCAAGGAGGACTACGGCGCGCTGGGCGTGCTCGAGCAGCTGGTGCAGATGTTGGTGATCATCACCATGGCCGGCGGCATGGAGACGCTGGTCAAAATCGGCAGCGATCTGCACGACTCGCCGGAGGACCAGATGCGCCTGGTCTCCACGATGACGACTTGGATGCTGGCCAGCGGCCTGGTCGTCGGCCTGCTCGGCAGCCTGCTGTGGCCGTGGGCGGGGCAGCTCTTGGGCGGGATCGTGCTGTGGCCGCTCGGCGTCTGCGCGCTGCTCACGGTCGCGGCCTCGTCGGCGTTTCAGGCGCTTTCGGCGCACCTGCAGGTCCATGGCCGCGTGCGCGAGCACACCTTCTTTCAGGCTCTGCGCACGGCGCTGAACGTGATCATCGGCGTGCCGTTGTTGGTGTTCACGCATTGGGGTGTCACCGCGCTCTTACTCTCGGCCTGTCTCTCGTACTGGTTGTGTACGCTGATTCTGGCGGCGCGGGTTCGCCATGGGCTGCGGCTGATGATCGACTGGACGCTGCTGAAGCGCGTGCTGCGCTATGGCGTGCCACTGTTGCCGCACATCGCCGCGGCCTACATTTTCCAGGCGCTCGACAAATTCATGCTGGCGGGCTCGTCCGGGCACGGGCTCGAGATCGCCGGCGTGTACTCGGTCGGCTCGCGGATCGCGTCGGGCGCGATGATGCTCGGCCTCGGCATGCAGCGCGCGTGGTTGCCGTTCTTCTTCAAAGAAGCCAATCGCGCCGACGGCGGCAACTGGGATCGCGTCCGCCACCTGTCGTTTTGGAGCATGTCCGGCATGGCGGCGTTCGTGGCGTTCTTGGCCCTGACCGCGCCCGAGGTCGTGGCGTTGATCACGCCCGGCGGCTACGGCACCGCGGCTGCGGTCACGTCGGTGCTGTGCCTCGGCACGCTTTATCGAACCGGCGCGCAGACGGCCGGCGCCGTGGTGCTCAGCAGCCAAACCGCCGCCTACCGCATTTGGCTGGCGTCGTTGCCGGCGGCGCTGATCAACATCGTGCTCAACGTGTGGTGGATCCCGCGTTGGGGAGCGCTGGGCGCGTGCTGGGCGACCACGATCGCCATGGCGCTGAACATGATCTTCACGGTCTTGATGGCGCGCGCGGTGCGCAAGGTGCCGTTTCGGTACGGCGCGATCTCGACCTTGCTGCTGGCCGTGACGGTGATGTCGTCGATCGTCGACTATGTACCGCTGCTGGCGCGCCTGGCGCTTTGCGGCGTGGTGCCCGCGCTGGCGCTGGCGTTCGACTATGCCTTCGTTCGTGACGAGCTCAAGAAGCTGCGCGCGCGGCGGGCTGCTCGCGGCTAGCGCCCGCGCCGCGCGTATTCTTCCAGCGTGTCGACGATCAGCTCCGTCACATCGATACGATCCGTCAGGTAGCGATCGCGCCGCTCGCGAGCGACGTCCTTAGCGCGCGGGTCGGCTAGTGATTCCAGGCACCAGCGCAGAGCTTGGTCGGTGTCGGTCGTTTGCTGCAAGAGGCCGTGGCGCTTGAATTCGTCGAACACGCCGGCGCCCAGCGTGTTGACCAGCACCGCCGGCGTCGCCAGCACCGCCGACTCGGTCATCATCGTGCCGCCTTCGCCCACGCACAATCGCGCAAACGCCATCACGTGATGAATTTGCTGCGGCGGAATGCGCAGTCGGTACTTCTCGAGCTCGGGCGGCAGCGGCTTTTCGGAAGTGAGCAGCGGCCGCGCGTGCGGCTCCAGCGCCTGCATGAACTCGACCATCTTGCGCTCGTTGAAGCCATGCTCACCGATGTCGTGCACGGCTTGCCAGCTCACCAAGCGCACGATGCAATACCGCTCCTGCGGATCGAGCCCCACGTCACGCACCACCTGCGGATTGGGGGTGAAGTATTTGGGGTGCAGGTACGAAAGGTCGTGCGTGCCCTTGTAGAAGACCTGCTTTTCGACCTTCGGCAGCGTGTAGCAGTCAGGGCTGTAGATGGCGGTCGCGAACGGCCACGCCGCGCGGTGCCCCCACTTGTGATGCTCGGTGTCGTCCCAAACCACCGCCGGCTTTCGCAGTAAGAACGCGGTCTGCGCCGCCCACGAACCGGCGATCGCCGTGATCACGTCCGGCTTGAAGCGCCGGCACAGGCGGTACAATTTCAGATCGCGCCCCGCGACCTTGAGCGGCCGCAAGAGCGGCGGCAGCTGCGGACTCTTGACGATTTCGTAAGGCATGTCGAAAGCCTGCAACAGGTCGAGCGTCACCTCTTTCGGCTGCACCGACACCAGCACATCGTGACCCTTGGCCTGCAGCTTCAGCATCGCCTGGCGAAAGAAGTGGACGTGGCCGGGGTGGCCCATGTCGATCAAGACGCGCATGGCCCCCTTTTTGGCAGGTTTCTTTTGCGACCGCTACGCCGATACGGTACTCAGAAAAACGCGCAATGATCGGCCTCAAGATCCCCTTCAACAAAGCTTCGCTGGTCGGCACCGAGACCGAGAACGTTCTGAAGGCGTTCAGCGACATGCACATCGCCGGCGACGGCAGCTTCACGCGCCGTTGTCACGAGTTGCTCGAGCGCGCGGTCGGGGCGCCCAAGGCACTGCTCACGACCTCTTGTACGCACGCGCTGGAGATGGCTGCGCTATTGCTCGACATTCAGCCGGGCGATGAAGTCGTCGTTCCGTCGTTCACGTTCGTGAGCACGGTCAACGCATTCGTACTGCGCGGCGCGCGACCGGTGTTCATCGACATTCGCCCAGATACCCTGAACATGGACGAGCGCTTGCTCGAGGCCAAGCTGACAGCGAAGACGCGCGCGATCGTGCCGGTGCACTACGCGGGCGTCGGCTGCGACATGGACGTCATCTGCAAGCTGGGCTCCGAGCGCGGTATCGCGGTCGTGGAGGACAACGCGCACGGCCTGTTTGGCAAGTACCGCGGGCGAAACCTGGGCAGCTTCGGGACGTTCTCGACGCTGAGCTTCCACGAAACCAAGAACATTACCTGCGGCGAAGGCGGCGCCTTGATCATCAATGAGCCGAAGTTCATCGAGCGCGCCGAGGTGATTCGCGAGAAGGGCACCAACCGCAGCCAGTTCTTCCGTGGTCAGGTCGACAAGTATGGCTGGGTCGACGTCGGCTCCAGTTACCTGCCTTCCGAGGTTTTGGCGGCGTTTTTGGTGGCTCAGCTGGAGGCCTGGGAGAGCATCCAGAGTCGGCGTATGGCGGCATGGGCGCGCTATCGAGCCGAGCTGGGAAGCTGGGCGGAGTCGCGTGGCATCGGGCTGCCCCACATTCCGGCCGAAGCCGAGCACCCGGCGCACATGTTCTATTTGGTCTTCCCGACCCTCGCGCAGCGTCAGGCGTTCATCGCGCACATGTGGCAAGCCGGCATCGTTGCGCCTTTCCACTACGTTCCGCTCCACACATCGATCATGGGCCGCAAGCTGGGCTACGGCGATGGCGATTGTCCCGTGACCGAGAACATCAGCGATCGCCTGGTACGGCTGCCGCTCTACGCATCAATCACCAGCGACGACCAGGGCACGGTCATCGACCAAATCCTCGAGTTTCGCGCCTGAGCCGGCGCCGTTCAGCCTGCGGTCGCTCCTGATCGTGGAAGGCGACGCGACTACGCGCCGGCGTTACTTGCGGACGACCAACGTGAAGTCGTAGATATCGTAGTCGTGCAGCAACGCCACATTGCGCGAGAAATGACGCTTGGCGTAGTCGAACAAGTATAGCGGATCGGCGTAGTACAAGTCTTTGCGCATCCGCTCGGCGTCAGAGTACTTGGTCAAGAAGTTCGAGGCGAAGCCCTTGCTGCTCAGCTCGTTGAAGCGCGTCAGCGTCTGCACCACGTACGCCGTCCAGTCTTCGAACGTCGACTCGCCGCGGACGTTGAAGATGCCGCTGGCGACGACGTAGTCCACCTGGGGTAGCGCGGCCTCGTCGCTCAGGAAAATACGATTCTTGGCGGCCTTGTGCTGCTCCTTCGCGAGCTGCACGGCGGCTTCGACGATGTCGTAACCGACGTACTCGGCGGCGAGCCCCTTCTTCTCGATGTACTCGGCGAGCGCGCCATAGCCGGAGCCGTAGTCCAAGATCGAAAACGGTGCCGTTGGGCGCACGACCTGCAGCAGTTGCTCGAAGCGGATCTCCTGTGACGCGACCGAGTTCCAATCCACGCCGCGTGGGTTCGAACCATGCTCGACGATGCAGCGTGTAAAATAGGCTTTGACGGCCTCGAGGTCGGCTTGTTTGGTCATGGGCTTCCGGAGATGTACTCGAGCGCTTGGTCGCCGGTCATGAACAGCAGATCCAAGATGCTGATCGCCGGGTCGAACGGCGGGTAGAGCTGCGGGTATTCGGGGTAGGAATAGTCGACGTACTCCAGACGAATCCCGGCGGCGTCGAACTTCTCGGTCTCGATGTAGTCCTTCGCCGAAGGGCCGCTGATGTAGTGATCCGCGCCGATACTCTGCAACACCGCGATCACCCGGTCGGTCTTTTTGCCGCCGATACCCAGCGCCGAGGAGCGCAGGAATTGCGTGTGCTCGATGTGCAGAGCGCGCGCCAGCGCGATCGTAAAGTCGATGGTGAAGTCCGCCAGCAGCGGGTCTTTGCGCTCGTAAAACTGCTCGAGCAGCGGCTCGTAGGCCTTGAAATGCGGCGCCTTGCCGTAGTGTTGACGGATCGTCTTCAAGTGCTCTTTGTTCCAAGCCTTGTTCCAAATGATCGGAACTTCGTTGATGGCCACGTGCTCCGTGACCGCACCCTTGGCACTGACCGGAATCGTCAACCACTGCTTGCCGGTCGGCGTCTTGATCTGGTTTCTATTGCGCCAGCCGTGCTTGTCGTATTGCACGTCGTCATAGAAGACGAACACGTCGGCCTGTCGAATCTGATCGAAGAAGCCACGCCAGGGAATGTACGAGGGCTGAAGAATGACGCATTTCATCGAGGTCACGCCTTGGTCGTCGTGCGACCAACGGAGTACGGCGGACGTCCCGAGGCGCGCTCGAAGACCCGCGCCAGGTACTCACCCAGAATGCCGAGCGCAAACAGCTGAACGCCACCGAACAGCAAGATGGTCGCGGCCAAAAACGGGAAGCCCGGGATCGAGCCCGCCACGAAATACACGTACAAAACGTGTGCGAAAGCCACCAAGCCAAACAGCGTGAAGCACAAGCCGATCAGATTGGCGAAGCGCAGCGGCGCGGTCGTGTAGCTCGTGAGCACCAGCAGCGACACCTTGACCAGCTTCCAGAACGAGTAGTTCGAGTGACCGGCTCCGCGATCGCGCTCGTTGATCGCCACCGCGGCGAACCGCGACGTTCCCCACGACAACAGCACGTCGACCAACACGTCGGGGCCGTCGAAGCTATCGAAGCCGCGGCGCACTTGCGTTCGAATCGCGCGGAACGCGCTCATGTTGCGCACGGTGTTGGCGCCCATCACCCAGGCGACGGCGCGCTTGGTGAGCGTCGCAAACACCGCCCGCCACCAGCTACGCTTGCGCTCGCTCCAAACGCCGTAGACGACGTCGTAGCCTTCGTCGAGCTTGTCGAGCAACGCGCGGATGTCTTCGGGCGCATGCTGCAAGTCGTCATCCATCGTGATCGTCGTGGCATAGCGAGCGGAGCGAATGCCGCACAGCGTGGCGTTGTGCTGGCCGTAGTTGCGCATCAGGGAAATCCCGCGCACGAACGGGAATTGTTCGGCCAAGCGCTCGACGACCTGCCAGCTGTTGTCCGGGCTGCCGTCGTTGACCAAGATCAGCTCGTGATGCGGAGCTAGCGTCGGCAGCACGCGCGCGAGCTCGGCCACCAGCGGTGGCAGCGTCTCCTCACTTCGATACACCGGCACGACGACCGAGATACCGGCTTCGACGCGCTCGAGCGCGCTCGGTTGGGCCTGTGCCAGCATGACGGGAGGGAGCGTAGCCAAGGCGGTCGCCGCCGGCCATCTAGCACGGCACCCTGGAAAAATGCTGGCAATTTGCCGCTCCGCGGCGTCGTGTCGGCATTTGCGTCCGCCGCCACGCGACAGCTACTGCTGCCGGGTGCTGGCGCCGCCACTAGCCTGAGCGTCACCAGCGGCGGCCTCGGCGGCTTCGGCGGCAGCGGTAGCGGCCGCCAGTCGTTGAGCCGTCAGGGTCGGCGTCCACGAACGTGGATGCGCCAGCAGCTGATATTGGCCATCGGCTACCTGTTCCGGATGGTCCATCCAGCTGAGCTCGTCGTTGTCACTCAGGTACTGGAGCGTATTCATCACGCGCGTGTTGTACGTATCGAACTCGTACACACCAGCCGCGATCAGCTCGCGCTGATCGAGCATGGTGGCGTTGTTGAGGATCAAGTTGAGTGCTAGGTGGCTGCCATGCGAGGCATACGACCGCACCGTGAGCCCGGTCGCCGCGGTCCAACGCTGGTTGTAGCTCGTCAAGAGCTCGACGAAGCGCGCGTTGATCATGCGAATGTCGAGCGGGTCGTGCGGCACGGACGTGATCTCGACGCCGTCGTCGTATTGTTCGATGGTGTAGTCACCGTCAGTCATGCGGTGGAGCTGCTCGAGAGACTTCTTCCCCCAGCTAGGCTGGTATTGACTGACGTACAGATCGTTCGGCGAGATGTGTGGCTGGACATCGACACCGTCCGCCTTCAGCTTCGTGATCAGGTCCAGGTACTGTTGCTGGACGTCGGTGTTGCCGAGCTCGGGCGGGAAACCGAGCATGACGAAGTACGTCGCCGAGCGCTCGGCAAGCAGCGCATGCTCGACGGCACGCATGGCGTAGGCCGGGGCAATATCACGCTGGTGAACGTCGTGACGGACGACGATCAGCTTGGCCGGCAGCTGCGCTTTGTCGGCATGCCAGAAGCCGTCGAAATCCATGAAAACGAAGCCGCGCGCATTCAACGCGCGGACGAAGTCGTAGTAGGCCGGCAACAGTTGTTCCACGCGGCCTGCGCCGAGGTGGTGGCTCGGATCAGCGATGGTTGGGTCCGCCGGTTCAACCTCGGCGCCAACATGATGGCGACCACCAGGCCGCGAATCCGCCCCGGCGTGCAACACGGTCGGTACGGCGGGGCCGAGCTCCGCGCCATCGTCGTCAGCCAGCTGCGCGACCTCAGCCACGTGCGTAAACTCTTCAGCGGCGGTCGGGCTCTGCAAGCCGTCGCACGCCACCGAACAATTGACTACGCCCAGCGCAAGGGCTGCGCCCGCCAAACGTGCGCCACGGCTCGAACGCCGCCCGCAAAATACCCTACCAACCCACGAGACCACCTACGCCAGTGTCTAGCACCGTTTCGCAGACCGCGACAACCCTTTGGGGTTTCAAGCTCGCGTTTTCAGGTCGAGCCGGTCCCGCCCGCGCGCTTGGCGGCGTCTTGCCATTGGCTTTTTTCCCACCAGAGCGTCACGTAACCGAACGCGGTGCGCGCCACCTTCATCTTGCTCTTGCCGGCACGGCGCGACGTATCCAGCTTCATCGCGACCTCGGACACGGTCATCTGCAGGTAGATGATCTTGAGCAGCATCTCGATCATGCTCTCGAAGCCCGTGCGCTCGACGATGCCGGGCCCGAAGGCTCGTTGCAGCTGCATTAACGCCGACCCGCGATAGAGCCGGAAGAACGAGCTCATCGTCACGATGCCGTGAAGGCCGAGGCCTTCCTTGACGAACACGTTGGCCATATGGCTCAAGAACACGCGGTAGGCGTTGGTGTTCGAGATGCCGCCGCCGTACAGGTACGGGCTGGCCAGCACCACGTCGAAGCCCTCGGCCGCACGGGTCAGCATCTGCTGCAACAGCTCGAGCCGCGAGGTGTTGTCACCTTCGATGGTGGCCACCCAATCGGTCGCCCGAAGTAGCGGTGCGAGGTGACTGAACGCAGTCGCGAACGCGCAACCCGGGCCGCTGTTCACCTCGAGCCGCAACATCACCAGCGGCAAATTGCCGGCTGCCTGCTGGGCTGCCGCGCTGGTACCGTCGGTGCTGCCGTCATCGACCAAGATGAACTGCACCGCGTATTTCGAGCCCAGCTCGCGCTGAATCTCGGCGCAGGCCAGAAACAGCCGCTCCATGTTCGGTGCCTCGTTGAACACCGGCACGACCACGTACATTGCCGGCGCGTCAGCCATGACCCAAGTCCGGCGTCGCGATGCCGAGCGCTCGTCGTCGCGCTACCTGCCAACGAATCGTACGGCGGAGGCCGTCCTCGAGATCGACCTGCGGCTCGAAACCGAGCAGCGTGCGGGCGCGCGTGATGTCCGGAACACGGCGCATGACGTCTTCGTATTTGCCGAACGATTCGTAGGGCCGCAGCTTGACCTTCGGCTCCGCGCCGGGCCGGACCAGGCCCCAAATCAGCGTTGCCAAGCCGGCGATCGAGATCTCGCGCGTGTTGCCCAGGTTGAACACTTTGCCGTCGGCCTCGGGCTTTTCCACGCAGCGAATGATGCCGTCGACGTGATCGGAGACGTAGGTGAACGAGCGCGTCTGCGAGCCGTCGCCGTGCAGCTCGAGCTCCTTGTCGTCGAGCGCGCAATCGATGAACACCGACTGCGGGCCGCCCCACCAGGTCAGGTTCTGGTTCGGGCCGTAGCCGCCGAAGAAGCGCATCGCGACGATGGGCATTTGGAAGCGGTCGCGGTAACCGAACATCATCTGCTCCTCGAACATCTTCGAGATCGCATACGCCCAGCGCTTCACGTCGGGGTTGCCCATCACCAGGTTCGAATCCTCGGTGAACGGGACTTGCGGATTTTTGCCGTAGACGTCGGAGGTGGAGGCCGCGACGAATTTTGCGCCGACCGCCTTGGCGGCGTCGAGCACGCTCTCCGAGCCGTGCGCGTTGGTGCGCAACGTATCGAGCGCGTCCGAGTAACGCGGGATTTTGTAGGCTGCCAGATGCACGATCACCTCACAGCCGGCGGCCACGGCTTCCATGGCTGGGCGGTCACAGATGTCGAGTTGGTGAAACGCAAACCCGGGATGCTCGGCGAAACCGGCCATGTTCAGGCGTTCGCCCTGCGACAGGTTGTCCACGCCCACGACCGTGTGGCCGCGCTCGAGCAATCCTTGCGTCAGATTCGAACCGATGAAGCCTGCGACACCCGTGACGAGTACCTTCATGACAACGTCTCCCGTGGCTCGACACGCGGCCGGGCCGATTTACGGCCTAGCTGCGCCGAGCAAGTCCCCGAATCTCGTAACGAATTTCGCACTACGCCTCGCCTGCTGCTCCGTAATCCCTGACTCGGCAGCGGTCAAGCAGCCGAGGTGACGCTCAACGGCGTCGCGGTTCCCGGCGCACCAACAGCTCGAGCGGCCCGTCGTTGGCGACCCAGAAAGGCGATCCCAAACGCTTGAAAACCGGCGACGCGCGCAAGATCTCGCTGGCGTCGACCCACGCAGGCCAGCGGCCGTGGCGGTGGTCCTGGCTTCGCCCACCGGCGAGCACGATCACGTAGTCGGCCTCCTCAACCAAGTGGTTCGCCCAAACTTCCGGGGTCATCGCGCTGGCGCCGCTCACGGTCGGGTCCCAGGCCCAGGGGTCGAGCACCAACGGATCGACGATCAGCGGGTTCTTGGGGCGGCGCTTGGGCTGGAAAGCTGGTGTCGCGACCCTCACCCCCAAGTCGAAGATCAACGAATTGACCAGCGCGGCATCGTGCAGCGTTCCCCAATGAACCAGGCCCAGAGTCACGCGTCTCGCTCCCGAATTGAGCGCATCTTGGCGGAGGTCTTGCAACGCCGTTACGGTGGTGCGCTTGTTGTTGCTGTTGGATTCGTGGACCGAGTGCAGCTCGCTGAAGAAGGTCCAACAGTTGAGCAGGCACGCCACCGACAGCGCCGCGGCAAAGCGACCCCGGTACGGCAGCGGCGCATCGGGCGTTTCGAATGGAAACAGCAACAGCACGAACAGCCCGAACAGCGCGACCGCCCCGTAGGGTTCGAACGTCGTGCCCATCTTGGCTAGTACGAGCAGCGGGGCGAGCGTTGCCCACAGCGCGCTCCAGTTGAAGCGCCGAAAGCGTCGTTCCGGGCCGCTGAACAGGCCTGCCGCCAACGGCCAACTCAAGACGCACACGAGCGCGATGTTCTGGGCGAACACCAACTTCGGGAAGCGCAGCCATTGGAACACCGAGTCGGTCAGCGTGAGCGTTACCTGATTGATCGACCCCTGCGTTCCGTATTGCGTCGGGTAGGCGAGCAGAATCTTCCAATGCTTGAGCACGAACCACCCGCAGACGGCGTACGCGACGCACAGCGAGATGAAGCCGCCCTGCACCGAGCGCAGCATGTCCGTCCACGAGCGCCGCCAAAAACACGACAAGATGTAGGGCAGCATGGCGGGCGCAACGACGCCCAACGTGTAGACGCGCCCTAGCGTGAGGCAGCCCAGAAACAAGCCAACGAACGCGCTGGGTATGACGCGCGTAAAGCGCTCACTCAGGATCGTACAGCACAGCACGCTGGTGCCCAGCATGAACCCGACCCCATTCGGGTCCATGCTGGTGAGCCCGTAGGTAATGGTAGTCGAGTAAGGATTGAGGATCAAAAACGCGATCGTAGCGAGCGCCGCCGTCGACCACTTGCCGATCTTCGACCAAAACAGCGAGTACAGCGAGCCTGCCATACCGACGAACCAGATGCCGTTGAGCACGACGGCCATCGACGGCCGCAACGGCAAAAAGACGCGCAGGTACCACGCCATCATGGTTTGCAGCACGTACACCTCGGTACCGTGGTCCGAGGAGGCTAGCGGCGCAGGATTGCGCAGCACCTGGCGCAAACGGAAGTCGTCCTTGCCGCTGACCAGTAAGCTGGGACCCATCAGGTAGTACGACGAGTCAGCGGCGGTGAGGTGCTTCTCGTAGTAGCGGTCGCTGCCGCGGAACGACGCGACCAGAACGGCGGCGCAGAACAGCAGCACGACGATCGCACCTGGCGTCCGACTGCGCGCCAACCTGCGCAGCGGAGCCCACACCGGCCGGATGAAGCGTGCGAATTTGATCAGCGGCGTCGCGAGCATGCGCAGCAGCGTCACGGCCGGCGCCAGAAACCGCAGCACCGGCAGAAGCGCGCGTCGAAGCCACACCAAAAGCGGCGCCAACCAGGCTGCCAGCTGCGAAAGCCCTGCCCTGGCGAAGGCCAACACCTTCAACGGTCGTTGCAGAAGTGGCATCGGCTGAGGCTACCTAGCGGCTCCAGAGCCGTTGAAATCGAGCGGTGCGCCGGCTTCGATGAAGCGCGTGAACCAGTCGGCCACGTCGATCTTGTCGGCCAGCATGCGCTGGTGATTTTCGACCAAGCCGTCGCGTGCCCGCGGTTGCGCCAGCCACGTGTCGAGCTGCGCGAGTGCGGCGGCGGTTTGGTCCGGGCGAAAGGCGCGGGTCAGGCCGTAGCGCTCTTCCAGCTCGCCCAGGATTGCCAACCGGCCGGCCCAGCTCGAAATGCGGATGCTCGGCGTGCCCAGCACCGCAGCTTCGGCGGCCATGGTTTGGCTATCGCCGACCAAGAGATCGCAGAACGCCAGCACGTCGTGCAGCTTGTCGGCGGCCAGCGGAAACTTGAGCTCGCGCAGCGCATCCGGCAGCTTGCTCTCGTGCGTGGCCACGACCTTGCCGTGCTGCTGCAGCCGCTCCACGATCTGCGCCAGTACGGCGGGTGGTAAACCACCTTCGGCGTTGTCGTGACTTGCGACCATGTCGACGAAGCGCAGCATGAACAGCCGCTGCCCGGGCGCAACCCCGAGCTCTACCAGCACCCTGGCGTCAGGCTTGAAGTTGTTCGGGTGCAGGTACGCCGTCTGCTTGTAGCCGGCGTATTGTACGTGACGTCGCCCGTAGTTTTCGCCGATGCAATCGGGCGTGGTGATGACGCTGGCGAACGGTGACGCCGCCCAAAAGTGCACGCCGGCAGCCTTGCCATCGTCGGTGTCGAAGACCGAGCGAATGCCGAGCAGCCGCCCAGCTTGAGCACCCGCCGGATTGCGCGTGACGATCATGTCCGCGCGAAAGCGATGCGCGATACGGGCCAGCGCGTAGTCGCGCTCGATGAGCTCGCGCGCCTGGCCCAAGCGGCTCTTCTTTCCGGACTCGCCGGTGACGTCGTAGTCGATGCCTAGCTTGTCGAGCAGCGCCGTCGTGACGTCTTTTTTGCGCGCCACAGTGTGCGTGAGGTGGCCGCGCTTCTCCAGCGCACGCACGATATTCTTGAAGAAATGTACGTGCGCCGGATGCGCAATATCGAACAGAACCCTCACGGCTGCCGTCCTACACGCACGCTAGGCCTGCGACGTTCTTGAAATGCGCGTCGCGCGTGTAGAGCACTAGGCCGTG
>FSUE01000412.1_pt1 | contig 25753 bp, 18 predicted proteins | sample 1637031 | NCBI WGS metagenome assembly FSUE01 (sample SAMEA3914819, study PRJEB12502) | metagenome | biome: forest; material: soil | place: Canada | collected 2010-06-26 | depth 0.3 m | reverse complement strand
TGCGTCCGGACGTCCGAGGGCTGGAACCTCCACTACCTCAGCCTGCTCGTCGACAAGAATTGGAAGGAGCTGGCGATGCTAGTGCCGACCAAACGCAAGCTGGTCTGGAGCATCAACGGCGGCGAGCAGCCCACCGTCCAGCTCACCCGCAAACAGGTTGCGGCAGGTAAGCTCGAGAGCGCGCCCGGCTGCGGCCTGGTCTACGACGAGCCCAACTGCGACGCGCTCGACGACAAAGCCGCGGGCTTCACCTGCCGTTGCGATGGCGGTGGCTACCACGTCAGCTACGAGTGGGAGCGTGAGGGCGCAGGCTTCGTTCTGGTCGGCATCGCCGAAGACTCACACTGAACGCGGCGCCAATGCACCGCTACCCGAGCCAACCACCGCGCAACAGACGCACGACCAGACGCAGCGTCTCCAGACGAGACAGCGGCGATGAGTCAATCAGCTCCTCGACCGTGAAGCGCTCGTGAGCGTTCGCGAGCAGAAATGCTGCGTGGGGCGACAAGCTAGTGGCCACGCCGGCCGCCGGCGGGCCCACGCGCAGGCGGCGACTCAGGTCACCGACGCGTGCCTGCAGCACCTCGGTCAGCAGCGCTTGCGTTTGCGCCAGCGCGCCCGCCGCTTGCTGCGCAGGCATCTGTTGTGCGGTGGCCAGCGCCAGCTCGACCAGCTCGGCGGCAGGTTCGATGCTGCCAGCGGCGTACAACCGCTCGATTCGACCGAGCAAGCCGTGCAAGCGGTCGAGCGGTGACAGCCCGCGGACCGTTGGCGCCTTGCGGCTGGGCGTGCGCGGGCGGAGGCCCGAGTTGGTGCGCAGGTTGGGCCCCCGCTTGGGCTGCGGCACGGCCTTGGGCTGCGGCACGGCCTTGGGTTCCAGCACCGCCGTCGGCTCCGGCGACAGCGCGGTTGGGTCGCTCGTGAGCCGCAGTGTCGACGCGGCGCTTGGACCGGGCGGAAGCGAGTTGCCGACGGCTTGGGCCAGCGCGCTGGCGAAGGCTTCAATCGTCTCGAAGCGATCTTCCGGCAGCTTGGACATCGCGCGCAGCACGACGTTGCATACTCGTTCGGGTAAGCCCGGTACGAGCAGCCGTAGGCTCGGCGGTTGGTCCGCGATGACTTGACTGAGAATGTGCATCTCGGAAGTGCCCACGAACGGCACCCGGCCTGACAGCAGCTCGTAAACGATTACCGCGAGCGAGTACTGATCGCTGCGGTGGTCAGCGCTGGCGGCCTTGCCGAGCGCCAGCTCCGGCGACATGTAGTCCGGCGTGCCCATCACGTCATGCTCGCCGGTGAGCCCCTGCCCGGCATGGCTGCGCTTACTGATACCGAAGTCGAGCAGCTTGACCCACACGCCTTCACCCGACATTTCGGTCAGGAAAATATTGCCTGGCTTGAGATCACGGTGAACGATCGCCGCTTGGTGCACCGCCGATAGCGCCGAAGCGACCTGCGTAGCGATGCGAACCGCGACATCGAGCGGCAGGCGCCGGTCGCGATCGAGCCGCGTCTGCAGGCTTTCGCCGGCCAACAGCTCCATCACGATGTACGGCTGCTGATCCTCGGTGGTGTCGAAATCCAAGACTTGAACGATGTGCGGGTGCTTGAGCTGTGCGACCATCTCCGCTTCGTGCCGAAAGCGCTCGAGCGCGTAGTGCTCGCGAGCCAGCTCGTGCGGCAGCACTTTGACCGCCACGTTGTTCTTCAGCCGCAGATGCTCGGCCTCGAACACCAGCCCCATGCCGCCGCGATCCAGCAGGCGTTCGATCAAATAGGTCCTGCGCAGCGTCTGCCCGAGCAGCGGGTGTTCGGCTGAGGCTTCCCGCATCCCTTTCGTCATTCGCGCCCTTCGACTGCACGCTACCGCCGCCGCCGAGCGAACGCCAGAAGACCCCGAGTTTCATTTTCGTTTCCCAGGATTCACGCGCTCCGGAAGTCGGTAGTAGGTAAAAGCTCAGTGCAGGCTGGGACGTGGCACATCGGGTTTGGCGGGGGCGGGCGTGATTCGAAGCCTCGGCGGGCGACGCCGGCGCTGGCGTTCTTGGGGCCGGCGTGTGGCGCCCGTTCCGCGCTGCCCGCGGGCAACGTCGACCCCACCACGTCCGGCGGTCGCTCCGCCGGACAAGCAGGCACACCAGCACCCTCGGGGGACCGCTGCTTGATCACGACCGAGGGCGGTGCGCGCTGTTGGCCAGCGGCAAGTCGGGTCAACTCGGCGACGGTACGTTCGATCGCCGCTCCGACGTCACCGGTCAGAACGTCCTGTCCGACGCTCGCTCGCTTCCGGCCGTGAGCGAGCACAGCTGGGCCATCACCAACGACGGCAAGCTCTACTGTTGAGGGAGCGGTCACAAACGGTGAGCTGGGCGACGGCAACGTCGACAGCACGCAGGGCACACCTGCGCGAGTTCGTCTTTGCCAGCAGCCATTCACTCGCGGCAGGCGGGACGGCTTGCCCCACGCAGCGATGCGTTTTGCGACTTCGAAAAATGATCACAGAATCGATCGCGCTCGTCGCCGACGGCCGCGTGAGTCGGAGTTCCTCGCGCATGAAAGAAGGGTTAGAGTTGGTGCGCCGCGTTCCGTGCGTGCGGAGCGTTTGTTAACCCGAGGAGACCACCATGCGCTCTCGCGCTCTTGTTGGATTTTGTTTGTTGTCGCTCGTTTCCCAAGTCATCGCTGGCTGCAACGACAGCGAAGACCGCCGACCGGATTTTGGTGATCCGAACAGTACGGCTGGCAGGGCCACTACGGCCGGCAAATCTGGCGGCGGAAGCACGGCCACGGCCGGCAGCCACAACGCGGGGGGCAGCGGCGGCAGCTTCGAAAGCGGCGGTACTTTCGGCTCCGCCGGTTTCGCCGGCACGGACGTGGGCGGCAACGGCGGCAGCGCAGGGACCGACGCCGCGGGCAGCGGCGGCAGCGGCGGCAACGGCGGCAGCGGCGGCAACGGCGGCAACGGCGTAGTGCCCAACTGCACGACCGACGCCCAGTGTGCCGACACCAACGATTGCACCGACGATTCATGCACGAGCGGCCAGTGCGTTCACGCCAATAACACCGCAACCTGCAACGACGGCAACGATTGCACCAGCACCGACACGTGTTCCGCCGGTGTCTGCAAGGGCACGAACAACACCAACGCCTGTGACGACCTGAGCGCCTGCACGAGCAACGACAAGTGTTCGGGCGGAGTTTGCCGCGGCACGAAGGATCGCGTGGCTTGCCCCAGCTGTGACGACGCGCTGAACATCATTCAGAACTGCGACTTCACCGAAGACCTGAACCACTGGGCCGATCAGATTCTGTTCGGTGGCTCAGGCACGCAGTCGGTCATCAACCAGCGCCTGGTGGTCGACATCACCGGCGGTGGTACGCACGTGTACGACGTGCAGCCGAGGCAGGAGCCCTTGGCACTCAAGCAGGGCATGAAATACAAGCTGCGCATGGTCGCCGGGTCGAGCGTCGACCGACCGATCGTGGTCGCGCTGACGCAGGCGGCCGGGTCGTACGACGTGTATTCGACCGGCGACAACCCGGCCGGCGGCTTCACTCTGAACCTGAACAAGCAGATGAAGCTGTTCGAATTCGAGTTCACCATGACCAGGCCCGACGACTCGAACGTCAAGCTCGAGCTCAAGATCGGCGGCACCGAGGGCAACCCGAGCACGGTGTACTTCGACGACGTTTACGTGGCGCCGGTCAAATGTACCGGCAACGCCGCCTGCGACGACACCAACCCGTGCACCGACGACGCCTGCAACCTGGCGGCCGGCACCTGCGCTTGGACGAACAACACCGCCGCCTGCAGCCCCGACACGAACGCCTGCACCTCGGACGTGTGCGCGGCCGGTGTCTGCACACACGCGGCGCTGGCGGACGATGTCGCGTGCACCGATGACAGCAATGCCTGCACGATCGACGTCTGCACGGCGGGTGCCTGCACGCATGATTTTGCGGTCGGGGTGTGCGCTTGTACCCAGAACGCCGACTGCGACGATCACCAGCCGTGCACCGACGACGTTTGCAACGCCGGCGCTTGCGAAAACCCCAACAACACCGCGACCTGCGATGACGGCAACGCCTGCACCTCGACCGACGTGTGCGCGGCCGGCGTTTGCGCGGGCACGAACAACAGCGACATTTGCGACGACCTTGACCCGTGCACGGTGACCGACGCGTGCGCGGCCGGCGCCTGTGCCGGCACCACGAACGTGTGCTTCGATTGCGCGACCGGCGGCAACTTGCTGACCAACTGCAACCTGAGCGACGGCATGAACGGTTGGCTACCCGGCTTCTTCGGTGGTGCCGGCTCGCAGAGCGTCGTCAACGGACGGCTGGTCGTCAACGTCACCAACGGCGGTACCGACGGCTACATGGTCCAGCCACGCCAAGAAGGACTGGAGCTGGTGCAAGGCACGACATACCTGGTGCGCTTCAACGCCATGGCCAGCATCGCGCGCGGCATGGTGTTGTCGCTGACGCAGAACGGCGACCCGTTCGCGTCCTATTCAGACGCGCAAACCTTCGCGCTCACCACGCAAATGCAGGAATTTCACTTCGAATTCACGATGAACGCGCCGGCGCCTTCGCAAAAGGTCAAGTTCGAAATCCGGCTCGGCGGCGCCGCCAACAACCCGACCGTCCCCAACAGCGTTACCTTCGACAACCTGTTCATCGGGCCGAAGCCCTAGGTCGAGGCACGCGCTCGCGGCGGACGCACAACCCGTCCGCCGCGTTGCGCTAGCCGCGACTTACTGCTGCAAGACCTTGAACTCGATACGACGGTTCTTCGCCTTGCCGGCAGCGGTCTTGTTGTCGGCGATCGGCTCGTCGGGCCCGGCGCCGCGCGTCCTGATGCGGTCGCTGGAAATGCCGAGATCGACCAGCCATTGCTTGACCGAGTCGGCGCGCTCTTCACTCAGTTTCTGGTTGAACGCCTTGTCACCCTCGCTCGAGGTGTGGCCCGAGATCTCCAGGCTGATGCTGGGGAACTCTTTGAGGACGTTGACGGCACCGGCCAGCGCCTTGGTGGACTGCTTGCGGATCGTGGCCTTGCCCTGGTCGAAGTAGATGCCTTCGACGACGCCGGTGAACTTCTTGACCTTCTCCGGAATCGTGTCGGGGCAGCCGTCGGTGTCCTCGAAGCCGTTCTTGGTTTCGGGCTCCTTCGGGCACTTGTCCTTGTCGTCGAGGATGCCGTCGCCGTCGGTGTCGCGAATCGGGCAGCCGTCGGGCTTCACGCCGATCTCGTCCGGGCAGGCGTCGCACGGTAGCGGCACGCCATCCTTGTCCGGATCCATATCGATGATCGGGCAGCCTTTCGGCGCCGGACCGGCTTCTTTCGGGCAGTAATCGTCGCGGTCGAGCACGCTGTCACCGTCGCTGTCGGCGGGGCAACCGCTCGGTGCCACACCCAGCTCGGCCGGGCACTTGTCGTCGCGGTCCAGAATCCCATCGTGATCCGTATCCGCGGGCGGCGGCGGCGGTTGTTTGCGCGAACGCTCGATCACCGCGCTCAGGCCGAGCAACACTTCGAAGCTGTGCGCCTGGCCGCTGCCGCCAGTCTTGGCCGTCAGGTTGTCGCGACCGTCAATGCGGAGCGAGAGCGCGTGCGTCAGCGCCACCTTGGCGCCGACACCGAAATGCCAGGCGGTATCGGTGTCGTAACCGACGCTCTCGCCAATCGCGCCCAGCTTGCCGACACCACCGGCCAGGAACGGCACGACGTACGGGAACGGCGCCTGCAGCACCAGTTGACCCCGACCGCCGAAAATCAGCGCGCGCTTGTCGTCGCGCCTGACCTTGGACCTCGCCCCCATCGCTTCACCTTCGATGCCGAGGAACGAGAGCGGGTACCAGCCGATGCGCGCGCCGACCTCGGGTGCGCGTTGGTACGAGTGCTGGTCGAATCTCTCGTTGCGCAGGTTGTGCTTCTTGGACGGGAACAGCACGCCGCCGAACACGCCCAGCTCGAGCAGGTTGTCGTCGGGCGGGTAGCCGGCTTCGAACGGCTCGAACGTGCCGGCGTCACTCGCGGCACTCGCCGTTGCCCCGGTGCTGGTGGACAGCGCCACCGCCCCCGACGCCTTCGAGGGTTCCTCTGCCCAGGCAGGCGCTGCTGCCAACGCGGAAATACAAACCGCCACCCAACCAGCCGGCTTTTTGACCATAGTTTGGCGTTACTAAAATGCCGACGACCCGCGAGTCAATTCACAAACTACGTACCAGCGTCATTCGCGCGCCATCTGCTGAAAAAGCCTGCCGCTCGCCACCCAGCTGGCGGTCACGCCACGGCGCGCCGGAAGTGGTCGAGAGCCGGGCGCGCGGCGAGTAGCTGCCGGCATTCGTTGGCGATGTTGAGCGCGGCGCAGCGATTTTGAACCGGCATGAGTCGCTTGAGCGTCTCGAGCGGGTGGAACGAGTGAGCCGCACACAATGTTCAGTCGCGACCGGGCGAATGTGACATCGCAGGTGCGGACAATGCAATCCAGTGGCGCTGGCGTGACCACCAGCGCACGCTAGCGAGATGCTCCGAAAGCTGGCGGTCGCCGCCATGATCTTTGGCGTCGGCGTCACCGGCACGTGGCGATGGCTCGTCTCCGAATACTTCGGTCGTGTCGATCTCGAAACTTGGGCCACCGAGCATCCCTCGCCACCGGCACCGCGCGTCGAGATGGGCCCGCAGCAGGTCTCACTGATTTCGACGCGGCGGATCGTACCAAGCTCCGGCTTGGATCCGCGACTCGCCGTTCAGACCGCCAACAACAATCTCGACGTGGTGCGGCATCACGGGCGTGTGTACTTGGCGTGGCGCTCTGCCCCGAGTCATTTCGCCAGCGACCAGACCGTGCTCAACGTTGCCAGCAGCGAGGACGAGCAGAGCTGGCGCTTCGAAGCGACGTTCCGCCTCGGTCACGATCTTCGCGAGCCGCGCTTGCTGTCGTTCGGCGATCGCCTGTTTTTGTACGTCGCCAGGCTCGGTGCCAATCCGTTCGATTTCAAACCGGACGGCATTTCGGTCAGTGAGCGCACGACGAACGGAGCTTGGACCGCGCTCGAGCCAACCGGTCCGCGCGGCGCAATCGCCTGGCGGCTCAAGCAAGATCAGGGGCAAGCCTTGATGGTGCTGTATCGCGGCGGCGAGAACCTGTACTCGTTCAATGGCCAGCCGATGACGGTCGAGCTTTGGCGCTCGAAAGACGGCCGAGCGTGGCAGCCGTTTGCGAACAATGACCCGGTCGTGCTGCGCGGCGGCGGCACCGAGACGGACTTTGCCGTCGACCGTTCGGGCGAATTGTTCGCCGTGGTTCGCAACGAGGCGGGCGACTTCGCCGGCTCGGGCTCCAAGCTGTGCCGGGGCTCGGGCGTCACGCTCGGCGGCTGGAAGTGCAAGACCGATCACCGCAAGTACGACTCGCCGCTGGTGTTCGAGCACGACGGTGAAATCTACGTCGTGGGACGCCGCAACCTGAGCGGCGATGGTCGCTACGACGTCTCGACCGACAAGGGCCCGGTCGGCATCATTCACAATGAGCTTGCGTACATCACGACCGCCAAGCGTTGCGCGGTATGGCACTGGATCAAATCCGAGGACCGACTCGGCTTCGTGATCGATCTGCCTTCGCGCGGCGACACCTGCTTTCCCTCACGACTGGCGCAGAGTGATCCGAATCGGGTCGTGATTTACGACTACAGCTCGGACATCGAGGGACCCGAGCTACCGTGGAGCGCGGGTCAGCGACGCGACACCTTCGTCTACCGTCACGAGCTCGCGTTCGCGCCCGCCCAGCAATAACGACGAAAAGGCCGACACCGGGTCGACCTTTCGCTGTTCCGCTTGGGCTTGCGCGCCCTACTGAACGGTGGTGGATGGTTGAACCACGATCTCGACGCGGCGATTGTTGGCACGACCTTCGGGCGACGTGTTGTCGGCGATCGCGCGCGAGGGCCCGAAGCCTTGTGACGTCACGCGGTCGCTGGCGATGCCGCGCGACACCAGGTAGTCACGCACGGCTTGCGCGCGACGCTGCGACAGATCCTGATTGTACGGGATTCCGCCCTGCGAATCGGTGTGGCCTTCGACCACGATCTTCGAGGTCGGGTCTTCCTTGATCAGCGCGTTGGCAACGTCGTTGAGCTTCAGCTGGGCTGCCGGCAAGAGGTCCGATTTTGCCGAAGCGAACAGCACGCTACCCGACAACGTGATGACCATCCCGCGAGCTTCCTGCTTGACCGATGCGAACTTGGCAAGGTCAGCCATCGCCTGCGCGGCGCGCTTCTCGGCTTCTTCACGCCGCGTCTTTTCGTCCTTCAGCGCAACCTTGCCGGCGGCAACGGCGTTGTCCTGCGTAGCCAGCGCGGTCTTGCTCCGGGCAAGCGCCGCAGCGGTGCCGGCTACGGTCTCTTTTTCGTCGGCATGCATGGCATCGATCGTCGCGCCGGTGGCTTGGTCGGTGCGCTTGGTGCGCGCGATGACCTCGGCATATTCGGTCCTACGCAGCGCCAGATACGACTGGTCGCGAGTGCCCTGCGTATCGCCGTTTTCCCGGAACGAAGCCTCGGCGACTTCCAGCTGCTTGTGCGCCGTGTCCAGATCGCTCGGGTTGACCTTGGCCGTCGACCCGTCGTTGCTGACGCGCTGGTAGGTGTTGCGCGCGCTGACCAAATCTTGCGGCGGCAGGCTGGCGGCGCATGCCGCTACGCCACTGATCAAGAGGCCAAAAATCGCGATGTAACTTTGGGTTCTCATTTGATTGCTCCCTGCACGGAGTTCGTAGTTTTCTGTTCGGCGGAATCAGCAGCCGCTTCCTGGTGATCGACGCGGGCAGTTTTTTCGCGGGCTTGAGCCAGCGCTAGCTCGCCATCCATTTTTGCTCGAATCAGCAGTGAGTCGGCTTTCTCGTTGTCGCCGTTGGCCATGGCTTTTTGAGCCATCCCAATCTGATCGGCGGAGAGCTTGAGTGAGAGCTGCGCCGCCGGAGCGTCATTGGCGCCGACTTCGCGCGCGCTGCGTTCTGCTGCCTGGGCGTCTGCCAAGCGCTGTGTCGGCGGCGGGAAGCTGGCTCCACAGGCGCCAATCAGCGGGGCTGCGATGAGTATTAGACGAATCGGGTTCTGCATGATGTTGCTCCAGTGTCCGCGCTGGTTGGCGAGGAAGTTCCTTTGGTGTGCGGGCCCTAAGCAGTGTCCATGCCAAGCCCGCTGCACCCTCAAATCGGGCCACAACTATAATTCTACTGGGTACTGCGCCCGCTCAATCACGCCAAAGCGCCCCAAACCGACGCCCGCTTGGGACGTTCCGGCGTGCACTTTCCAGCACTGAAGGGGCGCCTCGGTCGGGCAAGCGTGATGAAACGCGGCACCGCTCTCAAAAACGCCCCGCGCGGCACGGAAGCTGCTCTCTCCCCTTGGCTGCTCACTCACGAAAGCAAAGACATGAATTGGAATCAAATCGAAGGCCGTTGGGATCAGTTGGCCGGACAAGTCAAATCGAAGTGGGGAAAGCTCACGGACGACGACCTCAAGAACATCGCCGGCAAGCGGCAGCAGCTGGTTGGCAAGCTTCAGGAACGTTACGGCGTGATCAAGGAGGACATCGAGAAGCAGGTCAACGAATGGCTCGGCAGCATCAAGCCCGACCACGGCTCGACGCCTCCGACTCCCTCGACTCCCGCTACTCCTACGACCAAGCAGCCGTAACCGACGAGCCGCACGTACTTAGTTCCACCCCACGTCAGGATCTTACACATGCTTACTTCGATTAATTGGCGCGCGCGTTCGATACCGGTTTGTCTGGGGGTCGTGCTGCCGCTGGCAGCGCTGACCGGGGCCTGCTCCGGCGACGGAAGTAGCTCCGACAATGAGTCCGGCGGTGACGCTTCAGGAGCCGGCGAGCCAGCCGCCACTGGTGGCGCCGCGTCGGGCGGCGGCGCGTCGGCCGTCGGCGGCGGCGCAGGCACGCCGGGTGAAGTAGCCAGCGGCGGCGCTACCGACACCGGGCTTGGCCCGACCGCGGTGGACCTCGGCACCGCCAGCAACTACGCCATCGTCGCCAAGTCGGCGATTTCGAACGTTCCGACTTCGGTCATCACCGGCGACCTGGCGCTCAGCCCCGCCGCGGCCAGCTACATCACTGGTTTCGCTTTGACGAAGGCCGGCATCAGCTGGACGTCGCCGCAAGTCACCGGCCTGGTCTTCGCGGCCAACAATGATCCGCCGACGCCCACGCAACTGACCACCGCCGTCGGCGACATGCTCACGGCGTATACAGACGCCGCCGGCCGCGCGTCACCAGACTTCCTGAATCTGGGCGCCGGCGCGATCGGCGGCCTCACGCTGGTTCCGGGGCTCTACAAATGGACGTCGACGTTGACCATTCCGACGAACATCACGCTCGCCGGTAGCCCGGACGCGGTCTGGATTTTCCAGGTTAGCGGCGATCTGAAGCTCAGCGCTGCCAAAGAGATGATCTTGAGCGGCGGGGCGCAGTCCAAGAACGTCTTCTGGCAGGTCACCGGCGTCGCGGACTTCGGCACTACGTCGCACGCCGAGGGCATCGTGCTCTCGAAGACGGCGATCAAGCTCGGAACCGGGTCGTCCATCAACGGTCGGCTCTTGGCGCAAACGGCGGTCAACTTGGCCGGCGCTACCGTGACCGCTCCGTAGCTCTTTTCAGCACCGAGGACCGCAGCGTCATGAAACACACCAGTACCATCGAATCGCCGGAAACCATGTCGGGTAAGCCGGCGATTGCGGCCGAAGAGTGGGCCACGGACGCGGAGCCCGAAACCGAGCTACCGGTTCCGCTCGGGGAGCTGCTCGGCGGCAAATATTCGGTCGATGCCATGTTCGCCGAGGGTGGTATGGGCATCGTGTGCATGGGTCGGCACGTGCAGCTCGAGCAACCAGTGGCGATCAAGTTTCTGCGTCGTGCGCTTGCGGGACGGCCATCGGTCGTCCAGCGTTTCCTGAACGAAGCGCGCGCCTTGGCGGCGCTGCGCAGCGAGCACGTCGTGCGCGTGATGGACGTCGGCCAGCTCGATTCGGGGCGGCCGTACTTGGTGATGGAGCACTTGGACGGCGTGCACCTGGAAGCGTTGCTCGAACGCCAAGGCCCACTCAGCGTCGAGGTGGCGCTCAGCTACGTGCTGCAAGTGTGCGAGCCGTTGGCCGAAGCCCACGCCCTGGGCATCGTGCATCGCGACATCAAGCCCGAGAATCTGTTCCTGTGGTCGGGCGGGCCCGCCAAAGACACGATAAAAGTGCTCGATTTCGGCCTCGCCAAGCAACTGGGTCGCGGCAAGGCGCTCGGCGTGACCGGTCCTCAAGACAGCCTTGGCTCGCCGGTTTACATGTCGCCCGAGCAGATCACGACGCCGCACCTCGTCGACTCACGCAGTGACATCTGGTCGCTGGGTGTCGTGCTGTACCGACTGCTCACCAACGCGCTGCCGTTCGGCGGGGACAGCTTGGTGGAAGTGCTGAGCCATATTTTGAATGCGGCGCCGCGGCCGTTGTCGGATATCGAGCCCGGGCTCGACGCGAAGCTGAACCTGATCGTGACCCGCTGTCTCGAAAAAGCTCCGGCTGCACGCTATGCCACGATGACGGAGCTGGCCGACGCGCTGAAGACTTACCTGGCGGAGCGCGCTGGCACAGCCGCGCTCACTGACGACGACGTCGTTGACACGCGGCCGCGCAGCACGGTGCCGGCCGAAGCGGAAAAAATTCGCATCCCTGGGGTGCGTTCACGCTGGCCAGCTGCTGCTGCCGCCTTGGTCGTCATGCTGGGCGCAGCCGCCTACGCCGGCGACCGCAGCGGCCTAGTCCGGCTCCGCGACGCGAGCGATGGCTGGCTGACCGCGGCCCGGCTGAGCGTCGACGCGCCGCTCGCCGCGTCGAAGCGCATTCAGCCCCCACCCGTGCTGCTGTTTCGCGGCGTCGCCGCGGCTAGCCCTGGGTGTGGCGCGAACGGTTCCCCAGCGCTGTGCGCCGTGCCGGAGCGCGAGACAACCGACAGCCCCCAGCCTGGGCTGCTGCGCGAAGCAGAAACGCCGATGACCGATGACGAACGCGCGCGCCGCACCACGGCCTACCACGACTACCTGACGAGCCAGGGTCTAACCCCGCTGAGTGAAGTCATGCCCACGACCAACACTGCCGACGTGGCGCAGCCCTAGGTCGGCGTTACTTGCCGGGCACCAACCAGATGCCTGCGTCGTCGCCGTAAGGGACGGTGTACAGGACTTCGTCGTGCGAGACGACGTAGTCGGAGACACCGTTTTTCACACCAGCGGTGAAGCGCAGCTCGAGATTACGGTACTCGAGCCGGCCGGTGCGGGTCACTGGATCGAAGTGCGTGAGGTAGCTGACGCCCGACAGCACGTCATCCAACGACAGCGTGCCGCCGACGACGACGTTCGAAGCCACTTCGGACAACTCAGGGGCCTTGAACGGATGATCTGGCGGGACGGCCTCGAGCCCGTCGAGTCCCGCAGGGAACACCGAGAGCCGCCCGACTCCGCTCTGCATGTCGTGGAACAACACCGTCCAGGCATGCGTCGTGTCTTGGTATTCGAACGCCTGCCAAGGCACGCTCTCGGCCAACACCAGCAAGCGATCACCCGAGGTGACGGCGAGCTTGGCGACCGTGCCGTCGAAGTCGACGAACAGCCGGCGCGGTCGCCACATGACGCTTTCGGCCAGCACGCGCGTTTCGCCGGCCGCGTTCCACCACAAGTAGCGGCCAGTCTCGCCGTCCACGTCGACCAGCGCGTAGCCGTGGGTCTCGCTGGCGGTCTCGAGCAAGCGCAGTTGCAACAACGTCGAGTGAGCACCGAGCGCGTGCTCCTCGCCGGCCGGCGTGCGCACAAACAGCGTATTTTGCGAGCTGTCGTCGGCGCCGCTGCGCAGGTAGAAGAACCAGAACGGGTCGAGCAACGGATCGAGCCCGCGGCTCTTCAAGGCCGGCTGCAGCTTCAGTTGACGCGGATCGGCGTCGAACGGCAGCGTGAACGTGCGCCCGGTCGGCTCGTGAATCGCCAGCACCTTGCCGTCCGCACAAGGTGAGCTCAGCGTGACCCAGCGGCCGTCTTGGCTGGCGAGCATGCAGGCATCGCTCACCAGTAGCTCGTCCCGGACGGCGTTGGAGTCGCCATCACTGGCCACGATGCGATGCGCCCCCACGCTGTCCAGGTAAAAAAGACTCTGGCCGACGCGCAGCACGGAGCTGACCTGGTCGCCGAACGTGCCCTGCGCCTTCCAAACTGCGTCGAAGATGGTCAGCTGTCCTTTGGCGCGGACCGCATTGCGCTTGCCGAAAACGTTGCGTATCACGTCGTCGACGCCGTCCATGAGTAGCTGCTTGCTGTCGGTTTCAGGCGCGGCTAGCCACAGATCGGTGCCGGCCCACACCACGACGCTCTGCTCGGTTTCTCCGACGGGCAGCCGCGCATCGTCGAAGCCGAGACCGTAGGTCTTACAAGCCGCGTCGGCGAAATGCAGGCTGCCCTGCCGAGAGTCATCGTGAAAATAGGCGATCAAGGGCGCGCTGCGGCTAGCGCCGCGCGTCGCGCTGAAGCGACCCACAGCCGGCAGTTGGCACGGACGCGGATCGGCATAGCGCATGGCAAAGAGCTTGCCAGTTTCGTCGTCGGCCCCGCGGGCGAACAGGTACAACTCTGCGCCGGTCATCACACCGAGCCCGCGATAGTGTCCGCTGACCAAGCGCAGCCCGGGCGCCGCCAGGTGCGTGCTTTGCTCCGGAAAGAGCGAATCACCCGCGTCTTGAAAGCCCTGAACGATATTGCAACCCACGTTCGCGCTGCCCAGGGCGCTGGCAACCACCAGCCACGCCGCAGCGCCTGCCCTGCCCCGCGGGCGCTGAGTCGCGTTCGATTTCGGGTCGTGCGGGGCGAGCTTCATGGTGGTACCAATGCGTGGCCGAGCGCTGGGGTGCGCTCCAACTCAATGCTCACTCGGGTCAGGTTTTCGCGGGTCGCACGGCTGCTAGTACTAGCCACGCTTCTCGCGACCGCGCAACTGCACGCGCAGACTCACGGAGCTGTACCTGGGCCCGCGCCGCCGACCGCGGGCACCGCGAGCGAGGGCGAGATCGTGCCGCCCAAGCCGCTCTCGATCCCGCTCGCGTATCCCGAGGGCGCGAGCGGCCAGGCGACGGTCGTGCTCGAGCTCACGGTCGACCCCCAGGGCGAAGTCGTCGACGTGCGCGCGCTGTCGGGTGAAACGCCGTTTCGCGACGGCGCGCTCGCCGCGGCTCAGGGCTGGCACTTTGCGCCCGCATTGCGCGACGGTCGACCGGTGGCGGCGCGGATTCGCTACTCGGTGCAGTTTACGCAGCCACCCGCGGCGGACCCGTCGGCGTTGCAGCTGCCGGCCGCGAAGGTTCCAACCCAGCCGTCGCGACCGCGGCGTCGAACGCCTAGGCCGACGAGCGCGCCGCTCGAGGTGATCGTCGAAGGCCAGCGCACTCCGCCCGGCTCCGTGCTTTTGACGCGCGAAGAGACGCGCGCGCTGCCCGGAAGCTTTGGCGATCCTTTGCGGGCAATCGAAGCGCAGCCGGGCGTGGTGCCGATCGTGTCGGGGCTGCCGGCATTCTTCATTCGCGGTGCGCCGCCGTCCAACGTGGGTTTCTTCTTCGACGGCGTCGAGCTTCCGCTGCTGTATCACGCGTTCTTTGGTCCGTCGGTGCTGCACCCGGGCTTCATCGATGCGATCGAGTTCTATCCGGGCTCCTCGCCCGCGCAGTACGGACGCTTCGCGGGTCCAATCGTGGCGGTCCGGGGCCGCCCGCTGCAATGCCGGGCGTCCGGCGAAGCCAACCTGCGCCTGATCGATGCCGGAGGGCTGCTCGAGAGCGGACCGCTCGCCGACGGTCATGAGTGCGGCAGCAGTGGCGCCCGCGTCGCCGGTCGATATTCGTACGCGGGTCTCGTGCTGTCACTGCTCAGCGACGCCGAGCTCGACTACTGGGACTATCAGGCGCAAGCCAGCTATCCGGTCGGGCGACACGACACCGTGAGCATCGTTGCGTTCGGCGGCTACGACTTGTTTCGCCCACCGCAAACGTCGGTCAACAACGGCGCCGAGCTCAGCTTCCATCGCGTCGATCTGCGTTGGGATCGCAAGCTCGGCGGCGGCTCGACGCTGCGCTTGGCAGCGACCGGCGGCTCGGACCGAACGGGCGGCGCCAACGACCCGCCCAGCACCGTCACCGATCATTCGCTGCGCCTGCGCAGTGAGCTCAGTCAGCGATTCGGGCCGCACGCGACACTCCAGGCCGGCGTCGATACGCGCCTCGATCGCTTTGGGCTCGAAGCCAACCGTCGCAGCCTCAACTATCCCGACTACTCGCGGTTGTTCCCGACTCGAGTCGATACCGTTGCCGGCGGCTACCTTGCCCTCGCGCTCGAGCCCGCGCGCGGCATTCATGTTGCTCCCGGCGTGCGAGCCGACGTGTACACGTCGCTGGGCAAAACGGCGGTCGGCGTCGATCCGCGCGTGTCCGCCGAGTTCGACATCAGCCGCACGCTGCGCCTCGAGCATTCGCTGGGCATGGCTCACCAGAGGCCGAATTTCACGGCTCAGGTTCCGGGCGCCCAGGTAGCGGATCTGGCGAACGGCTTACAATCGGCGCTGTTGTGGAGCTCGGGCCTGAAGCTGAAGCTACCGCTCGATCTACTGGCGTCCGCGACGGTGTTTCGCTCCGGCTACTTCAACGCGCTCGACCCGTTGGGCGGCGGGCGTGATTTTACGATCGACCGCACCGCGCTCGATCGCCGCGCGACGGTCTCCGCGGCCGGGCTCGAGCTGCACGTCTCGCGGCCGGTGACGAATCGGCTCGGTGGTTTCATCTCGTACACGCTGTCGCGCTCCGAGCAGTCGAGTCGTGAGCAGAAGTCACCGTCGGGTTTCGACCGCACCCACGTCTTGCAGACGGCGCTCAGCTACGAGATTGGCCCGGGCTTTCGGGTGGGCGCGCGCGCGGTGGCTTACTCCGGAGTGCCGGAGCTGAACCTCGAAGGCTCGCCGCATTTTACGGCGAGCCGGCGCGGCTCACCGTTCTTTCGCCTCGATCTGCGAGCGGAAAAGCGCTTTCGCATCGGCCGGCGCGGCTATTGGGCGTTGATCGGCGAAATCTTGAACGCCACCTCGACGCGCGAGGTCGTGCGTCTCGACTGCGGCGAAGTCTGTCGCGAGCGCAGCGCCGGCCCGGTAGTCCTGCCGAGCGTCGGTGTCGAGGCCGGCTTCTGATACTTTTTCAATTGCGCTCGAAACAATGACTATCTCGATCGACGGCCGCAGCGTTGACGGGCTTCGGCGGCGCGGGTCAGATCGGCGCGTAGCCACGGATTCCCGGGCGCGGCGGACGCGCTCGAGAGAGGACGACCATGTCGTTTTGCGGAGCGGGTCCCCGTCCATCGAAAAAGGTCATTGCTGCAGCCGCGCTCTTGGCTGTGCTCGATTCGAGTTGCTACGCCTACCACATCAGCGCCAATCGCGTTCCGCCCGCCACCGAGGCGCGCTCGCAAACCCAAGTCGCGTACGCGTGGGGGCTCGTGCAGCCGAACGACATCACTCCGCCAAACTGCCCCAAGAACGTGCCGCTGGCCGACGTCACGGCGCATACCAATTTTGGTTACGTGTTGATCGCTACGGTCACGCTCGGCATCGTCGTCTTCCATGAGCTCGAGTGGCGCTGCGCCAAGATCCCGGGCGAAGTAGACGTGCTCTCGGCGCGTAAGTCAGCGAGGACGGGCTGAGCCATGCCCAAACCTTACCTGCGTATCGAGCGGGACCAGACCTGGACCAACAAGCACCAGAACGTCAGCGGGCGGGTTGCTGCGTACTATGACGTTTGGAACCGTTGGGACGATCAATCGACCGATCCTGTGCCGTGGCGGCCGGGTATCGCCGGCCTGCAACAGGCAATCCGCGACGCCGAAGCGGCACGCGCGTCGGTGCGCGCGTTCGGCGGCTCGTGGTCGCTGTCGGGCGCGGCCTACTGCCCCGATTTCATGCTCAACACCAAGCCGCTGAACGCGATGGACGTGGGCATCCGTGCGCCGAACCTGGTCGCCGGCGCGAACGGTGACCGGCTGCTGTTCGCGCAGTGCGGCGCCACCGTGCAAGAGGTGCACGATACCTTGGCTCGTCACGACCTGGCGCTCAAGACCTCCGGCGCCAGTGACGGGCAGACGTTGGCCGGAGCCATCTCGACCGGTACGCATGGCGCAGCAAATCAAATCGGTGGCATGCAGGATTCGGTGGTCGGCATTCATCTGCTGACCGAGCACGGCACGCCTCACTGGCTCGAGCGGGCGAGCCAGCCGCTGGTCTCGCCGCGCTTCTTGGATTTGATCGATACGCCGGTCGCCAATCACCATCTGGACAGCGAGCTGTTCGATGCTGCACTGGTGGCTTTCGGCTGCTTTGGCATCATTCACGCCTACATGCTCGAAACCGAGCCGCTGTATTCACTCGAGGCCTACTCGCGTCGCATGGACTACGCCCAGGTCGTGCACGCGCTCGAAACGCTAGACGTGGGCTCGCTCGGGCTGCCCGACGGCCCTGCGCTTCCCTTCCACTTCGAAATCGCGTTCAACCCCTATCGCTTGGGTGCCGGCGAAGGCGGAGCGTTCGTGCGCTTCATGTACAAGCGGCCAGGCAGCACGCCCGATCCGACCGCGCCGTTGCCGGGCGGGCATCGACCGGGCGACGACCTGCTCGGCGTGATTGGCACGTTGAGCGACGCCGTTCCGAGCGCCATCCCCACGCTAGTGAGCAAGATCATGGAGCTCGAGCTGCCGGCCTACGAAGGCGTGCGCGCCACACCAGGCTACACGTTCGGTCCGACCTCGATTCGGGGTCGTGGCGTGAGCACCGAAATGGGGTTCGAGCTGGCCCACATTCGCCGGGCGGTCGAAATCATCGCAGAGGTCGCGAACGCCTACCCGTTCGGCGGCGTCGTCGCTGTTCGTTACGTCAAGGGCTCGCGCGCGCTGTTGGCCTTCACGCAGTACGAGCCAACCTGCACGATCGAAATTCAAGCGGTCGACGGCAGCCGCTCGCGCGAGGCGTACGAACGTATCTGGGCCAAGCTCGAAGACGAGAGCATCCCGTTTTCGTTCCATTGGGGTCAGGTGCTGCCCTACAAACCGGCGCACTATCGCTACATCTACGGCAAAAAGCTCGATCGCTGGCTCGCCGCCAAAGCTCAGCTGCTCACGCCCGCTGGCCGCAAGCTGTTCTCTAACGACCTCGTCCGCGGCGTCGGTCTGGAGTAGCCCCGCAAACACCGGGCGCGCTCTGCCGGCCGGTTAGGGGCCGCGAGTTTTCAACATCTTCACGCGGACGCCATGCAGCGGTGCGTATCTGTCACGAGGCTCTGGCTCCCCATGTTCCGCGGACGAATTTCGGCTCGGCGTCCAGGATGGCTGGGTTTTGCCGGCGCCTTGAGCGCGGTGCTGGCAACCGGCTGCGGCAGACCAGGCCCGAAGCTCGCGCCGGAACGGACCGCGGCGTTCCTGACTACCTACGCCGATATCGCGGCCGCGGGTTACGGAGCCGCGCTGTCCGACACGCGCGCGCTGTCGGCGGCCATCGACGCGTTCGTGCCGCAACCCTCGGCAGAGCGGCTGGGCGCGGCGCGCGCAGCGTGGATCGCCGCACGCAGGACCTACGCGCAGACCGAAGCCTATCGCTTCTACGGCGGGCCGATCGATACCGTAGAGCTGCTGGTCAACACCTGGCCAATCGACGAAAATTACCTCGAGTCGGAAGATGGCAAAACCGGCATCGTCGCCGACGCAGCGACTTACCCGGAAATCTCGGCGCGCACGCTAGCGGCTTTGAACCTCAAAGAGGGTGAAACGAGCGTGAGCACCGGCTATCACGCGATCGAGTTCCTGCTCTGGGGACGTGACCACAGCGCGACCGGGCCCGGCGATCGCTCGTTCCACGACTACGATACGGCGCCGAACGCCCGTCGGCGCGGCGAGTACCTGCGAGCGGCGGCGGCGCTCTTGGTGGAAAATCTGGCGACCGTCGACGCGGCTTGGCGCGGCGAGTACCGCAAGACCTTCCTGGCGCGTCCGGACGATCAAGCCCTGGCACTGGCCGTCAAGGGCCTAGGCTCGCTGAGCGGCGGCGAGCTGCTCGGCGAACGCCTCACGGTCGCCTACGAGACGCGCTCTCAAGAGAACGAGCACTCGTGCTTCAGTGACAACACCCACGAAGATCTCCGGCTCGATGCGGTCGGGATCCAGAACGTCTGTCTGGGCCGCTACGCCAACGTACGCGGCTTGGGACTGGCTGAATTGGTGCGCGACGCCAGCCCCGAGCTCGGTGCCGAGCTCGAGCACGACGCTGCAGCCGCGGTCGCCGCCATCGGCGCGATCCCGGCGCCGTTCGATCAAGCAATCTTGGGCGACGACGCTTCGGCCGGGCGCCAGGCGATTCAGCACGCGATGCAGGCATTGCGCACCGAAGCCGACGCGTTCGCGAAAGTCGCCAGCACGTTGAACCTGCGGCTGCAGCCGGCCGTCGCGCAGGCGCCATGAGCATGCACTGGCTCGCTCGAGCCGCTGTGCCGTTGAGCGCGGCGTGGCTGGCTACCAATGGCTGCCGAGGTCCGGCCGGCGTAGCGCCAGCTGCTGGCAGCGCGACGGTGACCGACGCGACGCGCGACGCCTTCAGCCTGCCGGTTCCGAGCCTCACGCCCGAACACCGCGCGGCGTTTTTCGTCGGCAATTCGCTGTTCAACCGCAGCTGGGTAGCAGCGCCCGCGTCGGTCGAGTCGCGCGACGGATTGGGCCCGCTTTTCAATGCGCGCTCGTGCTCGGGTTGTCACTTCAAAGACGGACGGAGCCGTCCCCCCGAGCCCGGCGAACCGATGCGCACGATGCTGCTGCGCGTGAGCATCGCGGGGCGGGGCCCGCACGGCGCGCCGCTACCCGATCCGACCTACGGCGACCAGATCCAAGGCAGCGCCAACTCCGGCGTACCGGCGGAGGGCGACGTCGTCATTCGCTATGCGGCGGTGCGCGGCGCGTTTGCCGACGGCCAGCCCTACGAGCTGACTCGACCCGAGTACCGCATCGATCATCCGGGCTACGGCGCGCCGGCGCCAGGGCTGCTGCAGTCGCCGCGCGTCGCCCCCGCCATGATCGGACTCGGCTTGCTCGAGGCGGTACCCGAGCACACATTGCGCGAACGGGAGGACCCGGGCGACGCGAATCACGACGGCATCTCCGGACGCGCCAACATCGTGTGGGACGTCCGGCGAAACGCCGAGGCGCTCGGACGCTTTGGCTGGAAAGCCGAGCAGCCGACGGTCGAGCAGCAAAGCGCCGGGGCGTTCCTGGGTGATCTGGGCGTCACGTCGTCGCTGTTTCCAGATCAGGCCTGCACGCCGGCAGAAACACGCTGCAACGAGCAGCCGAACGGCGGCTCGCCCGAAGTCAGCGACGAGCTACTCCGAAACGTCGTGCTGTACGCGCGCACGCTGGGCGTTCCCGCCCGGCGCCGCGGCGACGACACGACCGTGCACGACGGCGAGGCGCTGTTCCAACGCGCCGGCTGCGCCGCTTGCCATGCGCCCATGCTCCACACCGGTCCGTTCGCGGCCGTGCCCGAGTTACAGAATCAAGAAATCCATCCGTACACGGATCTCTTGCTCCACGATCTGGGCGACGGACTGGCCGACGGCCGCCCGACCTTCGGCGCCGACGGACGCGAGTGGCGCACCGCGCCGCTCTGGGGGATCGGCCTGCTACGCACCGTGAACGAGCACACGCGCCTGCTTCACGACGGACGGGCGCGTGGCAGCAGCGAGGCAATCCTCTGGCATGACGGCGAAGCGCGAAGTGCACGTGAAGCGTACACGCGCATGAGCCGAAGCGAGCGCCAAGCGCTGCTGGCATTCCTCGACTCCTTGTGAGCTCGGTCAGGGCGCGTCGAGGACGAAGCGTGCCGGGCGCGAGCTCGTGAGATCGACGTGTGGGTCGATGAGCTGCCGCGACGCCTGACCGTTCAGGGTTGCCCACGCCTCGGCACGGATTTCTACGTCGCGCCCTTCGCGGCTGGCGATGTCGCGCGCCAAAAGCTCGGCGAACTGACGAATCAGGTCCGGATCCTGGACCATCGCCCGCTCCTGAAACGGCGCGAGGTAGCGGCTCGGCTCGACGGCAAACGATTCGCCCGTTCGCCTGTCCCTGGCTTCGAACCGGGCGAAGCCTGCCTTTTCCGCGACCATCACGTTCCACGCGAAGTTGAAGCCCTGCAGCGTCCACGCGCTGCGCTGAAGGTGCTGGCGCACGGGGATGGCGAGCTGCAGCGCGACGTGCAGCGCGACGACCCAAGTCACGAGGCGCGACGGTGAAGCGCTCGCCCACTGCTTGTCGCCCGTCGCACCGAGCCAGCGCCGCGGCCAACCCGCGTCCAAAAGCACGCTCGCCCCGACCACCATCAAGAACGGAAACATGCCGATCGGCAACAGCAGCCCAGTGATGACGTGGAACACCACCAGCGCCGCGAACGCCGGCGCTCGCGTGCGGCGGTGCAAGAGCCACCAGACGATTCCGAGATCGAACAGCGCGCCGCCCCAGCTGGCAGCGTAAGCAACGACGGGCTCTTCGAGCAGACCACCGACGAGCGGGAGGTCCGACCGAGCGGCGAGCCAGATTCTCAACGGCTGCGCGCGCAAGAGCCAATCCGGGTTGAGCTTGGCCACGCCGGCAAAGAAGTAGACGACGCCGACCTGAACCCGTAGCGCCCACTGTACCCACGCCGGCACGCTGTCCGCGCGCGCGACGCGACCCAGTCGCACGTCGAGCGACGCCGCGTGCGACGCCGGCAAGAGCGCGAGCAAGAACGTAGCCACGCTCACGAAATAGTAGTGATTCAGATACGTCGCCTTCTCGATCAGCTCGACGTACGTGAAGCCGAAGAAAAACCCCCACGCACACACTCGATAGCGGTAGCCGAAGGCGATCCCCAAAGCTGCCAGCGCCAGCACGGCGAACAGCGGCAGCATCAGCGGCGCGGGTAGCGGCCGCACGAACGGTGCAAATGCGTAGGTGAAGTGAAGCTGCGGTGCGACCAGCAGCGTCATCACCCAGCCCTTCGCCACGAAGCGCACGGTAGAAGCGAACAGCACCAGACCAAGCCCGATGCGAAACGCAGCCAGGAAGGCAATATCCACGGGCGCCGTCGCCCGCTCTACCAGCCGCGCCACAGCGCGCCACGCCACGCCACCCTCAATCGGCATCGGCCGAGCTGAAGGTGAGGGTGACGCCGAGCGCGCTCGCCAGATCCGAGCGCAACGCGATCTCGAGCGCCTTGCACTTGGCGACCAGCGCGTCGATCTTGGTGCGGTCGGCGAGCGCGACCGTTTCCAAGGGCTGGTTGAAGCTGCGGATCGAGGCGACCGCCGTCGCCAACGCCGAACGGACGCGTTCGTCGGCAGGCGCTGCCACGGCCGCGACCAGCGCGCCTAGGCCCTGCCCCTGCTCGCCAGCGTAAAGGTGCGCCGTGACTTCGAGCACCGCGGCGCCAAGCTTGTGCGAGATCCCGCTCGGCCCACCCTCGACATCGATTGGCCGAGAGCGCTTGGTCGAGGCGATCCAAACGATGGTCGCCAATCGGTTTGCGACGAAGCTCTCGACGTTGCCCACGGCAACGCCGACCAGCCGATTGATCGCATCCTGACCCTCCGCAGCGAGCCGCGTCCCGAGCGCGCTGTCTGCCAACCCTGCGGCGACGGATTTTCCGCACCGCGACACGCCGCTGGCAAACGCCACCAGCGCTCGTCGGGCGCGCGCATTTTCGGGCGCATCGATGCCGAACGGCGAACCGCTACGCTCCGCGAACAGCAGGTACTCCATGGCGTACAGACTGCGGACATCGGCGCCCAGCTTGTCGATATCCGCGTCGGCCAGCGGCACATCCGAACGCACTAGATCGTCGATCGCCCGCGGGCGCGGCGGCCAGAACGCGGCCCGCACCAGCTCGTTGTTCTTGACCAGCAGCTGATCGCGGAAGGCGTTGGCCCGCTTCCACTTGACGGCAGTGGTCACCCACACCGCGCGCGCGGCATCGGCGGCGGCCGCGGAGGGAGCGGCAGACAACCGCGAGACGGCCGCGCGCAGGTCGTCGCTGGCGCTGACCGCGTCTCGAACGCCGGTTACCAAAACGTCGTCGGCCAGGCTGCGGAGCACCTGCGCTTTTTTGGGTGCCCGATGGCAGCCACCCACGGCAGCCGAAACCGGGGCAACCAGCGCAAAAGCCAGAAAATGACGTCTCTGCATCGGCCGGATGTGTTTGCTCACGAGCCCGCGACGAATCCGTGGCGACACGGCAACAAACGCCGCGCGCCCCGAGGGTTGGCCCAGGGCGCGAGCGGACGAAGCGATGGTCGCCTCGCGATTCAGCCGAGATTCAGTGCCAGGTGATGTCTTGGCTGTCGCGAACCGTGGTCGGGGTTTCGGCGGCTGGTGCCGCAGCCCAGTAGCCGGCCGCGGGGAGGTCGCGCCCCATGCTCTTGATCGTGACCGGGCCGGCCGCCGAGACGTTGACGACCGTGTAGCCGTAGTAGGCGGGGATGCCGGCCGCACCGTTGGCGACCGTGGCTTCGAGCGCGCTGCCGCCATTGCCGGCGATGATCTGCCAGGTGTGGTTGGTGGGCTGGAACTTCGACCACAGGTGGTTGTGCGCGGAGAACAACGCCTCGGCCTGGTTCGACTCGAGCGTGTTCCAGAACTGGTCGCGCAGACCCAGGTAGAACGCCGTGGGCAGCGCGCCCTTACCGAGCAGCGAGTCGGTCGGAGCACCCGACCAGCCGTAGGCAGGCTTGTGGGTGATGGCGAGGATGTGCTTCGCGCCAGCGGCCTTCGCCGCCGCGACGTCCGCCGCTACCCATTGCGTCGGAACCGTCCAGTCGCGAGCTTGCGGATCCGAATCGAGCAGCAAAAAGTGCGTGCCCTTGTGGTCGAACGAGTACGAGAGCTTCGTTTGGTCGGTGGCGAGACCGTCCGCGCCGCCAGCCGGCGTGCCATTGGCGCCAATGATGTACGGCGCCATGATCTCGAGCCAGGTCTGCTCGGCTTCGAGCGTGGCCAACTTGGCGGCGTTGCCCGTTTCGTGGTTGCCCGGAATGGCGACGAGCTTCACGCTCGTGCCGTACAGCGGCGAGGCCTTGTACAGCTCGACCCAGGCATTGAGCTGCGCACGAAGCGCTGCGTTGTCGTTCGTGTAACCCATGACCAAATCGCCGGCCATGAAGAAGTAGTCGGGCAGCGGGTTCATCGCCGCGACCTCGGCGAAGGTGCGGTTCAGCTGCGGCACGTTGGCGGTGCTCGGGAAATCCAGCGGCTGCATCGCGGGCGACACCAGCGTCGGATCGATGCGGTTGCAGCCCGCGACGACGAAGCTGAAGTCGTCGGGGCCGCGCGTGCAGGTGACCGTCGCGGTCTGCGTGGCGGCGCAGCCTGCTACCGCGTCGCCGTCGGAGACGGAGAGCGAGATCGTGGCCGTGCCCGGCTCGGTGCACTTGAAGGTCGGGTTGGCGGCGGTCGCGCTGCTCAGCGAGCCCGAGCTCGTGGACCATTGGTACGAAACGGCCGCCGGGGCGGCGTCGCTGTCGTGGGCGGTGCCGGTGAGCGCGATCGTGCCGCCGACCAACACCTCGGCGGGGGAGGTGCCGACGCCGTCGATGACCGGGCACAGGTTGAGGGTGCCGTTGATCAGCGCGCTGCCGGTGCGGGCTGCTTCCTTGCAGGTCAGGTGGATCGTCACCGTCTGCGTCTGCCCAGCGACGATTGAAGCCTGTCCCGAGCCGTTGCACGAGGTGCTGTTGTCCGTCGACGTGCCGCTCAGTGCGATCGTGTAGGGGCCGCCGGCGGGCAGCGGCAAGCGCGCCGAGATCGTCGCGCTGTTGCTGACGTTGACGTTGCCCGTCGAGGCGTAGCCGCCGGGACCTGTGACCGTGTAGGCGACCGTGTTGAGCACCGCGCCGCCGGGCAACGTGAGCGCCAGGCCCACAGACCCGACGTTCTCGTCCGCCACCGAACCGCTCGGACCGCCCGATGACTCCGAGCCACAGCCCGTCGCAAGGAACGGGCTGCTACCAGCGATGCACGTGATCAGGGCCAGGGCGGACTGCGCAAGACGGTTCATGGGTGCTGGCGGAGGAGCAAACGGCGAGCCAACCGCGCCCGTCGGCAAACGTCTGACGTTCAAGGCAAAAATGGCTCGACCGAAGACTCGCGAAATTTCGAGGCTCGCGCGCACCCTCCGAATTTCGAAGGTTACCCACCGAGTTCCGGAGGCCGTGCTCCACCATTTTGGCGCGCACAGCGCCTGGCCAGCCCTTCGGCCGCCGGTCAACCGCCGAATTGCAGACAACCTGTGATCGTTCTCTGAGAGTGTATTTTGTGGGCTGTGCGTCAGAGGAAACCGCAGAAATCCTCACGGCCAACGCCCGCCGAGGCAATCCACTGCGATGACCCTTCGCTCGTCGCTCGAGGTCGTGATTTCAAGCTCGTGCCTGCTGCTGGCTTTCGGCTGCTCGGGCACGCCGGACCCGAGCGATGGCTCCGCGGGGACGGCGGGGAGCGCCGGCGCGGTTGGCAGCGGCGTCTCTGGGAGTACGGCAACGGCGGGCGCCGCAACGGGAACCTCCGGCTCGGGCTCGGGGACCGGCGGCGCAAGCGGCACGGCGGGCACAGGC
>FSUE01000209.1_pt1 | contig 25762 bp, 27 predicted proteins | sample 1637031 | NCBI WGS metagenome assembly FSUE01 (sample SAMEA3914819, study PRJEB12502) | metagenome | biome: forest; material: soil | place: Canada | collected 2010-06-26 | depth 0.3 m | reverse complement strand
GGGCAGCGGTAGTCTAGATGCTTCGGTCCCCGAGGCTCCTAAACCAGCTCATCCTTACAGCTCTTGAGCCGTTTTTGCCGACTGAGGGACCAATCTCTGAAGAGGCACCGATTGGCAAACGAACCGAGCCATGGACCCTGATGGCCAGGGGCGAGCACCGAGGCCAACGCGCCTACGAAGAGCCGGTGCAACTTTTGTCAGCAGCGGCAGTTTCGACCGCAGACCTGATCGAGCGCATTCGACGCGGCGATGTTTGGGCGGAGGAGGCCTTCTACCGCCGACACGTTGCCATGGTTCGTGCAACGGTACGGAGGCTCCAAGGCAACAGTCTGGACGCGGAAGACGTGGTTCAGGACACCTTCGTGAACGCGTTCGAGATCTGGGATCAGCTGCGGGAACCAGAGCACGCAAAGACCTGGCTGCTGCGAATCGCCGTTCGGAAGGTGCAGAAGCGCTTCCGGCGCCGGCGGGTTCTCCGTGCGCTCGGGCTCGATCAAACGACGGACGACGTCACGCTAGAGGCGCTTGCGCGTCCCGGCCTATGCAGCGAGGCACGCGCCGAGCTCGTGCTGCTCGATGCCGCTTTACGAGTGCTCGCGCCGGAGGTGCGCATAGCCTGGATGCTGCGTCACGTGGAGGGCGCGTCGTTGGAGGAAGTAGCCACGCTCTGCGATTGCTCGCTCGCGACTGTGAAGCGACGCATTGCCGTCGCTCAAGAGAAGGTTTCGGATCATCTGCAGCTGGAGGGCGACCGTGAGTAAGCTGCGTGAGCCCTTGCACCAAGAGCTGAGCGATCCTGCGAGCGAGCAGGAGATCAAGTCCCTTTGGATGGGCGTGCAACGTCGACGCGCTCGCAAGCAAGGGCGGACGCAGGTACGCCGCGGCGCGACCATGGCCTTCTCGGTGGCTTTTGCCGTGTGCGCGCTGCTATTGTGGTTCTGGCGGCCGACACGAAATCCAGGACCTCTCACACTCGGCGGCAGCCCGATTGCCTCGCTGTCAGCCGGCAGTGCGCGCAGGGCACAACTGTCGGACGGATCGACGCTCGAGCTCGGCCAAGCGGCTCAACTCGAAGTGCTCGATAACTCTGGGCAAAACTTTGGCACCGCGCTTCGGTCCGGTAGCGTCGTTTTCGACGTGAGGCCAGGTGGTCCCCGGCGCTGGACGATTGATGCGGGACTAGCCAGCGTGGAAGTCATCGGTACGAAGTTCACGGTCTCGCGCAGTCCACATGCGGTCGAGGTTTCGGTAGAGCGCGGGGTCGTCCTGGTACGCGGTGAGCGCGTCGTCGACCATGTACGACGTTTGACCGCCGGCGAATCCGTTCTCGTAGCGGAATCGGAGCCGCCGTCGCTGGCGGCACCTCCGATGCCGGAGCCGCCGCCGCCGGCAGCCGAGAAGCCACGGCCAGCTGCGTCAGCAACGTGGGTGGCTCCGAGCTTTGACCAGCTCATTGTCGCGGCAGACGTTCAACGCCGCCAAGGCGACCTGCACGCAGCCGAGGGCTCGTTGAAGAGCGCGCTGGCGAGTGCCCCCGACTCGAAGCGCGCGGCGCTCGCAGCGTTTACGCTGGGCAAGCTCGAAATGGACAACCTGGGTAACACCAGTCAAGCCGCCGCCGCTTTCGGGCGCGCGGTCAGCCTGGGTCCTCCAGGTGCAATCGCCGAAGACGCGCTCGGGCGGTTGGTGGAGGCCGAGGGCCAGGCCGGTCAGCTGGAGAAGGCGCGCGCAGACGCCGGGAAATACCTCACCCAGTTCCCGGGCGGGCGTCATGAGTATGCTGTGCGGCGGTGGCTCGAACAGCCATAACCTTGCTTTGGCTGGGGCTACCTCTGCTGGTCGCTGCAAACGCTTCAGCCGATGAGCTGCCCGAGTCAGTCTGGCTCAGCGTCAAGGACTGTTCGCAGCCGACGCTCAAGCTGGCGGAGGCTTACTCCGCTCTACGCCTGGAACTGAGTCAGGCAGGGATGCGTATCGTTGGCGACAACGAGCGCGAACAAGCAAGAGCAGAGCTCACCGTCGAGCTGCGATGCGACCGTGGCATCCGGGCCACGCTGCGTTTGAGGCAACACCAGGATCGAAGCAGCGCTAGCCGCCTCGTCGCGCTCGATGACACGAGCTCGAAGGATCGCGCCCGTGTGCTTGCGCTCGCATTGACCGAGCTGGTGCGCACGGATTGGGCAGAGCTTTCGAAACCCGGTGAGGCATCCTCACTGGCGGAAGCTCGCAAGAAACCGCCACCCCCTTCAACTGTGGAGCCTGCGAAGACGGAGACGGAGATGCAGTCCGCGTCTACGGCTACCCCGTCTGGGCCGGCCCAGCCACCTCCGCTCCCAGGCACCGAGGGTCGACACGCGCCAGCTGGTCCGACGGCTGGCGACGGCTCTTGGCACTGGCGTGCCGACGCTCTCATTCGTTGGTTCACCGTGTCTCCGAGGCCAACACTGGGACCTGCGTTCCAATTGTCTCGCGGACGCTTTTCGGCGGGAGTCGAAGCCGCGCTAGGCCGCGGCGCGAACGCGCGTGGCGTTGCGAACTATGGCTTCGCGGCGGCAACTTTTGGTTTCGATGCGGTCTCGACTGTAGGAAATGTTGCTGGCCTCGCAGTCGGTCCGAGATTCGCTCTAGGCGCTACCTGGTTTGCGGGCGACAGCGCCACGGCAACCGCCCAGGGGAACAACGTGGTTCAGCTTTACGCTGATGCCCGCATTCAGTGTGCTCTCACACTGCGCACTGCAACGGTCGACGTGGGCATGCAGTTTTCAGGTGGTCGCGCAAACGGTCTACGACTCCGAGATCAGGAGAAGACGCTGGGTGCCACCGGAGGCTGGTTCACAGGCGTAGCACTCGGTGCCGGCTGGTGATCGCGCTCCCCGGAGGTGTACCCTCGCGACCGGGCTCACCTAAGGGGCGCCTCGGTCGGTATTTCTTGAAGTAAGGCTGCCGTCCGGAGAATAACCAAGGTGTGGAGTCCCCTGCGCAGCCCCGTTCGCTTCACGCCGCTGGCCGTGGCGTCGGTGTGTGCGCTTTCAACCAGGGCGTACGCTGTCGATGAGGCCTGCACGGCGCCGCAACTGCACGTCGACCTGCCGGCGGGCTCACCCTGGGCGGACCGGATCGGCGTGCTGCAATCCGAGCTGCGTGATGCCAGGATTGACCGCTGCGTTCAGGTGCAGATTCGCGCTGCCGGCGCCGAGGTTCTCGTCGACGTGACCAGTCGCGGCCGAACGGCTTCTCGCCGCCTGACCGAGCCGAGCGAGCTCGTCCGCACCGTCGAGGCGCTGGTCGTCTTGCCACCCACCTTCGACGTGCCGGCGCCGGTGTCCCCGAGCGAACGTTTGCCGGACGCCGAGCCCGCGCCGGTACCGGTCGAGCCGATTCATATCGAGCTAGCGACCGCGGCGGCCGCGCGCGTCGGCGGCAACTTCTACGTCGGCGGCGGCTTCGAAGCGGCGGCGGACGTCGTGGTCGCCAACTACATTTTGGGCGTGTCCGGCCGCTGGGACGTCAGTGATGGCTACGTCGCCGAGCCAACCGCGGGCGGCTTCACGATGGAGTCAGGTGCGCTCGGCGTGCTGCTCGGGCATCGCGCGCCGCTACACGCCGCCGGCGCCTTCCTCGACGTGCTGGTAGCCGGGCGGATCGTCGTCGAGAATCAGGAGCAGACTGAATCCAACGTCGACGGCGAGACGCTCGACACCCGCATCGGAGTCGGACTGCGCGCTTCGCCGGCGAAATCGGTGGGTCTGCGAGCGTTCGTCGCCGCTGACCTCGAGGCCTCTCCCGCTCGCATTGCCCACGCCAAGCGCTTGGCCCCAACCCTGCCCATCCTTCCAGCCTGGACGGGTGGCGTGGTCGTCGGCCTGATGTGGGGACCGCGATGATTCGGCCGCGCAAGCTCGAGCTGCACCAGCCCACGGACAGCGAAGCGTTGAGCGCGCTCGCCCGCGGCGAGATCGGCGCGCTGGGCGTGCTGTACGACCGTCATCGTGCGGCCATCTTCCAATTCATCGGCCGCGCCGCCAGCAACTCGGCCGACGTCGAAGATCTGGTTCAAACTACTTTCGTCACGGCGTCAAAAGCAGCCGCGTCGTTTGACGGCCGCGAGAGCTGCCGGCCGTGGCTGATCGGTATCGCGGGGCGACTGGTCCACCGCCGCCGTCGCAGCCTTTTCCGTTTGGGCCGGGCGCTGCGCGAGCTCACGCAGCGCGAAACGCAGCGCTTCGTCGACCCCGCCGAACAACTGGGCGCTCGCGACGAAGTCGAGAAGATTGCCGCGGCGCTGCCCCAGATGAGCGCCGCCAAGCGCCTCGTGCTGCTGATGGCCGAGGTCGAGAACCTGAGCTGTCGGGAAATCGCCGACGCCTTGGAAATCCCGATCGGAACGGTGTGGACCCGGCTTCACCACGCGCGCAGGGACCTGCGGCAGCTGCTCGGTGAGGAGGCACCGTGACGACGCCGTCGCGTGAACGCTGCCCGCGGCAGTGGGAGGTGTCGGCCGCCCACGATGGTCGATTGCTGCAAAAGGATCTCGAGAGCCTGAATCGACATGCGTCCGGCTGCGACGACTGTCAGCGCGAGCGCGAGCGTATTGAAACGTTGGCGCAAGGGTTGCGCCAATTGCCGCCTTTGCCAGATGATCTGCTGGCTGCCCGGCGCATGCGCCACAACCTGCTGGCGGAGGTGAACGGCCTGATCGTCGCACCAGCACCGCGACGGCACCCGTGGCGCTGGGCCGGCGGTGGTGCGCTGGTCGTTGGCGTCGCGGCGGCGGTGCTCATCCGCCACAGCACCCCCGCTGCGAACCTGCCAGCCCCTAGCGCTGCCGCGCCGCGCCTTGCGGACGCAATTCCGGTCGAAGTGACAGCCACCTCCGGCTCGATCTGGCAAAAGCGGCTGCTCGCCGACGAGCTGCACATCGACCTCAGCGCCGGCGAAATTGCGGCCAAGATTGGCCCGCGCAAAGCCGGGCAGCGCGTGCGGATTCAGCTTCCAGATGGCTGGATTGAAGATTTGGGTACGACCCTGTCCGTGCGAGTCGAAGACGGCCACACCGCGAGTGTGCGCGTGTCCGAAGGGCGCGTGTTGCTTCAGCTGCGCGGGCGTGAATCGCGCGAGCTGAACGCCGGCGAAAGCTGGGAGCGGTCGGCCAATAGCGAACCACCCGTGGTGCCGCATGCGTCGTCCGCGGGCGTACGCTCGACAGCGAAAGCAGCACCGCCAGCGGCAACCCATGCGACCAACCCGGCAACCGCCACGAACCCGCCGCGTCCGGGCACCGAGCCTACCGACGCGACCGAGGGCGCGGCGCCCGTGGGCGGAAGCGCTGCTCGCGTCGCGCGCGAGGAGGACGAGCTTTACCTGCACATCGTGGCGCTCGCGCGAGCCCATCAGGTCAGCGAGGCTCGCGCAGCCGCCAAGGACTACCTGTCGCGCTTCCCCAACGGCTTCCGACGCGACGAAGTATCCGAGGTTGCGAAGCACTAACTAACGGCTGGTTGCGCGACGTTGCGCGCAACACCGCCGCTCTACGGCGTCCAATCGACCGAGAGCTTCGTGCCTAGCTGGATCGTGTGATCGAGCGCCGCCGGATTGCCCATGCCGTGTAGCTCGTAGCCCGCATACAGCATGTAGTACGACATGAGCTGCGACATGCGCACCGAAGCAAAGCCGTAGCCCAGCTCCAGACGCGCCCCCGGAGGCCACGGCGTTTGCCCGTGACTAAAGCGCACGACGGGCGCGAGCTCGACGTCGAACAGGCGCGAAAACCGCGTGATTCGCGCCAAGACCGGCGTGGCTAGCGTGACGTAGGCGTCGACGCCCGAGCCGCTCCCGTTGCTGGGTATGAACGTACCGCTGGCAGCCGCGTCCGCGCCGAGCGCCAGCGTCAAGCGTGAGCTGACGCCCCGCCCCAACAACACTCGCGCTCCACCGCCGAGAGCCGGTACGGGGCCGGGCAGCGTGACGGTTCCAAACGCCTGCGTCTCACCGAGCAGTGCCCAACGCGCCAGATCGGATTGCTCGCCCACGAAGTCCTGCCGCGGGGCCAACCAAAACGGGCACTCTGCTCGAGCGCGCTGTGCGGCCAGGCGCAGCAACGCCAGGGTACGCTCGAGCGAAAGCGCCTCGGCAACGCGTCGCAGGTCATGCCCGTTGGCCAGGTACGCTTGCCGTGCCGGTCCGCCGTTGCGCGTAACTTCCAGGAGCAGCCACTGGTTCAGCTCCGCACGCGTGCCTGCATCTGCCTGGCACACGCTGCGCAACGCTGGCTCGACGTTCAGCTCCAGCCGGCTGTTGTCGCTAGTCCAGCCGCTGTCCTCGTTGACCTCGACGATCTTGCGCAGATCGGTGTACAGCGCGCGAGCGCTCGGTTGTGGGGGCAGGCTGGCGCAGCCGGCGCACACTAGCGCCCAAAACGCCAAGGGTGCGCCCCTTCGCGCCGCTGTGGTGAGCACCGACGAGCTCACGTGACGCTCGGGCTGGCGCCGGGCTCGAGCCCTTCGCCGCCAAACCCTGCCAATAGCTGGACCCCCGCACTCACCAGCGCTGCGCGAACCTGCGGATCGATCAAGGCTTGCAGCTCCGCCTCGTGCAGGTAGTGCGGCGCCGCGCGGTCAATCTCGGGACAGCGGCGTGTCGCCGGGTGACAATGAATCTCGCTCAAGCCGTACGGCAACTGGAGAATGATCGACTTGAACAAATCGCGCTCCATGGCGCCGCAGTCGAAGATGCCGAACAAGTAGTCGTTGACCACGAACCCCGAGCGAAGCAAGCGCCGTTTGACGCGCGTGGCCCAGAGACACATGACGAGCCACACGCCCAGCCGGCCCGCGAAACCACGACGCGCTGCACGCCACGAAGCCAATAGCGGCTCATACGGCACACGCACGGCCTTCACGCCGTATTCGCGCGCCACTTTGATCAAGATCGGCAGCACGACCGGGTGCAGCTGCATGTTGTTGTGGCCGTTGACGTGATCGAGCGGCAGGCCAAAGGCTTGAAAAGCGGCAAATTGAGCGCGGATTTCGGCTTCGAGCTGGCGTCGAAACCGAGCGCTGGGTGCGCACAGCATGAACCAAATGAGCGCGGTCGCCGGCGCCAGCAGCTCGCCCCGCCGATTGGTGAGCAGCGGGATATTCGGCGCCGGTAGGCTCGGGGTGCCCTCGCACAGCGCCAGGTGCAAACCGACGCGCAGCTGGGGGTTACGGCGCGCCCGGGCTACCGCGTCGACCGCAGCCGGTTCGCCGACGAGCAAGCTGGTGGTCGTCAAGATGCCGCGCTGATGGCCGATCTCGACGGCTTCATTGATGGCCACTGCCAGACCAAAGTCGTCGCCCGTGACGATCACGCGCTTGCTCAGCTTGGCTTCCGCCTGCGCGTTCGCGAGCGTTGGCGCGTGCTCGACCGATTCGGGCGCGCGCCGGTGACATCGCCGGGGATACCAAGCCAGCCCAAGCAGCAGGCCAGCGCAGGTCGCGGCGACCGCCAGCCCAAGCCCGAGCTGGTGTCGCGCGGGCACGTGAGCCAAGCCCGCCCCGACGCCAAAACCCGCACAACTAAACGCTACCGACCAGAGCAGCGCGCCCAGCGTGTCGAGCACCGTGAAACGCCGCCGCGACAGGCCGCTCGCACCAATCACCGACGGCAAGACGGTGCCCATGCCGGCCAAAAAACGGCCGCCCACCAGAACCCACGCGCCCGAGCTCGACAGCCAGCGTTCGACGCGCTGAGCGCGCCCGCGCCATGCCGGGCGGCGCACCAGGAGCGCGGCCCCCGAAGCCCGACCGATGTGAAACCAGGTTTGGCCCCACGCGACACTGCCCAACGCGCCTGCCACGACGACCAGCGGCAACGACAGGCGTTGGCTTTGCGACACGGCACCCGCCGCCAGCAGCACCAGCTCACCCTCGACGAACGCGCCGACCAATACGGCAGCGTAGCCAAAGCGCGCCAAGAGCTCGCTGATCACGGCTCCGCCGTCGACAGTGAGCTGTAGGTAGGCGGGCACCAATGCGGCAGAGCCGTTGGCTTGCCGGTAACGTCCGTGTCGAAGACGGCCGACGTGGCGGCGTGCTTGGTCAGCTCGCTCGAGAGCTTGGCGACCTCGGCGCGCGGGTCGAGCACGACGAGCTTGTAGCCGTTGTAGTCTGCGGCGGCGTGCGGATCGAGAAAGCGGACACCGTGCTCGATGCACAGCGCCCGATAGCGATTGGCGACGTGCAAGCGCGCGTCTTTGAAGAACGCCCTCAAGCTGCGGTCGGTCATCAGCCGATGAATCAGCGCCGCGGTGAGCTCACCAGCGCGCAGATTGAGCCCAATTTCTAGCTCGTTCGAGAAACGATCGTAGATCATGAAGCGTCTCAGCCAGGCAACCCGCTCGGGGTCGTGGCAGACGATCAGCCCGCCCTCCCCGGCGGGCAGCACTTTGGTGGCGTAGAACGAGTAGGCAAGGTCGATGTAGTCGTCTTCGACCAACGCGTCCAAGTAGTGCGCATGCGCGCCGTCGACGACCAGTGGCACGCCCGCCTGCTTGCAAAGCTCACGCACGCGGTGAAAGGACGGCGCCAGGTAGCCGCCGATGACCGAGTAGACAACGACTGCGGTCTTGGCGACCGAAGCTTGCGTGAGTTGCCGCTCCAGCGCGGCCGGGCTCATCGCCATGAAGTCTTCGTAGCTGGAAGCGACGACTTGGATGTCCATCCCCAACAAGCGCGGCACCGTGTACAGCGCGCGCATGGTGTTCGCCTGAACGATGGCAACCTGACGGCCACTGGCCTGACGGTGGAACGCGAGCAGACCAAAAATGGCCGCGCCGCCCGACGCGACCGGCACGGAATGTCGCCCGGGCACGAACGGGGCGCCTTGCTCGCGGAAATAGCTACCTTCGGCGATCTTCCCGGCCTCGAGCAGCTGGCGTGCTTCGGCCAGGTAAGCGTCAATCAAGGCAGGCGGTAGTGATACGATTTGCATGACTCTCGGGGTTGCTGGGGAGCTCAGGCGCTGCCGCGCTGCATGGCGCCGCTCAACTGCCCGAAGCTCTGTTCGGGCAGGGTGGCGCTGGCCAGCAGCGCCGAGTGACCACGCTCAGGTGCCGCAAGGTCGGTGCGAAGCTGAAGCCGTGCCGCAAACTCGTGCACCAGCAGCGGGAACTGCGAAAATTTACCCGGTACTGCCCAGTAGGTGTTGCCGTTCACCTGCCCGATGGCGTGGTTGTAGCGGCGCTCCGCGGAGCCGGTGAACTCGGTCTTGGTACCGTAGTAGACGCTCGCCACGTCACTGGTCGAGACTTCCAGCCGTCGACAGACGCGGTTGATGAACGGCGAGATGTCAGGCAGTTGACCGGCGGGGTAAAACTCGTATGAGCCGACGGTGGAGCAGAAGCCGGTGCCCGGCACTTCGTACTTGATGTGGTTGATGGTCTCGGCCAACTGCGGCGTGAAACGAATGAAGCTCGGCAGCTCCAGCGCGCGCTTCAACACCACAATCGGGCTCGAAATCGACTTGAAGCGGGCGGCAGTGCGGGTGTCACCCAGGTGCAGCAGCTGTTCCGGCACGCTCTTGCCGGTGGCCAACACGACCAGATCGGGAGCGTGCAGCTCGCCGTCGAGCTCCACGCAGGTGCGACCGGCTTGCGTCACCAGCTTGTACTCGGCTCGAGTGACAACGCGTGTGTGCCGACCCAGCAAGCCGAGCAGGGTGTCGAGCACGCGCCTGGTGTTGATTTGCGCGTCGGTGGAACGCACGACCGTGTACTTGGCGTAGCCGTCGGGACTGTCTTCCCAGTGGTTGAGTAGCCGCATCAGGCCGGGCGTGAACGCGGTGGTCGGGGTCGTGTCGTAGCCCAGCTGGCGCAAGCGTCTGAACGTGATCGCCTCCAGGTGATGCTTCCAGCCGAGTCGTTGCAGAAATGACAGCTCCGCCGTCGCCGTTGCGTAAAGGTAATGGACGCGCTCTGCCGCGAACCAGCCGCCGCTCGAGGCTGAGTAGCTCACGCCCTGCTGACTGGCTCGCAAGTTGAGTGTCTCAGGCGGTAGCAGGTGACCGTAGATGGGCTCGAACAGCCGCAGGGCGTGATTGCAGCCCAGCATCGCGGCCCGGTTGAGCGATGACGCATAGAGCCAGCCGGTGTGCAGCCAATTCTGCGTGCGGCGCGAGGCATCGCCGCCGAGGTCGGGCGAGGTCTCGAGCAACGTGATGCGGAAACCGTTGCGGGATAGCAGCTCTGCCAACGCCAAGCCTGCGATGCCCGAGCCAAGCACGAACGCATGCCGCGTCTTCATCAACCGCGCTCCGTTACCGAGGGCGCGGCCGCGGCTCCGGAAAGTCGCCCCCCACGGTCGAGCGACAGCTGAACGCCGCGCCACGTGATGCTGCGCGTCAGCAGGGCGCGCAACCACCAGACGACGGACATGACGTCTTTGAGGGGCAGCAGCCAGAGCGCGCGCAAACCCTCGCGGTCGCGCAACGCGACACCCAAAACCGCAGCCGCGCTCAGTAGCCGCACTCCACACGCCAGCAACACGATCTCTACAGCTCGCTCATCCCAGCCGCGCAGCGTCGCCAACCCGAGCGAAAGCGGAATGATGCGCAGCAATAGCCCAGCCGCGAACAGCGCCGGAACTGCCGCGAGCGTATTGCGTTCCCAGTACACTTGCTTCTGCGCCCAGGCTTGCGGGCTCTCGAGATCGACCGTCACGTCGACCGCGTGCGGAATCGCCACTACGCGCTTGCCGCTCTTCACGATGCGACGCCCCATCTCGGTATCCTCGACCAGAAAATTGCCCAGCGCCGGCAGGCCGCCGATCGAGTCCAGCGTGCGCCGGTCCAGAGCCGTCGAGACGCCGAAGCAGAAGTCGACCAAGCCGGTCGCGCTGGCCAGCAGCGCCATCGCGAATTGATCGGCGTTGAGGCCCAACAACTCGAGCCGTTCGAACCAGCTGTCGGCGTTGGTTGCGCGAAAGAAGCTGGTGACGGCGCCGACGCGCGGATCGGCCAACGGGGCCACGATTTGCGCCAGAAAGTCGGGAGCAAGCCGCGCATCACTGTCGCTGACTACCAGCACTGCGTGCCGCGCGTGTAGCAGCGCGCCGGCGAGATTGTTGATCTTGCCGTTCATGCCCACCACCACTGTTTCGACCGCTACCGAGACCCTCTCGGGCCCAAACTCGTGTGCCAGCTCGCGCAGCAAAGGCAAGGCTGGGTCGTTCGGGCGCTGAACCGAGAACACGACTTGGTACTCGGGGTAGTCCTGCCGACAAGCGGTGCGCAGGTTTTCACGTAGACCCTTCTCTAAGCCGTAGACCGGCTTGAGCAGCGTCACCGGCGGCAGGACATCGAAGCGGGCGGCACCCGGCGGGCGGCGCGAACGAAAGAAAAATGCAGTGGCCAGCACGGCGACCCACCACAACGCCCCGAGCGCAATGCACGCGGTCAAGATCTGTTCGAGCGAGCGCAGCCCAACATGAAAGCTCACGCTCTGACTGCTCCGGCAGCCGCGCATCCTTCATCGGATCACACCATCATTTTGCTGATTGGCTGCGTTGTCGGTCGAGCGCTACGGCAGCGCGTCGATCCAGTCGGCCAACGCCTGACTGTCAGGCTCGTCCACCTTGTGGCTCACCAGCGGAGGCATTTGGTACTTGTCGCGGCGATGGGCCAACAGCCAAAGCAGGCTTTGGTCGTGCGCGCCTGGCGTGATGCGCTGAGCACCGGGAAACATCTGCGCGACGGCGGCGGTCGTGGGAACGACAGCAACGCCTGCCGTGTAGGCGTCGGCCATGTCGACCGTTTCCGTCCGGGCCTTGCCGTCGGCGGTCCAAAACTCCTCAGCGCGCAACCGCAACACGAGCTTGGTCTCCTCACCCAGACCGCGCGCGGAGTGACACGCCATGCCGCAGTTGGCGTGCAAAAAGCCGAGCGCCGCGGCAGCCTGACCGCTGTCGTCTTCGGGCAGTTGGATGCCGGTGTCGGCAGGCGGGTCGCTGAGGAGTCCGGACGCGGCGAGAGCGTCCAGCGTCAGGCCCTTGGCCGTCGGTAGCGCGAGTGCCACCGCCTCGACCCCGAGCACCTTGTCGGAGCCACCGTGGTGGCACTTTCCGCAGTCCTTGGCGGTCGGGATTTCGTAGCCGGTGTCCAACAGCACGGCCGTCTTGGACGTGTTGAGCGTCGCGGCTTTCTCCGCGTCGTCCCAAACGTACGTCGCCATGACCCAATTGGAGGCGGACTGCTTCCACAGCATCCGCGTTTCGAGCAACTTGCCGCCGAAGCGAAATTCCTTGAACGCCTTGGTATCGACCGGAAACTTCCAGGCGTCCCAAACCGAGGTGTCGATGCTGGTGTCCGGCGGTAGCTGCAGGTAGCGCTGCTTTTCGGCGCCATCACTCCACAACACCGCGCCCGGCGTGTACGGCTGTGCTGATGCCGTCGTCTGCTGCGAGCTTTTGGCATGGTACAAACCGATGCAAAAGACGTCGTTGGGCGCGACCGACGTGGGGTCGGGGCAGCCTGCGAGATCGTCGACTATCGCGGGGTTACTGCCCCCACCACTACAGCCACACAGCGCGAGCGCGGCGCACAAGGTCGCGCAATGCGCGTGTTCAATCGTCATGCGCACCCGCCGCAATCCAACTGCGCACCATCTCGATCTGCGCGTCCGGTAGCGCGCCGTTACCGAACGGCATGCGGGCACCGCACGGCGGCTCCGCCGTCAGTTTCAGGTAAAAAAGGCTCTCCTCGGGCTTGCCCGGGACCACCAGTGACCGGCCCGCGCAGTTCTTGCTGGTCGAGGTTACGCCAACGAGCGCCGCGTAAGCCGCTGCGGTATCGCCCTCAGCGCCCGTATGCAGGTTGCCATTGCTGATGTTGCTGGCCGGCTGCGTGTGGCAGAAGTTGCATTTCGCGCGCGACGCCGCGGGAAAGATCGCGGCGTAGATCTCGCTGAACTTGGCGGCCTGAGTGGGCGGATCGCCGTTGGAAGCGCAACCGCTCACGCTCCACACGAGCGTGGCGGCGGCGGCTACTGCTCGCATGTAAACGGCCCGTTTTTGACCGGGGGCAGTGTGTGCAGATAAACGGCGAGGTCATGTCGGTCGTCGTCGGTCATTTTGCCCAGGCGCTCGGGGCCGCCCGGGTGCGTGCTGCACAGCTCACGCCCGGTGTCCTTTTCGGTGTTGGACGCCAGTGCGGTCACGATGTCGTCGACCGACCAAGCAGCAAGACCGGTCTTGTCTGGCGTCAGATTCGTCGAGGTGTTGGGCTTCGAGCCGCGAATGAAGGTGTAGGTTTTGCCGCCCCCGTAGGCCTTGGTCATGTCCGGTACGCCCGCCGATAACTCTTCGGTGTGACAGTACAGGCAGGCGACTTTGCCCAGGTAACGGCCGCGCTCGGCAGCCGCGAAGTCAGGGTCATCGGCCGCGAGCGTGGTGTGCGGGATCTCGTCGTCGTTCGCCAGTTGCACCGGGGGATTTTGGTCGCCGTAGGGGTAGTCGGCGGCGACGACGTTGTCATTGGGCGGGACGGTCCGCAGGTATTGAATGATCGAGTCGACGTCTTTCTTGTCGAGCAGGGAGTACTCGGGGAACGGCATGATCGGGTAGATCGCGACCATTTCGTCATCGATACCCGTGGTGAGCGCCGTGCGAATTTGCTCGTCGGTCCAGTTGAACAAACCCTCGGGGTTGTGGGACGTGAGGTTCTCGGCGTTGACGGTGACGATCGTGCCGTCGACGTCCGTAAAGTCGTACGAGCGGCTGCCGGCCAAGTACAGATCGAGGTTGGGCTGGCCATCCGCGCCCGTAGGCGTGTGGCAGACGCCGCACATCAGCACGTGGTCGACCAAGTACTCGCCGCGTTCGGGTGTGCCGGACTTGGCGGTGGCGGGGTGCGCGCTGCCGCCGCCGCTGCCCGAGCTGCCGGTGTCGGCAGCGCCGCCGCTGCCGCCGTTGCTCGTGTCGCTGTTTTTGGAAGTGGAGCAAGCGGCGAGGCTGGCGCTGACAATGAGCGCGGCGATCCCGGGAAAAGCTTGGTATTTCATGCTGTTCTCAACGCCTCAGTAACCCTGGCCGCCGGCACAGAACTCAGCGTGGAAGCTGCCGCTCACGTCGCCCGTCGGGCTCGCGTACGTCGCCATCACCGTGCCTTCAGCAACGCCCGTCGGGTCGTTGATCGTGAAGGTCACGCTACCCGTAGCGGCCGCCTGCTCGTACGACGACGAACGACCGCCTTTGGCGTAGTTCACCTCGGCGCCTTTGCCGACCGCGACCGTGCCGGTCGCGAAGCTGCTCTTGACGACGATTTCGACCACCTGCGCGTTCGCGTCGATCGACCCCAGCCAGCGCGAGACGCTCAGCGTGTCGCACGTGATCGGCGCCGAGCTCAGGTAAACCAAGCGCTCGCCGCTATTGGAAATGACCAGCGACGACACCGTCGGCTTCACCGCGCCGAGATCGCCCAGGGTACCAGTGAGGGAGGTCGTGCCCTCCGTTCCGTCAGCTCCGCCAGCGCCTGGCGACGCGCCCGCCGCGCCGCCGCCAACCGAGCTGGAGCCGGCCGTGCTGCTCGCACCGGCTGCGCCCGCTTTGGAGCTCGAGCCCGCTGTGCCGGCCCCGGCTATGCCGGCCCCGGCCGTGCCGGATCCAGCCGTGCCTTGGTCGCCGCTCGACGACCCGCCGCTACAGCCCAAAGCCCACACGACCGCCGTCAACCCCGTAGAGCAAGCCAAGCGATTTAGCATGTTGATTGCCCTAGGACTCGCCCAGCTTCCGAGATTCCTTCATCGGGCGTCTGTCGATTTTCTGTTTTTTCAGGCAACCCGCGTCGCAGGGTCGACCTCGGTGCCGGTGTCCACCCAGGCGTCCGCACCATCGACCTCGGCGGCGTAGGCCCGCAGCGGCGCTCGCGCGGGACCTGTCAGCACGGCTCCATCGGAAAGACGGAACTGAGAACCGTGACAGGGACAGATGATGCCGCCCGTGGGATGCGGGCGCACGATCTCCGAAGCGCCGCAGGTCGGGGGTGATGGGGTCAGACCACCGCACGCCTCGTCCGCGCAGAGCGCGACAACGCAACACGCGTGCGGGCAGATGGCCGAACGAGCGAAGAACCCTTGTTCGTCTCGCGCTAGAATGACCGCGGTGTTGTCGTCGACGTTGAAGAGCAGCGCCTCGCCCACCGCGAGCGCCGCGCCCCCACGAAGGTGGATACGCTCGTTCAACAGCAAGCAATAGCGTGACGCCGGCCCCGTCGTCGGCGCGACGCACTCCTTCGCGGTTTCGCTGGAGGCTTGCGGGCCGCCGCATGCTGCGCACGCCGAAGCGAACGCGAGCACGGAACGGCGGGTCGCTCTCAAGGTGTGCACTTGCCCGAGCTCACGTCGCATTTCAGAGGCGAGGTGCAGTTTTGATCTTTCAAGCACGAAAAGGCGCAAGCGTGGTCGGTAGGCCCGAACCCGCTGGGTGGTGTGCTCAGGAAGAGCTGGCAGACGTAGCCTTCTTTCGTGCGGCAATCGGCGTCGACGTCGCAACTCTTCAGGCAGGCGGGGGTCTCGAACGGCAGCGACACACAGGTCGCCCCCGGCGAACAGACCTGGACGTCGTTGCAAGGCTCCATCGCGCAGTACCCGCCCGGATAGCCATCGCCCGCCTCGTTGTTACACGCATCGCGCGAATCGGTGCCGCAGTCGATGGTCGTGGCGCAAGGCTCGCCCACGTTGGTGGTGGAGGGGTCGGGTGCGCAGCGACCGCGACTATTGGCCGGGTCGCACACCTCATCGGTGCCGCAATCGGCGTCCGCAGCGCAGGCGGAGCCGAGCCCCGAGCTGGGCGGCTTGCCGTCGAGGGGGCAATCGAACAGCAACTCCAGGATGTCCACTTCGAGCAACCCCGCATCCGACTCGGTCTCGCTGGTCGCGGTGTCCATGGTGTCGGACGCAGCTGTCATCGAATCGAGCGTCTGATCCAGATCTCCGACTACGGTCTGACTACCCGCTACGCGGTGGCAGGTGGCGACCTTGGCATCAGCGGCCGCCCGAACGGTGGCCCAATCCCCCTTTAGCGAAGCCAGATCATCGGCGTACGCGGCCCAACCTTGGAAATGGGAGTCGATGCCGGCGCGCAAGAAGGTGGCGTCCATGCGCACGATTTCAACCGGGATTTCCGGATGAAAGTAGCCGAACAGCCCGGTCATCTGCAGGTGCACGTCGTTGGCAGCGCGCGCCGCGCTCTCTTGATCTTCGGCCGGGATCGCCGTGTCGAGCGTCGACAGAGCATCAGCGATCACCGTGCTGACCTGAGCCGGCAGGTGAGTGCACTTTTGGTTGGTGGAGCCCCAGACGTCTTTCAACAGCGACAACACCGCGCCAGCGCGCGCCCAATCCGGCTCGCGCGTCGGATACTCCCCGAACACGGAATACGAGACCCCCTCCGCGTCGCGCTCGACATCGCGCGCTTCCGCCAGCACCACGCCGTCCCGTGGACAAATGGCGGCGCCAACTTTGCCGGTTGAAGGCTGAGAGTTGCTGCACCCAGAGGCGAGCGCTACGAGCGCTGCCAAGGTCGAGACTTTTCGCATCTTGATTCACTCACGGTTCGCGGCCCGTCGCGCAATAGGTGGCATGAAAGGTTCCTGAAACCGTGCCGCCTGGGATGGTCAGGTCAAAAGCGCCGTCCGCGGCTTGCTCGGCCAGAAATTGCTCGACCGTCACCGTCCCGCCCGTCGCGGACACCTCAGACGGCGTACCGCTCGTCGATGTGACGGTGTAGCTCACGTCTGCTTCTCCGATCCCAGGGCGGGAGGTGAGATGGTAAGCGCCGGCCTCAGTCCCAATCAGCTTCATCTCGAGCGCTTGGGTTTGATCCGTCACCTTTTCGTCCCAGCCGGCCGCACTGAGAACAGCGCAGCTCACTTGCTTGTCGAACACGTAGACAACGCGGGTTTGCTTCGGGTCGTCGGGAGCGCCGATCCAACGGGCATCCGCCACGGCCTCGAACGACCTCGTTCCAATCGTCCCGGCTGCCGTGCCCGTGCCGTGCTTTCCGTCAGGCGTGACAGCTTTGTTCGAGCTGCAGCCCGCGGCCGCCACGACGACGCAAGCGAAGGCGAGACCCAGCGCGGTTCGGGTATGCACACTCATCTTGTCCAGAGCGTCCTGAACCCTTCATAGAAATCGACGCGCAAATTTGCGAGGCCGACTTCAGTCAAGGCGCGCTAGGCTGGCGCCGATGCGAGCAGCAGCATGAAGCGCGCCGAAGACGCAGCGAGCAAAATACCGGCTGTAACGCTGGGATTCTGGGTGATCAAGATCGCCGCAACCACGCTCGGGGAGACTGGTGGCGACGCCGTAACGATGACCCTCAACCTCGGTTACCTGATCGGCACGGCCATTTTCGGTGTCCTGCTCGTCCTGGCAGTCAGCGCGCAGATCGCGGCCAAGCGCTTCTACCCATTTCTGTACTGGGCGGTGATCATTGCGACGACGACGGTCGGGACGACTCTGGCCGATTTCGTCGATCGCTCGCTCGGGATTGGCTACCTGGGCGGCTCATCCATTCTACTAGTGCTCGTGCTGGCGACGCTCGGGCTGTGGTACCGCGTTTGTGGTTCAGTCTCGGTCGAAACCGTAGCCTCACCCAAAGTCGAGCTGTTCTATTGGGCGACCATTTTGTTCTCGCAGACTTTGGGTACGGCACTCGGTGACTGGATGGCGGGCGACACCGGACTCGGCTACGGGGGCGGCGCCCTGGTCTTCGGCGCGGCCCTGGCATTGGTCACTTTGGCCTACTTCTTCAGCAAACTGTCGCGCACCGCGCTGTTCTGGGCGGCCTTCATTTTGACGCGCCCGCTCGGCGCGACGGTGGGCGACTTGTTGGACAAACCGCACGCTCAAGGTGGGCTGGAGTTTGGGCGCTTCAGCGCCTCCGCTTTGCTACTGGCCTTCATCATCGGCGCTATCTTGCTCCTGCCGCAGCGGGCCGGGCGCCATCCCGCGTCTCACTCGTCCGACTGAGCCGCTCCACCTCGAGCCGCCGAAGAGCGTTGGGAAAGTCGCGCAGAAACGCGGCGGCCGCGAGGCGGGCTTCGTCGCCCCGATGCGCTCGCAGTAACGAATTCATGTTCAGCATACCCCTCTCTTGGCCGCTCCTCGCCCATCCCTTCAAATCAATCGAGAGTTGATTCAACGCGGGACGCAAAGGTGCACCGCGGGTATGGCGCTGCTGTCGCTCCATGTTATGAAAAACGCGCGGAACCGTCCCCGCCTTTATGCGATTTGCCCGGCCTCCGCTCATGCTCGTCCCGCCTTCGCGCGGAACCGAAAGCGAGGAGCCCGACAAGCTGACCGTCGACGACCGCCGGCTCGTGGCGGGTGTCAGAGCCAACAACCGGGGCGTGGCGGTGGCGTTCTACGATCGCGCGCGCCCGATCGTCGATCGCACCTTGGTCCGCCTGCTCGGCCCGCGCGACCACGAATACGAGGACGTCGCGCAAGCCGCCCTGTTCGCCATTGTCGAGGGTATCAGTCGATTCCGCGGAGAGTGCCCGCTCAATGCTTGGTTCTCGATAGTGACCGCTCGGACGGCATTTCTAACCGTCCGCCGACGACGCACCGAACGACAAATCTTCGCGGCTGGCGTCGAGCCAGCAGATACGGATTCAGTAATAGGGAGTCACGCTGGGGTTGTCGTTGCGCGTCAGGCTATTGATCGAGTTCGCAAGGAGCTCCAACAGATGGATCCCAATCAGTCGTGCACGTTCTTGTTGCACGACGTCTACGGCTACGATCTCAAGGAGGTGAGCCAAATCACGGGCGTTAGCTTAGCGGCAGCTCAGAGTAGACTCGTGCGCGGGAGGCGCGGGATTCACGAACGCATTCGCAACAACGAGGAATTGGCCCGTCTGTTCCTCGAAGTCTAGGTGACCAACGGCACTGAGTGACGCAAATTGCCACGCACCGCTAGCGGCTACAGTGACTACCGATTGGGTTCGCGATGCAGTAGCGTCCGCGCGTATGCCGCTATCACGCCGAATCATGGCCGAGGTGTTGGGCACTTTTTGGCTCGTCTTTGGAGGATGTGGCAGCGCGGTACTCGCCGCTGGATTCCCCAAGGTCGGCATCGGACTCATGGGCGTGTCGCTCGCCTTTGGTCTCACGGTGCTGACCATGGCGTACGCGATTGGACATGTTTCGGGCTGCCATCTGAACCCGGCCGTGTCCGTCGGTTTGATGGTCGGCAAGCGTTTCCCGGCGCGAGAAGTCCCTGCCTATGTGGCTGCCCAAGTCGCGGGGGGCTCGGCCGGCGCAGGAGTCCTGTACGTGATCGCTAGCGGCGCCGACGGTTTCACCACGGCCTCTGGCTTCGCTGCCAACGGCTTTGGTGCCCATTCGCCCGGCGGTTATTCGATGGTTGCGGCGCTGGTGGCCGAGGTGGTGCTGACCTTCTTCTTCCTGGTCGTGATTCTTGGTGCCACCGACAGTCGGGCACCTGCGGGCTTCGCTCCAATCCCGATCGGTTTGGCGCTGACTCTCATCCATCTCATCGGTATACCGGTCACGAATTTGTCGGTGAACCCCGCCCGCAGCACCGGACCCGCATTGTTCGTCGGCGGCTGGGCGCTCGAACAGCTGTGGCTGTTCTGGCTCGCGCCGATTGTCGGCGCCGCCCTCGCTGGCGTCGTCTATCCAAGCCTGTTTGGCAGCGGTCATCCTCCGGCCGTCGGCGGCGTCAAGGCAGCAGAGACCGGTACCGTGACTCGCGGCGCCTGACGTAGCCGTCACGCCTCATGACCGATTTCTAGAAGCGCACGAAACGAATACCACTTACGTGGTAGGCCAATTGGCACCAGCCCTGTAAGATCGCCCGGTGGTGGCGATGACGCGGCCTTTTGCGGCGAGAGCAGACGAAGACAAGCTGACAGCGCAGCTCTTCGAGGCGCTCGGCTCGTCGCTCGACGTGCGCACGATTCTGAGGGAGGCCTACCCGCTGCTGACGCGTCTCATCCCGGCTGACTATGGCGCCCTCGGCGTTTCCGCGACCGCCGAAGCTGAAGGCTTCGAATGGACCGTCGCCGAATTGCCGGAGGCCTTTTTCGCGACCTACGCCGAGATGGCGGCTCACGACTTCGTGCGCCACGCGGTCACCGCGGAACCGCGCCGGGTACTGCGCGATCAAGAAATGATAGCGCGGCCGGAGCTCGAGCAAAATCTGCTCTATCGCCGCGCGCGCGAGCTCGGGGTGCCGCTCGAGCAGGTCATGGCCGTCATGCTGCATATCGACGACCGCTGGCAAAGCGGGCTCTCGCTGTATCGCGACCGAACCAGGCCGTTTTCCGGCGCGGAGCGCGCGCGGCTGCAACGTATCACGCCGGCCCTCGCCAACGCAGTTCGGAACTGTCACCAGTTCGGCGTCGCCGCCGATTGGAAGCTCGCGCTGGAGCGGATGTTACCCGACCCGGAAGCAGCGGTCGTGCTGGCAGCGGACAACGGCGGCGAGATTGCCCGTAGCGAGGGGGCTAGCCAGCTCCTAGAGCGGTGGTTCGAACCGCACGAGCGCCGCGGCTCGCGACTGCCGAAAGCGCTCGCGCGCGCCGTCCAGCAGGCCGCGTCAACGACGGCGCCCGGCACTTGGATAGCGCGCCGCTCGGGCCACAGGCTCGAGGTGTCTTTCGCGCGGCTAGCCGGCTATTTCGGCGACAATCGTTGGCTGCTGCGCCTCGAAGAACGCGCCGAAGGCGACCCGGCTGCGGCCGCCTGGCGTCTGAAGCTGACCAAGCGTGAGCGTGAAATAGTCCAGGGCGTCCAGCAGGGTTGGGACAACCGCATGATTGGCGACGAGCTGGGATGCAGCGAAGGCACCGTGAAGAAGCATCTCAGCAACGTCTTCACCAAGCTCGGTATCAAGAGTCGCACCGCGCTGGTCGTCGCGTTAGCGGCGAGCCACGATCTGAGCCGGCCGACAAGCGCAAGAAAGTCGTGACTTCGACGCGGCCACGCCTGTCCAGCTATTCTGCGGGCGTCGGTGGTGGTGGCGTCGGTGGTGGTGGCGTCGGTGGTGGTGGCGTCGGTCGCGTTGCAATGCGCGCGGGCCCTCCAGCAAGCGCCAGCGTCGGCGTTAGCGACGCCGGCTGCCCGTAACGACGCAGGTATTCGAGCGTCGCTTCTTGCAATTCATCCTGCACCTCCACTGTGGCGCCCGCGCCTTCGTTGGCAGACGCGATTGCATTGCCGACCGCGCCTAAGAGAATCGTGGCGCCAGCGACGTCGGAGCCAGCGGAGTTCATGTCGATTTTCGCGTGGCCAAAGTAGGCAATGGTACCCCGCCCGTCGACGCTGAACAGCAGCTTTCGAGAATGGAAGGTGGCGTTGTATTTGATGAGGCCACCGAGCGTACAGAGGACGTCGGAAAGGTAGGTGGGGCCGCGCTTGACCGACGTAAAGACCCAGCCGCTCTTGTCCAGCGACAGATTGGCCTTCTGGTGCTCCTTGCTGTCGGTGAGACCGAGATAGCAGCTTCCCGTTACCGGCTCGCCGTCATTTTGGACCTCGATACGCCCGAACAGCGCGCCGTCGCTACTCGGGATCTTCGTCGGTTTGAGGTTCGTTGCAGAGCTCACGCAGCCTAGCGGTCCGAGCGATGTCAACAGCGCAGAGAACGCCGCGATTTGAACGAGTCTCACGTGAATAACCTATCTCGAGCCAAACCAGGGCCCGGAGCTCACTGCTCCCGACCCATGACTCGCAGGTCCGGTTTCTAGCTCGCACCGCCAGCGTTGGTAATGCCACCAAAGTGGTAGGCTAAACGTCGCCCATCGCCAAAAAGGTCGTAAGCGATCTGGGTCCGTTCCTGCACTCCAGAGCAGAGACGCAACCCTCAAATACACCGGAGCGCGTGACAAGACCGCTCGGGAGAAGGCCGGCGCATGGCGACTGATTACGTTCGCGAGCTCACTGCCGAATCTGAAGCTTTTGTCGCATCGCTCGATCGAAGTTGCGTAGTGGGCAACGTCATCAGCGGCATGGTCACGCGCGAAGAGTACATTGCGTTCCTGATCGGCACCTTCCACTACGTGCGCTGGTCGGGCTACCTGCTCGCCCAAACTGCCCTCGGGTTGCGTCGCAACGGTCGTTACCCAGCGCTCGTCCAAGCCATCGACGGAAAAGCCGCCGAAGAAGGGCCACACGACCGGCTGCTGCTGCGCGATTTGCGGCGCTTGGGCCAAAATATCGAGCTAATCAAGGGTCGCTCCGCGCCCACGGCAGTGCGAGCTTACGTGGCCTTCAGCCTCGCCCGAGCAAAGGATGCCTCGCCAGCGTACCTTGGGGCCGCTTACACACTCGAGTACATCTCGATGCGACGCGCCAAGGTGGCAGCGCGCGAGCTGCGCCGCCTCAACCGCCTGCCCGACATCGAGCAAGCGCTCAGCTTTCTCGATACACACGGCGCGGCCGACATTCAGCACGTCGCCGAGTTGGAAGAACTACTCCAGACGATCACCGACCCTTCCGACCTAGCCGACATTCTCCTATCCGCCAAGGTCCTGCGACGCCTGTACCCCGCCTTCTTCGAGTTGCCGGTCGGAGACGCGTAAAGGCACCATGCTGCGCCTGATCGTTGCCAATACCGAGCTAGAGATCGCCGACGCCCAGCGCGTGCGCTTTCGAGTCTACTGCGAAGAAGAGCACCTACTGCCTTTCCACATCGCTGCGGACGGGCGGGAGCGCGACGTGCGAGATTTGGCTGAAACGACGACGCACCTGCTGGTCTACGCAGGCACAGAGCCGGTAGGCACGGTGCGACTATGCCTGGCGAGCACGCGCTCGCCTGAGAAACCCGGCTTCGGGCTCGATCTTGAGGCGAGCTTCGCACTGTTGGGATTCGACACGCCGGGTATGCGCTTGGCGGAGATCACGCGCTACTGCGTTGTCCGCCGCATGCGCGGCACGCGCGTAGCGTCGGCATTGTTCGCCGCGCTACACGTCACCAGCCAGCGCCTCGGCGTCACGCACTGGGTCGCCGCCGCCAACATGGAAACTGACTGCGCCGAGGACGCGGCAATCGCCCACCGGCTGATCCAAACCAGCGACCTGCTGAGCCCCGTCTTCGCGGCTTCGCCACGGGCCTGCGCCGGCCCCGCGGCGGCAAAGCGCTTCAGCTACACGCCGGAAGAGCGCCAGCGGGCCCGCCGCGGCGAGCTTTCGCTGTTGAAGTTACCAAGAACCCTGTCGCTGTTCGCGCACAAGCTTGGGGCGCGCTACCTAGGCGCGCCAGCTTACGACGCGCACTTCAACGTCTTCGCCGCGCCGCTTTCGGTGGAGCTGGCTAACATCAGCGCGCAGGCCAAGGACGCCAGCGGCCATGCATCAGCCTGAAAAGAGTTCAGTCGCTGTGGAATCGACCGGGGCGCTGTGTTTTTCGGTAATGTGGCTGGGGCGTTTGCTTCAAGAGTGTTGAGGACGGCGACGGCCGGACATCAACGTTCTGCGTCTGGAGGAGCACTTGGAGCGCAGCAATTTGGTCGTGTCGGTAGAGCAAACAGGCACGCGGCCTTGGGGCGAAAGCACCCTGGCGCTACGTCGCGCGCGGCGCACTCGCCGTCGCGGCTGGTTGACCACGCCCCAAGAGCTGCTGGAGCGTGCTCGGGCGCTTGACCCCAACGCGGTGGCGTCGCTGTGCCAGAAATACCGTCATTCGGTGCGAAATTTTCTGCGCGGCCGAGGGGTCTCGAAGGACCAAGCCGAGGACGTCACGCAGGGCTTTTTCGAGGGCGTGCTCAGGCGCAACAATTTCTCGCAGGTGGACCCGGAGCGTAGCTTCGGATCCTGGCTGCGCAGCGGGGCGCTGCACCACCTGTACAATGAGCGGGATCGAGAGCGGACCGGCAAACGCCTTCTCGATGAAGGCAAGGCGAAAGAGCTCTGTGCTGAGCTCGAGGCCGCGCGAACGACGCTGAACGAACGAACGCTCGATCAGCTGCGTGCCAAGCAGCTCGTCGAGAAGGCTTGGGCGCGGCTCAGAGCCGAATATGTGCGGCTGGGCAGCCAAACCCTGTTCGAGCACCTGCGCAAGACTCTGTTGCTTGAAGCTACCGAGACCACCGACGCCGAGCTCTGTCACCAATTGGGGCATTCTTCCAGCTACGTGGCGGTTGCCCGGCATCGCCTGCGCAATCAGGATTTCCCCGCAGCCGTCATGGCCGAGCTCAAAGTCGCGCGTTCGCGCACGGCGCAGGCACGCGGGCATGCCAGCGCTGCGACGCCAACTTTGCACGAAGAACTGCGGGCGTTGCTCGATGCCCTCAGCTAGTGGGCACCGGCCAGGAACGGCAACTGTGAGCGAGGCGCGAAACCTTCTGGCGGAAATGCTGTCCAGCATGGCGGAGCACGGAACCTTGTTCGGCAGCTACGTGCTCTATGAAAAGCTCGGCCGTGGTGGCTATGGCGTCGTGTATCGCGCCCGCCGTGTGGGCAGCGACGAGGTCGTGGCTCTCAAACAAATGCGTGGCGGATCACAGGCCACCGCGGAGGAGCGCAGCGAGTTCTTGGCGGGTGCGCAGACGATGGCCCGGCTCGGCCATAGCGGCATCGTGCGCGTCCGGGATTTCGGCGAAACGGAAAACTGCCCCTTTTTCACGATGCCGCTGATCGAAGGTCGTGATTTGGCGGCCACGCTCGAAGGTGGTCGGCCCTCCCAGGCGCAAGCCGCCAGGTGGCTCGCGGCCGTGGCACGAGCCATCGACGACGCGCATGGCAATCAGGTCCTGCATTGCGATCTCAAGCCGGCCAACATCTTACTCGACGCGACCGGAACGGCGTTCGTTACCGATTTTGGCTCGGCCCAGCCCCTTAGCGCGCAGGGCAACTGCGACGAATCCGGATCGGGAATACTCAGCTACTACATGGCCCCCGAACAGGCGATCGGGGGTACGCGCGGCTTAACCCGACGCGCCGACATCTACAGCCTCGGAGTGATCTTCTACGAGCTGCTTACCGGGCGAGTTCCGTACGAAGAGCTCGCGTTTGCACATTGGGTCGCCGCACTTGCAACCGATGAACCGGTTCGCTCTCCGCGTGAGCTCGAGCCCAGCATCAGTCGCGATCTCGAGCTGATTTGCCTCAAATGTCTCGAGAAAGATCCGAGCCTGCGCTACCCGAGCGCGTTGCTGCTCGCCGAAGATCTCGAGTCAGTGCTCGCCGGCTGGGGACCGCTCTACGCGCGCCCGCCGCGCGCCACGTCGCAAAGCGTGCGCTGGCTGCGTCGCCATCCGCTGGTTGCCGGCCTGTTCGCGACTGCTCTGCTCCTTGGCGTCGTGGTAACGCTCGCACTACTGTCGCTCTGGCAAGGCGATCGCGAGCAGCAACAAGCCGCGCTCGAAACGAACGCTTTCATCGCGAATAGTCAAGCCGGCGCGCTCTTGTTTCAGCTTCGGGAGTTTGCCGACCGCGTCGAGCGCTGCGCGCAACGCCCGCCGATTGCGGCGTTGCTCGCGCGCGGCGACGTGACGCAAGACCCAAGCGTGCCCGAGATGTGCGGCCGCGGGTTCCAAGAGGTGTCCTTGTTCGGAACAGATGGGCGCCTGCTCGCACATTGGCCACCGCCGAAGCAACCCATCTTGGGCAAGGACTACGCTTTCCGTGGCTATTTTCGCGGAGCACGCGAGCTCGCGGAGCACGGGCTTCCCGGTGCTTTCTTGGGGCCCGCATATCGGGGAGAGTCGAGTGAACAGCTAGAATTCTCGTTCGCGGCTCCCGTGCGCGGCAGAAGCGGTGAGTGGG